>Ga0126304_10000975_pt1 | contig 12804 bp, 12 predicted proteins | sample Plot25_FD_92538 | JGI IMG/M metagenome (GOLD analysis project Ga0126304, IMG submission 92538) | Serpentine soil microbial communities from UC McLaughlin Reserve, CA, USA - Plot25 | ecosystem: Environmental > Terrestrial > Soil > Grasslands | place: USA: UC McLaughlin Reserve, Lake County... | reverse complement strand
GACGTGCGGTCGGAGCTCGAGCGGTGAACGCGCTCGAACGCTGGCGGGGCGGGGTCTGGGCCGCGGAGCCCTCGAGCACCCGATCGCCACGATGTGGTGGGACGGCCGCGCGACGTGACGGTCCGTCGGCGCTGGACCGCTAGGACGCCCGCCGGCGGACGAAGTCCCGCAGCACGAACGACCCGAGCTCGCGGTCGTCCATCAGGAAGACCCGCCCCCCTGTGAGCTCGGCCAGCCGTTCCATGAAGCCGATCAATCCCGGCGAGTCCTCGAGCATGAACACGTTCAGGGTCACGCCGGATCGCGAGAGCTTGGTCGCCTCTGCGAGCGTCAGACGGATCGTCTTGGGGATCGGCGGCCACGCGAAGCGCGCACGCTCCCCCTCGAGATGCGCGGTGGGCTCCCCGTCGGTCACCATGATCACCTGCCGCGTCGCGCGCGGGTGCTGCGCGAGCAGCCGGCCGGCGAGGTGGAACGCGTGGTGCATGTTGGTCCCGTAGACGCGCTCCCAGCCCGCGGCCGCAAGCTCCTTCGGTTGCATCCGGCGCGCGTAGTCGCTGAAGCCGATCAGGTACAAGGTGTCGTGCGGATAGCGCCCCTCGATCAACGCGTGCAGGGCGAGGGCCATCCGCTTCGCGTCGACGTCGTGGCCGCGGAGCGGCATCGAGAACGACAGGTCCAGCAGGAGCGCGGTCGCCGCCTCGGTGCGCTGCTCGGCCTCGAGCAGCTCCAGATCGTCGGGTTCGAGCCGCACCCGGGCTCCGGGGCCGCCTCGGACCACGGCGTTGAACACGCTCCGCTGGACCGCGATCTGCCCGGCGTCGCCGAACCGCCACGGCCGGGTGGCCCCGGTGGGCTCGGCGAGCCCGCCGGCCTCGCGGGCCTCGTGCACGCCCTCGCGGTCCCGCCGGAGCTCCTCGAACACCCGGACCAGTGCCCGCTCCCCCATCGAGCGTGCCCCCTTCGGGGTGACCTCGAGCCTCCCCCGCTCGCGCGAGACGAGTCCGGCGCGCTCCAGCGCGCGCTCGATCTCCTTCAGCCGGCGGAGATCGCGGACCGCGGACTCGCCGAGGGCCTGGCGCAAGGCGTCCTCGTCCACGTCGTCGATCGAGGCGCCCGGATAGTCGCCCCGCAGCGAGCGGTCGAGCTCCTCGAGGTCGTGCAGCCGTTCCATCGCGTCGATCGTCGTCGAGAGCGGCAGCGGTTCGTCGCCGCCGGAGAGCGTCGCCTCTCCCCACCCCAGGCCCGGGAAGGCCGAGGCCAGGTTCGAACCGAGCCGGTCGACCTCGAACGCGAGATCCATGTCCTGCAGGACCTGCTCGGCGAGCGCCCGAAGCTCCGCGCGCTCCTCGGGCGACAGCGAGGCGAGCAGCCGGGACATCGCCGCCATCCGGGCGGCCATCTGCTCGAGCAGCTCGTCCAGCGTCCTCGGGTTGCCGGGGAAGAGATCGCCGTGGCGCTGCATGAAACCCTCGAAGTCGTAGGGCTCGCCGCGCTCACGCTGTTCGATCATCCGGTTCAGGTCGGCGAGCATGTCGCGGAAACGTGCGAGGTCCTCGGCCGACATCGAGCGCAGCCCCTCGGCCATGCTGCGGAAATACGCGCCCATCACCTGCTCGCGGATGTGCTCCAACAGCTCGTCGAAGGCCTCCTGCGCCTCGGGGTCGGCGAACCGGTAGTCGCTCAGTTCCCCGATCCGGCCCGGGACGTCGGGCGGGAGCGCGTCGAGGAACGCCTCGCGCATCCGGGCGTCGTCCTCGCCCCTGAACGACAGCGTCGAGCGCTCGCGATCGACGATGTCGTCGAGCCGATCGCGGAGCTCCTCGAGCGGGCCCGCCAGGTCGAGGTTCTCCTGCTCCCGCGCGCGGCGTTCGCGGAGCCGGGAGCGGAGCGCGTCCAACCCGTCGAAGCTCCCCCGCATCCCGCGGCGCAGCAGCCGCGAGAGCGCGCCATCGATCCCGAGACCCGACAGCGCGTCGTCGGACAGCTCCTCGAGCAGCTCACCCGCGGACAGCTCGGGGCCGAACGGATCCTGCGTGTCGTCCCAGCGCGAGTAGCGGGCCTGCACCCGACCAGCCTACGTCCGCCGCGGTGGAACGTTTGCTTCCGCTCAGCCGGTGCCGAGGCCGGTTGTGAGCGCTCGCAGGGACAGGCCGAACGAGATGAACGACGCCATGGCGAACGGGATCCACGGCCTCGTGCGGAACAGCTCCTCCCTGCCCAGGACATGGCCGATCGCGAAGACCACGATCGGCCCGAACCCATAGACGTAGTGCAGCGCGGTGGTGGGGCGGCGGCCGGCGATCAGCAGGATCACGCCGATCAGCGCCTGGAGGATGGCGACGGTCTGCGCGGCGACGAGCCATCGCCAGAACCAGTCCCCGGCCTCTCGGCGCGAGACCCACAGGACCAGGCCGAAGAGCCACCCGATCGCAAAGATCGCGACGACGACGAACCCGACGTAGCGGTGGATCTCGGTCACGGCGGCCGAATCCTACGGGGTGCGAGCCGCGGAGCGCCGCTACGCGTCGGGGTCGGCCGACCGGTACCGGCTCCGGCCCGCCCGCGCCTCCAGGTCCTTGTTGAGCCGGCGCGACAGATGCAGGCCCTCGAGCGCGAACTCCAGCGCGGAGGCCGCGACGCCGGGCGACTCCTCCTCGACGCCCAGACGCTGCAGCAGCTTGGACATGCCGGGGAGCTCGCCGAACTGCGCCAGCAGCTCGCTCGCCGGAAGCAGGTCCGAGGTCTCGGCCTCGAACCCCTGCGCGAACCGCGACAGGATCGGCTGGAAGTCGAAGCCGGACAGCCGCCGGCGGAACACCTGGAGCTCGCCCGTCTTGAGGGCCCGGGACAGGATCTCCTCCTCGCGGCCCTCCTCGATCGTGTCGAACTCAACCCGCCCGAGGCCAGCCTCGACGACAGCAGGGAGGTCGCACACCCGCGGAACGGCCTCGGGCTCGCCGGTCCGCGCCGCCCGCCGGATCGCGGCTGCCGAGAGCGTCTCGAGGTTGCCGATCGAGTACCGCACGCTCACGCCGCTGCGGTGGTTGACGTGGGGCGAACGCCGGAGCTCGGCCGTGAACGCCGCGAGGATCTCCTCGAGGTACACCGGGACCCGGACCGGGACGTCGCCCTCCCAGGCGCGCGACTCCTGCTCCATGATCGCGATCTCGTCCTCGAGCGACTCCGGGTAGTGCGTCCGCACCTGAGTGCCGAACCGGTCCTTGAGCGGCGAGACGATCCGGCCGCGGTGCGTGTAGTCGTCGGGGTTGGCCGTCGCCACGAGGAGGAGGTCGAGCGGGAGCCGGATCCGGTAGCCGCGGATCTGGACGTCGCGCTCCTCCAGGATGTTGAACAGGGCGACCTGGATGCGTTCGGGCAGGTCCGGGAGCTCGTTGATCGCGACGATCCCTCGGTTGGTCCGCGGGATCATCCCGTAGTGGATCGTGAGCTCGTCCGCGAGGTACCGCCCCTCCGCGACCCTGATCGGGTCGACGTCGCCGATCAGGTCGGCGACGCTCGTGTCCGGCGTCGCGAGCTTCTCGGCGTAGCGGTCCTCGCGGCCGATCCAGTTGATCGGCGCCGCGTCACCGTCCTCGGCGAGCAGTGCCCGGCAGGCCGCGCAGATCGGGTGGTACGGGTGGTCGTTCACCTCGCACCCCGCGATCGCGGGGGTCTGCTCGTCCAGGAGCTCGACGATCTGGCGGATCAGACGAGTCTTGGCCTGTCCCCGCTCGCCGAGCATCACGAGGTCGTGGCCGGCCAGGAGTCCGCGTTCGAGCACCGGGAGCACGGAGTCCTCGAAACCCACGACCTGCGGGAACAGGGGGACGCCCGAGCCGAGCCGCTCGAGCAGGTTCGCGCGGAGCTCCTCCTTCACGGTGCGGTCGGGGTATCCGGCCGCCCGCAGCTCACCGATCGTCGAGGCGGGCACGTCCACCCAGCCTACCCGGCCCTCCGCCGAAGGCTGAGACTACGCCGCGAACCCGCCCCGCGAGTACTCCGCGCCGTACCGACGCTGTGCGAGGCGGCGGCCGATCTCGGCCGACAGGATCAGGAGCAGGGACCCGAGGAACACGACCGAGGAGACCGCGATCAGCTGCGGCAGCAGGCGCGGGACTCGGAGCTGCGCGAACAGGTAGACCGGCCACGTCTGCTGGCTCCCGGACAGGAACGACGCGATCGCAAACTCGTCGAAGGACAGCGTGAACGCCACGAGGAACGCGGAGATGAGGGCCGGCATCAACAGGGGAAGGGTGACCCGCCGGAAGGTCTCGCGCGGGCTCGCTCCCAGATCCTTGGCCGCCTCGTCCAGCGACACGCTCAGCCGCTCGAGGAGCGGCAGGATCGTGAGGATCGTGTACGGCAGGGCTACCACGACGTGCCCGATCACGACGCTGTGCAGGCCGAGCCCGAAGTACACCCCGAACGCCTCCGACAGCACCTTGTCCACCAGCGTGAAGATCAGCAGCAACGAGATCCCGAACACCAGGTAGGGGATCACGAGCGGCGAGAACACCAGGGCCGAGACGATCGGCTTGCCCAAGAACCGCCGCCGGATCAGCGCGAACGACGTCATGACGCCGAGCGCCACCGCGATCAGGCTGGACACGGTGGCGACCACCGTGCTCCGAAAGAGCGCCGTGGTCAGAACGTGGTTCGACAGGACGTCCCCGTACCAGTGGGTGGTGATCCCTGTCAGCGGGAACGACGGATCACCGTCGTTGAACGAGAACAGCGCGAGCACGGCGATCGGCAGGTACAGGAACACGACGAGGATCCAGAAGAACACCGTGAGGAGGATCCGCCCCGATCGGGAAGTCGCGATCTCCATCAGTCCGCCGCCACCGAACGCACCTGCACGTACCGGCCGAAGATCATCATCAGGCCCGCCACGACGAGCAGCAGGAACATGGCGAGCACCGAGCCCGTCTGCCAGTCCAGGCCGCGGGTGAACAGGTCTTGGATCGCGTTGCCGTACATGTAGCCGCTGGTGCCGCCCACCAGCAGCGGCGTCACGAACTCACCGATCGTCGGGACGAAGACGAAGACGAAGCCCGCGATCAGGCCGGGCAGGCTGAGCGGCAGCGTCACCCGCCAGAACGTCCGGAACCGGCTGCATCCCAGGTCGCTCGCGGCCTCGAGCAGGCTCCGGTCCAGGTTGTCGAGGCTCACGAAGATGGGCAGTGCCACGAACGGGATCCACGCGTACGCGAGCACGAGCATGACCGTGAACTGGCTGTACAGGAGCCACTCGATCGGATCGTCGGCGGGGCGCACATGGAGCGAGACGAGGAACGAATTGAAGACGCCGCGGTCGCCGAGCATGACCTTCCACGCCAACACCCGCAGCAGGAAGCTCGTCAGGAACGGGACGATGATCACCAGGAGCAGCACGTACTTGAGCTTCCGGACGACCAGCGCGAGGAAGTAGCCGACGGGGTACGCGAGCAGCACGACCGCGATCGAGACCGTGAGTGACATCCGGACCGACTTCCAGAACAGGCTCAGGTAGATCGAGCCGCCGCCCAGGAAGCGGCTCCAGTCGTCGAGCGAGATCACGCCGGTGTCCATCGGGAACAGCTTGATGCCGCCGACGCTGTAGATCGCGACGTAGACGACCGGCGCCAGGAAGAACAGCACCAGCCAGAGCATCGGCGCCGATAGCAGCCCGGCGGTGACGCCTCGCTCCCGCCGTCGCCACCGCTTGGCCGGGACGGCGGACTCGCCGGTGGCCACCGCCGTTACCGGCGCTCGGAGGCCCGCGACCTCAGGCCGAGGTCACCTCGGTCCAGTACTGCTGGTACACGTCCCGGCGTGGGATGTACGACTCTGGGATGGCATTCGGCGGGTCGAGGACCGTGGGGTCGTCGAGCCCGAGCGCATCGACGACACCCGGCGGGACCACCGAGATGTCCGCCGTGGTGTTCGTGTGCCCGTAGTAGTACCAGGCCATGAGGAACTCGGCCGCCTTCTTGCTCGCCCAGGAATCCACGTAGTCGTGCGCGTGGAAGTAGTTCTGCGTGTCCGCGGCCAGGCCCATCCCGCACACCCAGGACACCCGCCCCTCCTTGGGCGTCATGTACAGGTAGTTCATGCCGGCGGCGTCCGCGTAGCCAACGGTGTCCGGCCACGAGTAGCCGATCCAGACCTCCTCCTTCTTGAACGACAGCCAGAAGTCGTAGGACTGGTTCCACAGGAACTTGACCAGGTGCTTCTTGGAGATCAGGAAGTCCCGGGTCTCGGCGAGCTCGTCATCGGTCATGTCGAACGGATCGGGGACGCCGAGGAACAGGCCCCCGATGTACATCATGTTCGACGTGTCGACCCACGAGATCTTCCCCGCGTATCGGTCGTCGAACAAGATGCCGAACGTCTCCTCCTGTACGTCGACGTGGTCCGTGTTGACCAGCGGCGCGATGAAGCCCCAGTCGAGCGGGATGAAGTACTGCTTCCCGTCGACCACCCCCAACTCCATCAGTTTCGGATTCAGCTGGCTGTAGTTCGAGATCAGCGAGGTGTCCCACGGCTGCATGGCGCCGAGGTCGACCCAGTCCTGATACTTGTAGCCGCACGGGTGGACGACGTCGAAGTCCACCGTGCCCGCGACGGCCTTCGTGTACGCGGCGTCGTCGTTCTCGAACAGGACGAACTGCGGGGTGTCACCGGTGTCATCCGCGTACTGCTGCCACAGCCCCAACCGCTCCTTGTCCGGGTAATAGTCGCCGTTGCCATAGCCGGACCAGTCGAAGACCGCAAGGTCCCCTGGCTCCTGTTCGATCGGTGGGTGGGATCCGGGCGCGCCGCCCGTCCCCGTGGCGGCCCCGCCGTTGTCCTCCGCCTGCTTGCACGCCGCGAGCACGGCTGCCCCGAGCGTGGTCGCCCCCGCCATGCGCATGAAACCACGGCGGTCGTAGCGGCCTGCGAGGATGCGGTCGATATCGGTCATGCCTCCCCCTTCGTCCATGCCTGGATGACGCCGTATCATGCGCCGAACGCCGAAACCGTGCCACTTTCGCGGGAGGGCAACCGTTGCGCGGGCGGATCGCCGAGGTCGGGATCGTGGCTATCCTGGTGGTGTCGGCGCTGCTCGGATCCGCATGCGCCTCCGAGCAACCAACATCGGCCTCATCCGGGACGAGGGGACCGGCTTCCGCGCTCCAGCCGATCCCGCCGACGGCGCTGCCCGGGCGTCCCGCCGATCCGATCGACCTGAACGCCGACTCGGTGGCGGTGGACGCCGTCGACGTCGCGGGTCTGCAAACCCTGCTCGACGAGGCCGGCTACGTCGGCGGGACCCAGCGGCAGTTCAGCCGCGTGCGGGGTGGCCGGCGTCGCATGCTCGCCCGCGTGCTCTCGTTCGAGACCCCCCGAGGCGCCGCCGCCTACGTCGCGTGGCTGCGGGATCACGCCGACGAGGTGATCGGCGACGCGGCTCCGAACGCCGGTCTCCGGGTCCCGAGGAATGGTGTCGTCCTGGTGCACGAACCCAACCCCTGCTGCCATAACGAGACCCGGATGTTCCTCGCGATGTGGCACGAGGGCTCCACGGTCGTGACGATCCAGATCGCGGGCGAGGGCGCGCGCGAGTCGGACGTTCCGGACCTGCTGGCGCGACTCGACGCGGCGGTCTGAACGTGGCAGCGCTCGAGGGCTTCGAGACGCTCGCGACCGGTCTCGACCATCCCGAAGGGATCGCGGTCGGCACGGACGGTGTCCTGTACGCAGGCGGCGAGGCCGGCCAGATCTACCGGATCGGCCGGGACGGCGCGCTCGACGAGATCGCGTCCACCGGGGGCTTCATCTACGGCGTGGCGGTGGCCGGCTCGGGCGACGTCTTCGCGTGCGACTTCGGGAACGCCGCCGTCGCTCGTGTGTCGGCGACGACGGGCGAGCTCGCGACCTACTCGAACGGAACGGCCGGGCGACCGATGCGCGTCCCGAACTTCGCGGCGTTCGACGACAGAGGGAACCTGTACGTGACGGATTCGGGTGAGTGGGGGGACGACGACGGAGTCGTCTACCGGATCGCGCCTGGCGGCAGAACCGAGGCCTGGACCGAAGCGACCCCCCGCTTCCCCAACGGATGTTGCCTCACCGCTGGCGGCGAGGCGTTGCTCGTGGTCGAGTCGCACGGTCGCGCCGTCGTCCGGGTCCCGATCAAGGACGACGGGGGCGCCGGTCGACCGGAGCCGTTCGTCGACCTCTCCGGTTCGCAGCCGGACGGCATCGCGCTCGCGGAGGACGGGACGATGTTCGTCGGGTGCTACCGGCCGGATCGGATCTACCGGATCTCGCCGGGGGGAACCGTCGAGGTGTTCGCCGACGACCCCGACGGCGTCGTCTTGAACCAGCCCGCGAACGTAGCGTTCTCGGGACCTAACCTGGATCGGCTCGTCGTCTCGAGCCTCGGGGGTTGGAGCATCGTTGCCGCCCCGGCCGGCGTGCGCGGCCTCCCGCTCCGCTACCCGTCCATCTAACGAACGGACAGGCATCTCCGCCAGCCCGCCGTCGCTAGATCCTGGCGACGAGCAGCCCGGCCGCGATCAGTGGGACGGCGGCGGACAGCCAGCGGAGGGCCCCCTCGGGAGCACGGCGAAGCGAGGAGGCGTCCAGCGGCTCGTGCTCCCCCTCGGTCGTGACGAGCTCGCCGCTGACGCTGGTGACCGTCCGACGCAGTCGGCGGACTGGGGTCGAGAGCACGCGTTGCGCGGCCGAGATCGCCGCGCATCCGGCCGCGACGAGGATCGCCTCGACCCTGATCGACCCCGTCTGCGCGAAGTACGCGGTGAGCGCCGGGAACGCACCCCACCCGAGGGCGAACCAGACGTCCGAATGGAACAGACCGCCGAACAGCTCGAGGTTGTACGCGACGACCAGGAACCCTCCGACGCCGATGAACGCCCACAGCCACGGCGAGATCACGATCGTCCCGTGGATCCCCAGGCCGATCGCGCCCCCGAGGCCGACGACCGCGATCGCCCACAGCACGCCGTCGGGGATGCGCGTTCGGAGCGGCCGCCCGTTGAGCTCGTCGAGCGCGTGGGCTGCCAGGCCCATCGCGAGGAAGAACGCCACCAGCGTCTCGACCAACCAGCCCACGTCGACCACCGGCGCGACGCAGGCCCCGATGACCACGTACGACAGGTGCCACGCGGTGTACGGCGGATGGAGCAGCGACCAGTAGTCGCGCCACCCGCCGGGGCTGAGCGCGTAGAACGCCGGCCGGTCGGCGGTCTCACCCATCGGGGTGGGCGAGATCCTCGGACGCCTCGCCCAGGACGGGTGTCGACTTCACCGCCCACGTCACGACGGCGGCGCCGCTGCTCAGCAGCTTCGTCCGCACGCGACGCATCCCCGCCTCCTGCCACCAACGGACCTGGACGGGCAGGGGGTACCGCTCGACGAACTCCGTGATGCTTCGCGCGAGGAACCGACCGGTCCGGTACCACTCGTTGGACACGGTCCATCCCACCAGCGGCATCGCCGACCTCGTGTACGCGAACCATCCCGCCCGAGCCCAGGGCTCGGGCGGCACGTGGAACTCGAGCGAGGCCATGACGCCGCCCGGCCGCAGGACGCGGACGAGCTCGGCAACGGTCGCGGCGGGGTCGTCGACGTAGCGCAGCAGGTAGGTGAACGCGACCGCATCGAGCGAATCGTCGGCGAAGGGCAAGGCCTGTGCCTGCCCGATCGTGAACCGAACCCGCTCGTCGAGCCCCCGTCGGCGAACGGCCTCGTCACCCCGGGCCACCATCGCCGGACTCTGGTCCAGGCCGACGACGCGCACGTTCTTGCTCGCGAGCTCGCGCGCGACCAGTCCGGTCCCCGTAGCGACGTCGAGCACCCACGAGCCGGGGATGGCGTTCACCTTCGACACGAGGAAGCGGCGCCACCTCGGATCCTGCCCGAACGAGAGCACCGAACCCATCCGGTCGTACTCGGGCGCGATCCCCGCGAACAGCCGGCGAGCCTGGCGCGTGCGTTCGGGGTCCACGACCCGAGCCTACCGGCACACCCCGTTCGACGGAGGCTCTGGTCTCTACCTGGTGAGGCCTAGGAGCTGCCCAGCAGATCCGGGAGGTCGGCGATCGTCTCGAGCACGTGGTCCGGCGGGTCCGCCACCCTCGCGAGGTCCTCCGGCAGGAACTTCCCGGTCCGCACGAGCACGCCTCGCAGACCGAGGACCTGCGCTCCACGGACGTCGTTCACGATGTCGTCGCCGACCATGATCGCGCCCTCCCGGGGGACGCCGAGCATCGCGAGCGCGGCGTCGAAGTAGGGCGCCGACGGCTTCCCGCAGACCACCGCCCGGCGTCCGGTCGCCTCCTCGAGCCCCGCGATGTAGGCGCCCGCGTCGAGCTCGAGGCCGTCGCTCGTCCGCCAGTAGAGGTTCCGATGCATCCCGACGAGGGTCGCGCCGCCCATGAGCCTGCCGAAGATGCGGTTCATCGTCGTGTACGTGAAGCCCTCGGACGCCCCGCCCAGCACGATGACGTCGGCGACCTCCAGGTCGGCCAGCTCGACGCCCTCGAGGTCGTCGGCCGCGTCACCGTCGGACAGAAGGAAGCAGCGCGCGTTCGGATGGTTGGCCCGGAGGTACCGCGCGGTGGCGGCAACCGCGGTGATCAGCTCGTCGTGACGGACGTCGAACCCGGCATCGCGCAGGGTCGTCGCGAGGTCCGCGCGAGTCTTGGTCGTCGTGTTCGTGATCAGCCGAAACGGGACCCCGTGCGAACGCAACCATCCGAGCGTGTCGATCGCGCCGGGCAGCGGTTCCCACGACACGGCGAGGACGCCGTCGATGTCGAGCAGGACGCCCTCGATCCCGTCCACACGCGAAGTCTAGCGAGGTGCGCTCGGCGCCTCGCCACCCAGGCTGCGCGCCGCGTCCACACGGACACCGACCGAACGGCGTAGGTCCCGTACTTGTCCCGACCTCCCCGAGCGCCACTCCTGGTACGGCGCGATGAAGCGGAACCGCGGCGGCAGGAGCGGCCGGAGCGCCCGGGTCGCGGCGAACGCCGCGCGCATCGCCGCCCGTCGGCCGGGGTCCACCTCGATCCCGTAAAGGCGGCGGAGCTCCGGCGGCAGCGTGCCGAACGCGAGCCTCGACACACCGATCAGCACCGGCCGCCATTCGGCCTCGCGCGGCGGATCGTGGAACAGCGCCGCCACCCGTCGCGCGGCCTCACCGACCCGAGGGATGCCCGAGTCGTACACGCCCTGCAAGTAGGCGCGGAGCTCGGGGACGGTGGGTGGGATCGCCGTCCGCGGGATCCCCACCATCTCGGCGGCGAGCATCTGCTCCTCGTGGAAGCGCTGACGACCCGCCGCGTCGAGCCGGCCCACGGTGAGGCGCTCGAACACGAGGGCGCTCTCGATCAGGCAGGCGTGCACGTACAGGAGGAGGTCGGGGTCGAGCCCGTCGTACGGCAGGCCGGTCTCTGTGTCGATGCCCTTCACGCGGGCGTGGACGTCGTTGATCCGTTCGGCGGCGGCATCGGCCTCGGCCTTGGACCCGAACGTGATCGTGTACGTGAGGACCAGGGTCCGCTGGAGCCGCTTCCACGGGTTCCGCTCGTAGAAGCCGCTCTCGCGCGCCCCGGCGATCACGAGCGGGTGCGCCGCCTGCATGAGCACCGCCCGCGCCCCGCCGAACAGGACGGTCACCTCGCGATGCACCCGCCACGAGACGCTGTCAGGCCCGAAGTACCCGAGGTCGGCCACCCAACCAGCCTAGCGACGTCTCAGGCACCGGTGACGCCGGTGATCGCTCGGAGCTCGCGCGCGACGGGTTCGGCCGCGAGGACCACGAGATGGTTCCGCGCCCTCGACCCACCGACGTACAGGTACTGCCGGAGGTCCTCGAGGTGCTTGTCTCCGAGCTCGGCGAGGATCACGACGGGACGTTCGAGGCCCTTGAACGCGTGGACGCTGGTCGCGAGCACGGTGCCCGGCTCGACGGTCTCGGACAGCCGGTAGCCGTCGACGTTCCCCGTGCTGCGCAGGCGGCTCTTGCCGGCTCCCGATGGCGTCAGCACGACGATGTCCTCGAGCGGGACGTGCTCCTCCTCGACCAGGTTCCGCAGGACCACCGCGAGGAGATGCTCGAGATCGTCCTCGCCGCCGTACCCCAGGATCTGGACGGGCTCGCCCTCGGGCCCCCGGGCGATCGGCTCCTGCTCGCCCTTGTAGAAGACCGAGACGAACTCGCCGATCTGCTTCGTGTTCCGAAGGTTGAGCGAGATCGGTCCGATGGTGTCCTCCTCGCCTACCGGCAGCGCTCCCCCGTAGAGGTTCTGATTGTCGTCGGCGAACACGTACAGGAGCCCGGCGTCGGGGTCGGTGTGCAGCGAGAGTAGGGCGGGCCACCACCATTCGCGGAAGTCCTGCCCCTCGTCGACCACGATCGCGTCGTACCGAGGCCCCAGGCGGCTCGCGGCCTCGGCGAGCGCCTCGGGGAGCCGATGCTCGAAGTACGGAGAACCGGGCCCTGCCTCCTCCGGAGGCAGGTCGACCCCGGCCTCCGTCGCCAGCTGCACGCACAGCTGGTGGAAGGTCGCGGTGTCGATCCCGCCGAACCCTCCGACGGATGCGCGGAGATGCTCTCCGAGCCTCCGGTTGAAGCACGTGAGCAGCGTCCGGTGGCCGGCGGTGGCGAGCTGCTCCGCCACCGACACCGCGAGCACGGTCTTGCCGCTCCCCGCCGGCCCGGTCACGGCCGCGCGTCGCCGATGGAGCACGAACGCGAGCACCCAGGCCTGGTCCGAGGTGAGCTCGACGATCTTCTTGTCCTCTTCG
>Ga0126304_10000974_pt1 | contig 12808 bp, 12 predicted proteins | sample Plot25_FD_92538 | JGI IMG/M metagenome (GOLD analysis project Ga0126304, IMG submission 92538) | Serpentine soil microbial communities from UC McLaughlin Reserve, CA, USA - Plot25 | ecosystem: Environmental > Terrestrial > Soil > Grasslands | place: USA: UC McLaughlin Reserve, Lake County... | reverse complement strand
CGTTATCTATTATGAATAATGATATATTGGTCTAATGGTGATTATCCCATATCATGAAAGATCAATGAATTGGGAACATTTGCTGTTACAATATTTATATTAACAATCTACTAAAAATAATTTGACATTTTATTCTACCAGTTTGCTAATTATAATATGTCAGCCTCATCTGCCTTTGAAGAATTAGGAGCTACATTAGATGGGTTTACTACTCCTATCATGTTGTCATGGTGTTCATTATTACTTGTTATTTCTTTCATCGCAAATTATTATCATGTTGCTTTTTATGACTATCGATACAATGATCACATATCCAACATTATCGATATAATGACCCAATTTTATTTTTTCATGTTGTTCTGTTTGCACTTCTACTGAATCAGTAACAGGCGAACTACATTTGATACATTTTGGCATTGATTTTGACATAATCTCTATAGATAATGTCCCTATAAAATACTATATTCTAAAAGGATTAAAATCATCCTGGCTAAATTATAAATCATAGAATTTGCGATGCAAAAATTTGGTCAAATCTGTCTCATATTCTACTGCGCACCTCTCACATAGAATATATTTTTGGATAGTCAATAAATCATGTATTATCATTATATATATATATATATACCAAGAGTTGGTAATGGGAGCACATATTTTTCAAATATTATAGCCGAAAATTTCGGCGTTAATAAAGAAGTTATGTTCTAATAACTTTATGGTATTAAACTTAATAATACTTGATAAGTATAGAAGAGAGAGATATATTGACTAGCAAGACCTGTCCAAAATGTTCTTCAAATATGGTGCGACATCCATCATTATTATCAATGCCATTATGTTCTTCACAAGAAATAACTGCTAATGATATTAAAAAGGTGAATATTGAAGATCAGGACGCAAATTTTGTCTTTCGTTTTAGTTCTTGTAGCAAGTGCGGATATTCTGAGTTCTATCTGACTAATGGCAGCAAAAGTAGAATCTAAAAAGCTTGGCAAGAATCAAATTAAGAAAAATAAAAATAAAAATAAAAACAATAAACAAAGGCGTGAAATTCAAAGATTAGTAGAATCAAATTTAGAACGGATCTTTGAACTTAACATACCAGATCCGGATTTGAAATGCACATTGAACAATAGAGACTTACACACATATACACAATCTTTTGGTAGGGGGATCCACAGCCTTTATCATAATAGAATATACAAGAATGATAGATGAATTTTTCGGCAGTCTACCCGAGTATGGCCTATCTCAACCTTATGCTCAATATTAAAGCCGATTTTATCCTAGAATATAACGGAATGCGCTTTGTCTATATATTTTGCTTCACTTACATGCGTTCCAATAATAAGAAACGAAGAAGATAGTACAAAATATTCTAAGGATGACTATATAAAAAGCTCGAGTAACTTTATACATATATTATAAACTTTGACTTATCACAAGAACAATACTGTGTTTAACCAATAGAAGTATGGTATTGAGAGAGATTTGAAAAAGTAAATAACAACCACTGCTCAACCAATATGACAGACATAAACAATAATATGGCTCAGTAAATCAAATAGGCTAATAAAATAATGACAGATTTAGATTACTCAATAATAAAAGAAGAATGTAGCGAAGGAGAGGTATCAATGGCATGATAATGCATATCTCTTTGGGGTAGATCGATTTGCTGGATAAGAGATCATCAAATAATAATAATTGCGCATTGTGTGGCAGACTACTATTTAGTAAAAAAGAAAAAAAATCCAAGGCAGTAGAGGAAGAGAAGGAGGAAATAATTAATGGAATTCATTTTCGTTTTGACACAAAAGATTGTGCTGTTCTGTTTAAGCGCTTTAGAAGTGTATATGGTGATAGTAAATTCAAGGAGCTTCTCGGTCAAGAACAGTATATTTCTGATCCTTTTTGGAATAAAGTAATTCCTACCGAACAGGAGATTAGAGAAATTGAAAAAGAAGAAAGTAAAATATCTGAAAATATTATACTGCAGATTATCAGGGATCCTGCTGAAGTACAGAAACTAGGCTTTGAACTCATCAGATCTGCTAAAGAAGAGATATTGATAATATTTTCAACTGCTAATGCATTCCATAGACAAATACGTGTTGGAGAAGCTAAGTTGTTAAGAGAAGTGACTATAGCAAAAAGAGATTTGAATATCCGAATTCTAACACCGCAAGACGAAAGAATAAAAGAAGTTTCATCAGAATTAAAACAGCAGCTAAAAAAAATTGAAGTTAGAAATGTCGAAGAATCTCTACAAACAAAGGTTACAGTTTTAATTATAGATAGAAAATACTCATTGTCTATAGAATTCAAAGATGATACAAAGGATTCTGTATATGAGGCTATAGGATTAGCAACCTATTCCAATAGTAAATCAACTGTAATATCATATATTTCAATATTTGAAAGTCTGTGGAAACAAGTAGAATTAATTGAACGCGTAACTAAACTTAGCGAAGAGCTAAAATATCAAGAAAATGTGCATAGACAATTTATCAATGTAGCTGCTCACGAATTAAGATCACCTATTCAACCTATACTTGGATTGGCGGAAATCCTTAGATCTAGAAAGGAAAAAGAGACTGATGAAAAACAAGACGAATTACTAGCAATTATTATTAGAAATGCAAAAAGGCTAAAGGAACTAACAGAGAACATTTTAGATATTACTAGAATTGAAAATCAGTCACTAAATCTTCACAAGGAAGTAGTTAACATAGATGAGTTGATATCAAAAGCATTAGAAGACATTAAAAGTCAAACAAATTACAAAAAGAGTATAAGGTTAATATATGATGATTCTAAAAAAGAATCTTTTTCTCCTCTTCTTGTTGAAGCAGATAGAGGAAGATTAATTCAAGTTATTTCTAATTTACTTAGTAATGCGATTAAATTTACAAAAGAAGAAGGTACGATAACAGTAGCCACAGAAAAACGAAGTAATAATATGGATTTGTTATTAGTTAGAGTTAAGGATACTGGCACCGGTATTGATGACGATATTATGCCCAAACTGTTTGAAAAATTTGTAACGAGATCAGAAAAAGGTATAGGATTGGGCCTTTTTATCTCCAAAAGTATTATAGAAGTACATGGCGGCAGAATATGGGCTGAAAATAATGCCGATGGAAAGGGAGCTACATTTACTTTTACTCTGCCCTTATTATCCGCTAAATAAAGATGGTACGAGGCTTCAGGCAACCTGTCATTTAGTAAACAATATTCTTGCATGTAGTCAACACCAACCAATTAGATTTTTTCATAATTCTTATTCTCATAATTGTACTTTTACCATCTAGTCAAATCATTAAAGTTAAATTAATATCATATTCATTATTTACAACTAAATCCTTTTCCTCAAGTATATGGCTATTGTTATGGTAGCCATGATAGTATAGGTGGATTTATGATGATATGCAACAAAAAAGAAAAAATAAAGTTGTATTCTTCTATTAGCAAAGAAAATATCTGGATTATAATAAGCGAGGAGAAGACAGAGAAGAAAAAGAAACAATAGAAGAAATAAAATTGCTACAACAGATCAACTTAAGGACTCGAGGAATGTAGGCACACTATTTTACAATGTTATTACATTTGTATCAGGGAAATATACACCGATATGGTGAAGTGCAAAGATAATTGTGCGAATATAGATAACAAAGGAAATAATATATCCTAATGTCAATAGGTATAAGAAAAAAGAGTTTTCTGAAAGATATATGCATATAATGAGATAAAATAAGAAATACTTTGCTAAAAAGATACAAAGACAATAAATGTATAAGAATAAAATGGTTCTTTATTAGCATTATCATGTAATGTTCTTGCCGATAATCTTCAGTATATTGTCAATTATTTCATTAGAACGAAGTTCTTCTTTCTTTATGGATACTCGTAATATATGATAGTTATCTAATGGAAATGAAGCAAGTTTTATCTTCTCTCGTTCTGAAAAACTATAAATAGTTTTACCAAACTCTTCATCAAATTCCTCACGCATTACACTTCTAAGAGCAAATTCTACATATAGTTTTTGAGAATCTTCTTTGTCTTCCATTGATTTTATACCATCTCTCATCCCCCCTGCTACAAGTTTTCCAATTTTGTCAATAACTACAGCCGACCGGATAGTGGAGCTGAGTGCAAATATGTCATTACATAGTTTTCCAAATTTATGGTTGCGGTCAGACATATGTATGGTAATCTCTTTCCTCTTTATATCTAACCTTATAAATAGAGATATGCTTATTATTTTACACTATTGTAGTAGTATATTAAAATGAAATTACAGGAGAAATATAGATACTTATAGATTAATCATAAAAGTAAGTTAATCATACGTATAGATATTGATCATTTTACAATTGCCAAACGCCTTCATATGCAAAAGGATGATTGTTGTGATCTAATAGAAAATATTATGACCGTAAATTAAAAATTATTACAACAATTTCTAAAAGATGGAAAGAATTGGAAGATGAAGGCTATAATATATCAAGAATATTTCTTCTTATAATATCTTCAACTAAAGGGGAACATACTTCTTTAGATATGGAAGTAAATCTGGTTAATTCCTACGGCTCAATCACAAGGAGAAGAGGAATTGTAGTAATAAGATCTGGCTTTGAATCCGAGGAGTTAATAAACTTCAAAAATTACAAAAGTGTCCTAGTTAGAAAATAGAGGATAATGAAGTAAATTCTCAAAAGAAGGAGTTTACTGTAATGACAAGTTCAAATACATTTAGGATTTGATACTATATCTGAGTTTTATTTTTTTAAATTTATTAACTAGATAAAGAAGAAGAAAAATGATTTTAATCTTGATAACACTAAATCTCTTAATGGAGAATTCAATGACTGATCTGATAATTATTTGTACCATGACTGCTACTATCACCATTTGAATATATATTCTAAGAAAATAAGAGTGTAAAGTATTAGTATTGTTATTATTAAATTTTTATTGGGAAAGCATTAAGTAACTTTTTCTCATTAACGGATTAATATCTCTTCTTTAACAGCGAAGATGTAGAGATAAAGTAATGCATGGTCCACTCTGGCTCGAAAATACTATGATTTCAGTGTTATTAATTGCTGTTGCTTTTTATCTGCTTTACAAAGCTGTGGCTACACAGAAACACGTTCGCCACCATCAACACAGTAATGGCAATAATGTGGAAAGAGAACTTTTTGGACACAAAATCATTGATACAAACAAAGGCTGCTATTCTTCACATCTTCTGTAGCATTAACAGCTCTTGGATCTCACTTTCTTGCAGAAAACACATTTCACGTGTATGACGTCACTCCTGTTGATCGCTTTACACATGGACTTTCTGGTATGGCAGTGACTGCAATCATTCTTAATCTATACTTGACAAGAAAGAGACAATTCTATTATGTAGTCAGCATAGGCGCATCATGGATTGCATTTATTCTCTGGGAAGTGTATGAATTAATATACATAGCATATAGTGGGCTAAGTGGCTTTATTCAAAGTGATTCATGGGATATTGTCATAGATTTGTGGATAGATTCATTGGGTGCTCTAGCAATATGTTTTCTCTATGATGAATTTACTGAAAACTGAAATGGCTGAACATCATATCTATGAACATATATATTTTATTCTCTTACAAAGCTCTGACATTATGAAAAGATGCTTTTTCTACATAGCAGGTCTAAAGAGTAAATATAAAATATATAATATTTTAAAAAATGAACAAATGATAAAGATGTTTTTATTGTAACAATTTAGTAAATTACAATGCTGAATTAATGGCAATGGTTACTACGGGTGATAATAATAATAGTTTTTTCGACTTCTTGTTCTTCTTCTTTTGATATTATGCCAGTTAAAAATGAGAGTTTATTAATTATGTGACTCTATAGTTAAAAAGATCATTAAGTACTAAATACATAAGCAGCTTCAACTGGTATATTCCTGCACATCTTAATCTATATGAAGAATCTATTTTTCAATGTAGACTCTCAATCTCTTTATATTACTCAACGCAAGTCTGGCTTTGCTCTCGCATAAATTGTGTCAAATAATATGGTCCTCCAGCTCCTTTGCCTGTTGTACCAGAATCTTTCCAACCACCAAATGACTGGGACCCTACAATAGCTCCCGTTGTAGCACTGATATCCCTGTTAACATATACTACGCCAGCTTCAATATTGTCAAGGAACCTTTCCACTTCTTGTTTTTTATTACTATAAATTCCTGCTGTCAGCCCATATTCTGGTTGATTACAAAGTCCTAGGGCATCGTCAAACTGATCATAATCTGCTAGACACAAAATTGGCATAAACAATTCTTCTCTGAACAATCTGTGATTTTTAGGCAAACTATCCACGATGGTTGGTTCCACATAGTATCCATACTTGAAATCACCATTTCTTTTAGTAGAGCCACCTATCAATACAGTGCCATCTCTAAATGCAAGTTCAGTATATTTTTGATAATTTTTGTAAGCAGTTGAATTAATCAGAGGACCTATAAAAATATTAGACTCAAGTGGATTTCCAATAGATAAAGTTTTGGTCCTCTCTACAAGTCTTTCAACAAATTTGTCCTTTATACTTTTTTGCACATAGACACGCGAGCAGGCACTACATTTTTGTCCTGAATAACCAAATGCTGCTTTAAGAATTCCCTCAATTGCTTTATCAAGATCTGCATTTTCTGTAACTATTACAGGATTTTTACCTCCAAGCTCTGCAATTACTAGACGTGGTTTCACTTTACTAAATTCTTTTGTTATTTTATATCCTATTTCTCGTGAGCCAGTAAATACAATTCCTGCAACATCTTCGCTATCAACTATTGTCTTACCAATTTTGCTTCCAGAACCTGTTATAAAGTTCAAAACTCCAGCAGGTAATCCAGCCTCTTTCATAATTTCGGCAAACTTATAGCCGATTATAGGAGCATCGCTAGAAGGCTTTAAGACTATTGTATTTCCAGTAATCAAAGCTCCAATACTCATTCCAACTAAAATTGCAGCAGGAAAATTAAACGGAGAGATTACTCCCCAAACTCCATATGGTTTCATTACACTCTTGCTTTTTTCATTTGGATATGCACTTTTAGTTTGGACTATAAATCCGTTATTCTTTTCCATCTGTTCAGAATAGTATCTAATAAAATCAATGGCCTCATCAATATCTCCTATTGCTTCATATCTATTTTTGCCATTTTCATAAGAAATCCATGCTGCCAGCTCAAACTTGCGTCTAACCATAATATCAACAGCATTTCTGCAGAGTTCTATGCGTTTGTTATAATCAGTTTTACCCCAGCTTTCAAATGCTTCTTTAGCAGCCTTAATTGCATTCCTAGTATGTTTAGCTGTTCCACTTGGAAAATATGCAAGTACTATTCTTGTATCCATAGGTGAAGTATGAACGAAAGTTTCCGATGATTTAACATTTTTATCATCAATGATCATTGTGTATCTTCTACCAAATTCAGATTTGATGTTTTCAATTGCTTCTTCATATCTGTTATGAAACGCTTCCTCTCCTTTTGACACCATAAATTTATGGAGAGTATGCTCATTTCTCTCAAATATCATAAAATAATATTATCTGAAGAGCCTTAAAAGCTATCAGAGTCTGAGTAAATTTGTTGTTGTTGTCATCAGAGAGAGAGAAACTGTAAATTACGGATAACATGAAAGTGTGGATTGAATGATAATTAGTATATGGCTAAGGTCAGGTTAAAAGCTATTCCTGGAAGCATCTATTTATTCTAGTCGCCAAAAACGCCTGTATATGATTACAAAACACAGCTTTTTCTAGAAGTGTTAATAGATAACTTTCTACAATATATATATATATATGTTGATTGTGAGCAAAGATGGGTATGCAGGAATATCACATTCACAGAACTATGCTCTACTAGAAAGACTGTTATTTAGGGTAGCTAAAAAGTGGATATCTGGCCATACTTACAAAGATGCAATGTCAGCAGCCAATGAAACCAACAATAAAGGAATGTCTGCTATTCTCAATTTCCTTGGCGAAGACAGTATTTATACTACGCAGATTGAGCAGACAGTAAATGAATATTGTTTATTGCTGGCTCTCTTAAAAAGCAATGGAATTGACGGCTGTATATCAGTAAAACCAACGCAAATTGGCCTAAGAATTAGTTATGAAACATGTTTGTATAATTTTAAACAGATCGCTAATAAAGCAAAAAGTTTGGGCAAATTTATGTGGATAGATATTGAATCTTGTCAATTCGTTGAAAATACAATAGCAATTTACCTTGAACTTCTTAAAGATTATAAACAGACAGGGATAGCATTACAGTCTTATCTTAAAAGAAGCTCTAGTGATCTATTGCATTTATTGGAAGAAGGAGCAAATGTTAGATTAGTTAAAGGAGCATATAGGGAGAGTGAGGAGAATGCATTTCAATCTGCCGATAAAATCAATTCAAATTTCTCTAAATTGATGAGGATGTTATTTGAAAATAGCAATAGCAATACTACCTTTGCAATTGCAACTCATGACTCTAAACTTATTGAGGAAGCAATCGAATTATCAGAAAAATTCGACGATATTAAGAAGCATTTCGAATTTCAATTATTAATGGGTATTTGTGATCAGATAAAGATAAATCTTGTAGACAGAAAATTTAGAGTATCTGAATATATACCTTATGGAAGTCACTGGCTTCCATATTCTGTCCGTAGGATAAGAGAAAGAAAGAGAAACATACTGCTGCTAGCAAGATCTCTTCTTTAGTCTTGATAAGAAGAGAATTTCTATTATACAAAATTACTTTTTTGACTAAATGCTAATTTGAATTTTACAATCTTTCCTTTGCCAGAAAATGAATAGTAATATTTATGATGGCTCCATAATGCACTTATGTAATGGCTTTCTCTCTGTCAACACGGGTCATATTACAATGCTAATCTTAAAAAAACATAGTTGTTTTTCTATACTGCTTTCCAAAGTTAATCAGGATCACTTGGTATTTTCTTTAAAATTTCATGATTGTCTATGGAATAAGACCATTCCTAATTGATTACTATAACATTATTCTGCCGATACATATATTCACAGAGGAGCTTAAAAGAATATTCATATGTGCTACACTTGTGGTAACAAGATGGTGTTATAATAGATTAATTTTAATTATTCTTGATAACTGTACTTACCATCACCACTCCAGCTGATTCTTTTTTAGCTCCATTTGAAGTGTTTTTATTCTTAATTCTAAACTTTCAACCAAATGCTCCGAGTAGAAAATGAGATAAGGAAATTACAAACTTACTGTAGCTTCTTAGTCAAATATGGAGGAAATTTGGAAAAAAGTATTAATACTAAATCGGTACAATATAAACACTTGTTGAGTGAGAATACATCATCCAAAATCTCAACTAGACTAGCATGTGATATTATTTGTTGTCTGACACACACACACACACACACATATCTATGTGCTTGCTAAAGTAAGGGTTGGTAGGATGATACTCAACGGGACAACTATAATATTCCAAGTTTCCAATTAACTACTATCTATACTCTACATTGCGGATACCACTAATTATGATAGTCATCGTCGTTATCATACCATAATTTCAGTAAGAAATATTTCTCCAAAATATGGTAGATAGATGTATTCTCTAAAATCGCAATAATAGATAACCCTTTATTTGTATAAAGAGGACCTGCCTTCCTTTTCAATATAAATTAGATCTACTACAGCTGTTAGATTCTTTTAAATTCAAGATATAATGACCAGTAGTATTAAGTATTAACATTATAGTAAATAGTATCTAAATAAGTAGGCGCAGAGATATAATCAAACCCCGGAATTCTTGCATGATTATATTATAACAGATAATTGATTATTGTGTAAATGCAACCCATATTTTTCTTGTATTTCATAATGATGATGATACATCTTTTGAAATTTCGAATATTTGTTCATCCAATAAGAACAAAAATACCTATGAAGAAAATACTGAAAGTAGTTAGATCAGCGGTATGTCTTCCTATTCAGGTTAACATCCGGATGTTGGAATAGTAGTAGTAGGAGGAGGAGGAGGAGAGATGACATCTTTAGTTATTATGGAAGAACTCTTTACATATCAATGCTCTTTGTTGGTGTGAACGATAAAGACATTCTGGGTAGTAAAGCAAGACCTGCGCACCTATTCTTTGACGATCTAGCAAAATCTTTGGTTGCTATTAAAGAAGATAGATATTTTATTGACAAAAGAAGGGTTGAAAGATAATAGTTACAGAAATTCTCAACATATGTCTTGTGACTGGTCCTATATTAGACATTGCAATCAAAATTATCAAAAGAGGAAAGTAAATTGTCAAACCAATCCTCACCTTACCTTTGATAACAAAGAACCAGTAATCATGTTAAAAGTTGTAATATAGAATAATTTTTACTCTCACTAGCATAGTCTTAAACTCAAATATTTGCCAAGTTCAATCAGTATAAGTATAATTACAATTTTGCTTCCATCAACATAAGTAATAGGGTAAGAATTACAGTTCCGACTGCTACAGTTATTATCATAAATGGAAATCCTATCTTAAACCATTTGTTAAAACTTATATGATGACCATATTTTACACTTAGACCAGCTGCTACTACACCTGCACTAGAGCCGATTAAAGTACCATTTCCCCCGAGGTCTGCGCCTAATGCTAAAGCCCACCATAATGGGCTGATATTAAAATCACCAAAAGCCGCGACTATGGCGGGATTTGTGTTAAGTGTATGAATCAATGGAATCATAGTAGCAGTAAATGGAATATTATCTACAAATGCACTTGCAATAGAAGATAACCAAATAATCATTAGAAATGTCAACCAAGGATTTCCACCAGTTATCTCAATCGCTACAGAAGATAAAGCTGTAATCACACCAGCTTGCTCTGCAACACCCACAATAATGAATAAACCAGTGAAAAAGATTAGTGTGGACCAATCTACTTCATGTAATACCTTTTCCACATGTAATCGTGTGATAACAAGTAATATCGCAGCACCTCCCAAAGCGATAACAGAAACCTCTAGATGAAGTATACTATGAACTGCGAATAGTGAGACTACGCTGAAAAGAACAATCATGGATTTTTTCAAGACACTTTTGTCTTTAATGAGTGCACCTTCGTCAGCATTCATTAATTCCCTAAAGTTGTGAACTTGCATTTTTAGTTCTTTTCTGAAAATGAATCTTAATAGTAATAAAGAGACTGCAAAAGTAATTGCTATTGTTGGACCCATATTAACTATAAATGAAATAAAATCAATATTTGCTGCTGAACCAATAATTATATTAGGAGGATCTCCAATAAGTGTTGCAGCTCCGCCAATATTTGACGCAAGGACTTGACCAATAATAAATGGAATTGAAGATACATTTAGAATTCTAAATACAGAGAAGGTAACAGGAACCATAAGTAAGATAATCGTTACGTTGTCAACTAGCATCGACGCAACAGCTGTAAAAGTACACAAGATTAGCATTAAGTTCCAAAGGTTTCCTTTGCTAATCTTGCTTGCTTTGATAGCAATCCAATGAAATATTCCTGTTTCGCCGAGAATCGCCACTATTATCATCATTCCGAGAAGCAGGCCTATGGTATTGAAATCAATAACATCTATAATGAATTCAAAGCTCTCTTCTGCATTCACTATTCCAAATGTAATTGCAGCAGCAACAATCACTATCGCCCCTAAAAGCGCAATTGAAGCTCTATGAACCATTTCAAATGATAGCACTATATAGACTGAGAGCATAACTACTACAGAAATTGCAAAAATAGGACTAACTTCTTTACCCATTGCATTTGGAATAGTAAGAATTAATATGGCAAAACAAAGAATCAATACAAGACCAATAGAATTCTTCTTCGATAGCATTTAATGCTCTAAGAAGTATAAATTAATCCATATAATATTGATTTAGATCTAAATCTTTTGTTTATTCTTTTTATAAGATAACTTTGATTAGCCTGTTTTCAGCTACTAAACTGTATTAATAATACATTTACTATACTACTCTAACTATAAGCTAGAATAGCTAACTGGTTGTTCGTCAGATTCATACAGATAATCTATAACTGCGTCTGTGATTTCACCTGCTGCTGCAACGTGACTCTTACAAAGTACTACTATGATCTTATTTGCCTTGTAGATCCTGATAATTCTGATTATCGTATTCAGAGACATCCGATAAACTTTTTCCTAACAAAATTTGTCTCTAAGTTTTCAATTTAATATCTTACTCTGATTTTACTGTTTCGACCATCGATATGTCAATTTAGCATCATGTGCGATAGATAGTTTCCATATTTGACTAGTTGAATCTACTATAAAGACAGCCAAAATCCTTTCATTAACTTCAAAATTGCTTTATCGTATACCCATAGTTTTCTATTGTAGCAACAGTATAAAAATATCTATTTATTAGAATTACTACTGTTAACTTATTATTGTTTTTCTATGAAACAATGAATTACAAAACAAGAACTTTGAACGATGTAGATTATTTATACTGTTATGAAATCCTTGACTTGAAATGTATTTAACAAAGTCAATCCTTGAGTCTTCTGACTTATTCAACTTATTTTGTTTCGGTATGAAGTATTCAGAGTATTGACTATGGTTCTACTTCTAGCTTAATTTAATATTTTATAAAAAGATTAATGTTTTCTCTAAACAAACTTTTTGTCTCATTTATTTTATTTTTGCAATACATTGAGGACATAATATAAGAAAATCATAGACATCCTCATTTGTG
>Ga0126304_10000973_pt1 | contig 12809 bp, 13 predicted proteins | sample Plot25_FD_92538 | JGI IMG/M metagenome (GOLD analysis project Ga0126304, IMG submission 92538) | Serpentine soil microbial communities from UC McLaughlin Reserve, CA, USA - Plot25 | ecosystem: Environmental > Terrestrial > Soil > Grasslands | place: USA: UC McLaughlin Reserve, Lake County... | reverse complement strand
TTCTTTGATGATGCGGATACAAATGATAAACTAGATGCAAATAAGACAGGACTTTCTCTAGACTTTTCTATACCATGCAAAAGCCAATAATGACAACATAATAAAATGGAGGTTAGTGAAAGAAACCTATGAAAACCAGTATTTTGTCTATCAATTCATTTATTCATATTTTAAATTTTATAGTTAAAAACGAAATTGTGAGTTGTTAATTGTTATTAGAGTAATAATAAGAGTAATGCTTACAATGAATAAAGAATATAATGAGAGTGATGGTTTAAATTTTTAATGACATTTCCTTTATTACATCTTAAAAAAAATATTATTATTGTTCTCTTTTCTATTTTTATCCTTTACAATATTCTAAATATATCTAATCATTTATCACAGAAAAACTATCTTCTTCAGGTGCCAATACAAAATATACAAGGACAATTGCAACAACCCCAAACAGATTATATAAAATACCAATATCAAAGTGATTATATAAAAGAATTTGAGGTATCACAAATTGTTAATGAAACAGGATTAAAAGGAATAACTACCGATTCACAAAATAATGTATGGTTTTTTCATAATACTAATACTTCGAGTGCAATTATAGAATTTAATCCTGTTAATAAAACATTTACAAAATATCCAATTTCTAAAAAAACAAATGTAGATAATGCAATAACAAACTTAGCAGGTGGACAATTAACATTTGATGAAACAAGAAATTCAATATGGTTTAGTGATGCTAGAACTAATTCTTTAGGGATGATAAATCTAGTTAATAAAAAAATGAATCTATATGATATTCCTACACCGAACTCAGCAGTAATGGGAATAACACTATCACCTGACAATAAAAGTATATGGTTTGCAGAAATTATTGGAGATAATATAGGCAATTTTAATATTGATACAAAAAAAATTATAGAATACCCTACTGGAAAATCTAGTGGACCAACATTACTTACATTTGATGATGATGGTATTTTATGGGGTTCATTGTCTTATTCAAATGAAGTATTAAGGATAGAACCATGGGCGTTAATTCCAGGAATTGAATTTAATGGAATGCTCAAAAGCAAATTAAAAGAACCAGATATGTATTCACCATTTGGATTATCTATTGTTAATAATAATAATAATAGCAATATCAATAATAATACCTTATTTGTATCAGATCATGGTTCGAGTAGAATAATAGCCATCCCTATATACAATCAAAATATACTAAATGAAGAAATTCTAAATTATACTTCGCTTTGGACATCACTTTCTAAGAACTTTCCAAATACTCTTCCTAGTGAAATTGTTTCTGATAAGAAAGGAAATATCTATTTTGCTGAACATGGAGGAAATAGAATAGCAAAATTTGCACCTGATACTAAAACTATGACAGAATATGAAATACCTACTGGACCTCTTGCTACAACTGTGTTTGTTGCATTATCAACTGATAACACTAAAATCTGGTTTACTGAATGGGCATCAAATAATATAGGATTTCTTAATCTTACAAAACAAATTCCATACAAGATGTTATTAACTAATGAGACTTTAAATGTTAAGCCTTTAATTTTCAAAAATAATACTTCTTATAAAATTAATGTATCGTTAATAAGAAATAATTTCTCCTTAAACAATCAAGGCAATTTATCATTAAATAATATAGAATTATCTGTTGCTGGAATGACGGATAACGGACCAAAAGGAATAACATATTCATTTAATCCTCAAAGAATCAACTTAACTGAAAGTAATAAAGAAAATTCATTATTAAAACTTGATATGGGAATAAATGACGATGATATAATAGGATCAGAAAATAATACTCTAATGATTATTGCTAGTATCAGGGATAAAAATAATTTAACTACATCCATATTACAACCTCTACCAATTTCTATTATAAAACCAGAAGATTCTTATGCTAATTCTTCACCATCTCCTTCTTCTACTGTAGAAGAACAAACTGCTACTATAAAAAACTCAAATGTATCATCAGAAATTAACTTTATAGATATCATAAAAAACATATCATTAGCAATAGCAATAATTCTAATAGGCTATATAATATATAAAAAAATGAAGAAAAGAAAAGAAATACGACAAAGAAAAAACAATGATTATTCAAAATAAAGTTCAGATTTTACATTTGTAAACTATGATATATTAATATCAGTATTTGGTTTATTGAATAAAATGGTGATGGATAGTTTTGACCAATAAAAAAAAGAAAATTAATAATAATAATAAAAAATCTTTTTCCAACAAATACGTTCTATCAGGAATTGCAGTCTTGATAGCAATCGCGGGAGTGGTAATTAGTTATCCTTATTTTGTTTCATCAAATGCCAATTTGGAATCTTCATCGCATCGATCAAATCTTTTAGGTGATTGGCATGATATTCATGGCGTTGGTTTATTTAATACTGAAGGAAGTGGGAGTAATGATAATGGTAATTCAATTTATCTTGCTACTCATAATGGTTTGTATAACAAAAATCAGAATTCTTCATGGGTTAAAGTTGGAAGCGATAAATCTGATTTGATGGGTTTTGTCATTGATCCCAAGAAAGAAGGAGTAATGTATTCAAGTGGACATCCTGTGAATGGCGGAAATTTAGGTTTTAGAATGAGCACCGATAGTGGAAAAACATGGCAAACTCTATCTTCCGTGACAGACAATCCAATTGACTTTCATGCCATGTCCATTAGCCCTGTTAACAATGATATCCTGTATGGTTCCCCTGGAGGTGGTTATGCCCTTTTTATTACACATGATCAAGGTAAAACCTGGTCCATAATAACATCCATCCCTTCGCAGATAGTATCAATTGCTGCCAATCCCTTGGATGCAAATGGTGTTTATATTGGAACAGGTTCTGGAATGTTCTATAGTAATGATCAAGGAAAAAACTGGAAGAAAATTGAATCAGAACTCATTGGAGATTCTGTTGTTTCAGGATTAGGTTTTAACCAAAATAATGAACTATTTGCATATGTAATGCCAAATACAGCGGAAGAAGGTAGCAATAACAATGAAAATGGATATATAATAAAATCAGATGAAACAGTTAAAAATTGGACCAAGACAAATGGTCAAATTCCAAATGTCAAAGCAGCATGGAAATTTGCATTAGGACCTAATGGCGAAGTGTATACCATAGTAAGTCAACAAATATCTCAAAATGATATTGCTTCAAGTGTATACAAAAGCATAGATAATGGTAATTCGTGGATTCTTGAAGGAACAAACAGAGAAAACATACTATAGGAAAAAATTATTATTTTATTTGTAAAATTATAACGCTATGAAAAGTTTCTATAATTCTGCAATATCAAAAGATGGAAATCTTTATCTTCATAATTTGAAAATAGTAAAAGGAAGAAATGACAAATAATATTGTATGTTGCGAATGTAATTGCTCACTCGCTAATTGTAATGATAATGAACTTCCGAATAAAGATATAAAATGTAAAAATTGTATCAAGGAAATCTGTTGCTGTATTCCTATTCATAAGAATAAACTTAAAAAGTCATCTTTATCTTTATCTTCAACTCTATCATTAAAATCAAAGAGTAAATTATTTTTTACCACTACTAAAAACATGTATCCTGCTGCACTTGGAATAGAAATCCTTTGTATTATGGCTGCAGAAATAGGTGAGAATATTGGGTTGTATACATTTGGTTTTAATTTAATGGGAATTGCCTTAGCATATATTCTAGGGTATGCTCTTGCTGGTTTTACTACTTTTATGACTATTCTTGGAAGATATTCTTCTTTTTCAACCAACAGTAATAATATAAAAATCGAAAGTTGTTGTTCGATTTTAGAACAACAATCTCAGAAAGGTTTTCTACCAAATATGTTACTAACATTTAAAAGTTTTATACATGGTTTTAGAAAAATTTCAGGATTACGAAGACAATCCAACTTAAAATATTTATTAAAAACAAGTTTAATTATATTGATTACTGCAGAAAGTGCTTGCATACTAACTGCAGAAACGATTGGAATAGTATTTTATAACTATTCTATTATTCTGTCAATTCCAGTGGCATTGTTAGCAGGAGCCTTAACAATAGTGTTCATTGAAGCATTTAAAAAAATAAAAGTCAAATCGCAGCCTTGTGATAGTTGTAATTGCAGTGATGAATGAAGACGGTTAACTCATATTTTTTATTATAATACATCTTATTATAATTTAAAATTTTTTGAAAATGCCTACATAATAAGGCTATAAATAATTATTAAGTATGCAAGTATATTTTAATTCCTTTTTGTTTCATGCATAACTATAAAAACAAAAATTCCAGAACCTAACGCTATCCATCCCACTGTTTGAATTGCTATATTCATACTATAGAAATCTGCGATAAAACCTATACCTAATGCACCTATTACAAATCCTAAATCTCTCCAGAATCTATAAACTCCTAATGATGTTGCTCTCCATTGTGGATGAGCAATATCACTAATAGCAGCAAGTAAAGCAGGATAGACAAATGCAGTTCCTATACCCAATAGAGACATTCCAACAAGAATACCAAAATAAATATCGTGAGATAACAGTATTACCCAAATTCCTATTGCTTGCAAAATCATCCCTGGATAAATCATTTTTTTTCGTCCTACCATGTCACTAAATGGACCTGTAGCAAGTTGCAAAAAGCCCCAAACTCCAGGATGCAGTGCTTTTAAGAATGCAGTATCATTCACACTTACTCCCAAAGATACAAAATAGAGGGTAAACAATCCCCAGGATACACCAAATACTAAATTATTAACAAGTCCTGCTTGACTTACTGCTAAAAGAGAACGATTCTTCCAAGATGTTACAATGAATACTTCCTTAAAATTAAGATTTTTACTTTTGTTTGGTAAATAGGAATTGCTAACTATTGCGTGTTTTTCTTCTTCATTATCATCATCATCTAAGGATTCTATCCTCTTTTTATTTTCCTCATCTCTTTTCTCATCTTTTTGATAATTTTTGATTTCTAATTGAGTAAATTCTTTTGTGTCTTTAACTAATAAGAAAGAAATTAAAAATCCAATTATGGGAAATATGATTCCAATGTAAAATGGATATGGTTTTAATCCGTAAACTGCCGCAATGTAACCAGTTAAAAAACCTACTAAAGCAACTGATACATATCCAGCAAATTCATTAAGTCCTAATGCCAGTCCTCGTTGTTGTGTTCCAACTAAATCAATTTTCATATTGACAGTCATTGACCAAGCCAATCCTTGGTTTATTCCGAGTAATACATTAGCAAATAAAATCCAATTCCAATTTGGAGCAAATAATAAAATAAAAGGGACGGGTATCCCAAATAACCAGCCTAAAACTAATACGTTTTTTCTTCCAAATTTATCTGAAATGCTACCTGCAAAGAGGTTGAGGACGGCTTTGACTAAGCCAAAACTAGCGATAAAAGACAGTATTAATGCATTAGACTCTAAGTCAAATTCTTCTTTTCCTAATATGGGAATGACTGTTTGTTCTAGTCCAATCATTGCACCAACAAAGGCATTAACTATTATCAATAAAAGAAATTGATGAATGTTAGGTTTTAGACCTAGTTTAATAGTATTAAAATCTTTATTAGTTTCGTTTTTGTCCTTGTCATCACTATTATTATTAAACACTTTTTATGATAACCTATCAAGAGATGAGATTGTTATTTCTATTTATTTTTATAACATAGATAAAATCTAAACCATATATTTCTTATTTCTATCTGCAAGATCTACTTTTTTTCAGTTAGTTTATAATTATGGTTTATATAATTTAAAATAAAATTTTATACTAAAGATGTGATAAAGAATTTAAAATTTACTTTTAAACTATGCTTTTCAATAAAACAGATTAGTCTTCAAACAATTATTCTGTCTACGTTATCCCAATTACAAGGCTCATAGCCATTGCTAAACCTGCATATTTTCGTTAATTTTACAATATTCTTATTTTTTATGGATCTATTAGAATATAGTAACTCCGAGATAAGAGTAAGACTTTACCATCGTAAAGGATTTATTTATATCTACTAAGGTCTCTATATTATAGACTATCTTGCCTTTACATCTAGATAACAACGATATAGCAATTATAAAATCACTTTTAAAAGATGGAAGAAAATCTTTTAGACAGATATCTAGAGAAACAGGAATAACTACGCCTACAGTTAAGGCAAGATTTGAAAGATTAGTCAATATAGGTTTTATTAAAGGAGTTCTTCCAGTCTTTGACTTTAATAAAGTAAATAATACAGATGATATCATTCAAATACAAAATATAAATAAAAACAAAAACAATACACGAGAAAAAGAGTATTTTGATAAAAATGGTAATAACATCAAATTTGAAGAGAACATAAACAAAATAGAAAAGAAAATTACAACTGGACTTGCCGTAAACCTTGTATGTGATTACTGTCATGGACCAGTTTTGGGACAACCTAGAGTTTTAAAATTTGCAGACATGGAACGCTTTTTTTGTTGTAATTCTTGCAAAATTGACTATCGTGAAAAATATAAGGGAAGAATAGAATCAATACAAAAAAGATATGAAGGTAAATCTGAAATAGAAATTTAGGATGTAAAATATCGAAATTTCAATGTTGCATCATGGTCATAGATTCTTTCTCTTCAGTATCATTTGTTGCAGCAGTATCATGATGCATCATTGTTTTATTAATTGAAGAATTATCAGCAAGAGATGTATTATTCAATCTTATTCCACTGATTAATATTCCATTGTGGAAATCAGGTTAATGGCCTTTATTAGACAACTCCCATACCAGGTCATTAAACATAGTATTCATATGGTTTATTCTAATTTCCATTCCATCAAGTAAAGCGGTGGCTTCTGAAGTGTTATTTGATTTGATCAATTGTTTAACCTCATCTATATTATTTGCTAATTGGGAATGAGTAAATCTCATATGCTGCATCATTTGTTCTGAAGCGCCTATTTGGGCAAATACTTGTTGTTGTAGTGGAAGAACCAAAATAATTGCAGCAAACAGTAGAAGTACAGTCATAATTGACTTCATACTATTATTATACAATTTAATCTTTTAAACATTTAGAAAAGTTGGTTTATTTCTTATCTTAATTAATCTGAAATCAATAAACAACTTTTAATGATTTTATTATGTGAAGTTTCTGATGATTTCAATTGTCAATTGTAAAGATGTGTACAAATGAGATTGATTTTAATATTTATTTTGGATTATTTGATTAGTTTTCTGCTAACTTAAAAAGAAATATTAATTTTTAATAAAATCAATAATACCATTTACTACTAACCCTACAATTAATTTTCCATTTTAGGTATCTCTCCAGCACCTATTCCTTTAGTATAATCTAATGAGTTTTATTTGATATATCTACAAATAGACCAAACGGATCATTATTAATTTTATTACCTTCTTCACCTCTACATATTCTAAGTTCTATATTTTCTTCTTTTTCGTCACAATCTTTTGATGCGTTTTCTAAACTTTTTATATGATCTTCCCCACTTTTATTATCCATGAGTTGGGATACTTGATCTTTTGGAATTTCAGAGAATGAAAGTGGTGATAGAGGTTGTGGTCCTCCTTGGGCATATGTATTAATCATAATGCTTATTACCAAAATGACAGCAACTGCTGCTATTGGTATTATTATTGCTGACTTCAATTACTAAAATAGTTATATTGGTTGGATAAATGTATTATCTTTTTTCAAATCTTGATATTAGATATAAATACAAAAAGTTCAATAAGATAGTATTTTAGATCCAATATGCTTTACAAATGGAAAGCAATCCTATAATTAAATGTAGGTATCTATGATATTTTTTTAAATTTTTTTAATAAATTTCCTGCCACCAAGGGTAGAATATAAAATGACTAAGAAGGGTCAAGAATTAGTAGAATCAATATTTACTATAATTCAATGGATGATAAAATGGTCTTAAACTATAAAGATATTCTTTACAATATTATTCATAGTGTATAATGCTTAGATAATTCCTTTATTATTATTAATTATCATTTTTCTCGGATCAGTTTGCTGCCACTGCTGATTCTGGCGGTGGATGAAAATGTGTTTTTACATGTTCAGAGCAATATTGAAGTAAACATTTAGAACATTATTTTATCGGTGAGTTACGACAAAGCATTATCCCACAAACTAACCCTTTTGCAGAATTCCTTCTCCATTCATTATTATCAAAACGGTCACTACTCATTATATATCAGAGACTAATGATTGAATGAAAATTGATTTAAACTTTAATAAATAATAACTAAACAAAATTGCTCCCAATTATTAAATACCTTAATACCGATTTTGAATATACCTATAGACCAACCAAGATTCAATCTTCGCCGTAGTCTTCTAATAAGCCATAGAGGGCTATGGTTTTCTAAATATTCTAATATTACTACTATTTATTTCCATTTTCTCATTTATTTAGACCATTGTATTTAATTCCTCCTTTATATTCTTTATAGTAATATCCACACGAAAGTCTAAGTCACAAATGAACTTTTAAGATATTCTCTTAATGTATCCTCATCTTCTTGCTTCATGATATCCTTCCATCTTTCTCGTGTTTCATCTCGTGCTTTTATATTGACGAATAAATAATATTTCAGTCTAAATTGTTATAAACTCAGTATATTTAACAATTATAAGCATGTCTATTTGTAATGTTTTATGCAATTTCAATTCATTTATTGGCATATTATCATCATCAATTCTCTTATTTTTATCAATAGCAAGTATTTCTAACGTTCATGCTGCAACATCTGATTTTAACTTTGCAGCTGTAGGAGACTGGGGTTGTAATTCCAATACTGATGCAACTGTTAAAGGAATAGCCAATACAAAAACTACAAATAAGCTCGGAGCGCCTGAGCTTGTGTTAGGTTTGGGAGATTATTCTTATCAACCTACAGCAAATTGTTGGCTCAGTAAAGTTGCATCCATAGATGATAATATGAAAATTACTATAGGAAATCATGAAAATTCAGCCAAAACTGGATTTAACCAATATAAAAAATCATTTGGTCTAACATCGAATGCATACTATTCATTTGATTTTCAGAATGTTCATTTTATAATAATGAATACTCAAACCCCATATAGCTGGTTCTTCACAATATAATTTTATAAAGAGTGATTTAGCAAAAGCAGCCAACAAAGCTAATACTAATTGGATAATTGTAGTCATGCATGAACCTTTTTACACATCACCTACAAGTTGCAAAATTAAATCATGTCAAGGTATAGGTAATTTGCGAGATATTTATCATCCACTTTTTGACACATATAAAGTAGATTTAGTTCTAGGAGCACATCTGCATGATTATCAGAGATCATTTCCATTAGAATATAACTCTGCAAGTAGTTCAAAACCTATTATAACTAGTAAAATTCCGTCAAAGTATAATGATCCTAAAGGAGAAATATATGTAATTGTAGGTACTGGTGGAATTAACTTCCACAAGATTATAGGTAAAAACTCATACATAGTAAATCAACAAAGTTCTTTTTTTGGTCACTTAAATGTGGATATAACTAACAAAGGACAAATATTGACTGCTAAGTTTATTCAAAATAATGGAAAAGTATTTGATTCATTTTCAATAACAAAATGACAAATACAACAAATAAATTTTTTGTAATTTCTTTAACTAAAATGAATTTACTTCTTAACTTTAAATAGATTAAATATCAATTTATGACAAAAACTTTATTTATAAACTTCTTATAGTTCATAAATATCTCATTTTTGATCCATTCAGTAATAGATGGAGAATATCTATCAATCTAGTTATCAATCTAGTATCTATTATTATAGAATAGAATTCAATAATTTTAATTAAAAGGTATTCTTTACTATCTTATGACATCTAATAGTACTAATAGTATCGATGAAAAAAAACTTAATGAATTTATGCTAAAAGCAATAGGTGATATTTCAAGTAGTATGAGTGCAATGCTTGTAATTATTGGTGAGCGATTAGGGTTATACAAAGCAATGGCGAAATCTGGTCCAGTTACTTCAAATGAATTGGCAAAAAAAACGAACACAGCAGAACGCTACATAAGAGAATGGTTAGCCAACCAGGCAGCTGGAGGGTATATAATTTATAATCCAAATGATCAAACATTTTTTCTTCCACCTGAACAAGCTGTGGTGTTAGCAGATGAAAATAGCTCAGTGTATATACAGGGTGCATATCAAGTGATCAAATCATTATTCAAAGATGAAGAAAAATTTCTTGATATGTTTCTAACTGGAAAAGGATTAAGATGGGGTGATCACCATCACGATCTATTTGAAGGAACAGCACGATTTTTCAAACCGAATTATGTAGGTAATCTTGTAAGTACTTGGATTCCCTCTCTAATTATGTAGGTAATCTTGTAAGTACTTGGATTCCCTCTCTTGATGGTATTCAAGAAAAGCTGGAGGAAGGTGCTAAGGTTGCAGATATTGGATGTGGATTTGGCATATCTACAATTTTAATGGCGAAGGCATTTCCTAATTCAGTAGTATATGGATTTGATAATCATATACCCTCTATTGAAGAAGCGAAGAAACAAGCTTTAAATGAAGGGTTAGAAGAAAACGTTAAATTTATTGTAAATTCTTCAACTGAAACATTTGGTAACGATTTTGATTTGATAACATTCTTTGATTGTCTTCACGATATGGGAGATCCTGTAGGAGTTCTGAAAATAGTGAAAAAATCATTAAAACCAGATGGAGTATGTATGATAATTGAACCAAAGGCTAATGATAGGGTTGAGGATAATTTAAATTTGGTAGGACGAACATTTTATGCAGGATCTACACTTGTATGTGTACCAAACTCATTATATTATAATGGGCCTGCCTTAGGTGCTCAAGCGGGTGAGCAAAAAATTAAAGAAATTACAGAATTGGCGGGTTTTACCAAATTAAGAATCGCCTCTAGTACACCATTTAATAATGTATATGAACTGAAAATGTAGTTAAATTTATTTTATTTTATTTTATTTTAGACTATAACTTCAATTAAAAATTAGATATATACCTATGACTTTATTTAAAATATTAATTCTAACGCATAATAAATTAGGAAAACATTTAGTACGAAAATAATTTTAGTATACTATAATTGTTTTTCACTTATAGTATAATCTATTTCATAGTTAAATTTAAAAACTGATCAAGTCTAATAATTCAGAATAATAATAATTGACTAATCATTTTATCTTTTTAATATATAAAATTAAAATAGAGGCAATAATGAAATACTTGCTGCAGTTAAGAAGAGTAAATTATAGGCTGCTGGATACAACGAGCATAAGATTTTGTTTTAATTAAACCAAAATCAAAGAATATATGAGATTGTAAATCTTTAAATTAATATTTATCAAATATGAAAATTAAGATTTTAATTTCTTTATTTGTTTTAATAATAATAGTTACAAATAATATATTTTTTGTATATGGTCAAAATTTTAATAATATTAACATTTTTGAAAACATATTTAAGAATGTAAAAAATAAGATTATCGATATAACCAAAAGTGTGGAATATACCGTAGATATTAACGCCGATCAAATCTTTCCAAATGATACTATCAAGAACTCTGTATTAAATAAACAGGAGCCAATGGAATATTTAATTCCCATTTTAGAATATAATTTATTAGGTTTTGATATATTTGCTACAGATATAAAAGTAAGAACAGAATCAAGCATGATTGATGAAGAGAGTAAAGATAAATTGAGAATTGAGTTTCCTATTATGCAAGCAAAGAATGTTAATGTAAAGAATGAAATTTTTGATCTAAATTATGAGAATATTGATTTAAGCTCTACTTATGCAATTTATGATTCAGAATTAGATAAATTTACTATTCATATTCCAGTCTATGTAGCGGCTAGATATTTACCAAAATAAATATATACAAAAGTAAAATATACATTATAATAAAGTTCAAGAATTATCATAGGATATCCTTTTAAATTTTACTCATCTAACATAATTAACACTATTAGATTATATCCAAAATAGTTTTATCAATAATTAATTAATAAGTTTTGAAAAATTCTATAATAAATATAGCATAAATTTATATTTAAATTTGTTTAAACGATATTTCTTTTTTAATATAACTTTTTTTATAAATATTATAAGCTTTTACTATATTATTTAAATTATTTTAGGGGCAAAAATTTAATTATCCTAAAATTAAGTGAAGTATGTAAAGAATTGATTTTAAATTGGATCAGAAGAAAGACATGGAAGCCAAAAGGAAAAATATATAGTTTAAAATGTAACCAATGCGGGGACGGATTTATATCTAATCATCCAATGGAAGCACCAATTTGTGGCATGTGCTTACAAAAAATTAAATCGATAGACTTAACAGTTGATACGGAAAAGAAATGTATTATATGTGGAAGAAATGGAGCTATTTATTCTTCTAATAAATGTAATGATTGTTATTTTAAAATATAAGTTATTAATTATATCTTATTAAAAGTTTCTTTATAAATTATTGAGATAATTCAATTAATATCTCTAATTTAGTTATTTCTTTACCATTTATCAGATTTAATATATTTATAGCATTAGTATTACTTTTTTTGTTGCTATCTGTTGAGATATATATGTATATGTATATATTTTCATTCTACTTTTGTCTATAATTTCCTATATAAAATATATAGATATAGCAATTTACATATTATTTAAAATCTATCTATATTTTTTATAAATAAACTACAATATCGAGATTCTGTTATCAGTCACT
>Ga0126304_10000972_pt1 | contig 12809 bp, 8 predicted proteins | sample Plot25_FD_92538 | JGI IMG/M metagenome (GOLD analysis project Ga0126304, IMG submission 92538) | Serpentine soil microbial communities from UC McLaughlin Reserve, CA, USA - Plot25 | ecosystem: Environmental > Terrestrial > Soil > Grasslands | place: USA: UC McLaughlin Reserve, Lake County... | reverse complement strand
CTCAGCAGCGCGAGCAGGGTGAGCGTGCCGGCGAAGACGAAACTGGTCCCGTCGGAGAGCCCCAGCACCGTCACCAGGCTTTGGCTCAGCACGAGGATGGACGCGCCGATCGTGGCGCCGACGAGGCTGCCGTGCCCGCCGCTCAGCGCGGCGCCGCCGAGGATGGGCGCGGCGATGGCCAGCAGCGTGAAGTTGTTCCCCGCGTTCGGGTCGCCGATGCCCACCTGCGCGGCGAGGATCACGCCGGCGACGCCGGCCAGCGCCGCACAGGTCAGGTAGCACAGCGTCCGCACCCGGCTCGTCGGGATCCCCAGCCGGCGGGCGAAGACCCCGTTGAGTCCCACGGCGCGCAGGCGGAGGCCGGCGCCGGTGCGGCGGAACACGACGTCCGCCGCGACCAGCAGCACGACCAGCACGATCAGCGCGACGGGAACCGGCCCGAGCTTGGTGAGCATCAGGGCCGTGCTCAGCTCCGGTGAGATCAGGCCGGAGGCGGTGGGCCGCAGGATGTAGGCGAGGCCGGACACCATCCCCAGGGTCGCGATCGTCGCGATCACGGGCGAGATCTTGATGCGTTCGACGAAGAACGCGTTGACGCCGCCGACCGCCAGCCCGAGCCCCAGGGCGATGAGCAGCCCGATGAGCAGGACCTTGGCCATGCTCCCGGTCTCGGCCCACGTGGACATGAGGACGACGGCCAGGGTCATGGTGGCCCCGACGGAGACGTCGATGCCCCCCACCATCAGCACGAAGAACTGGGCGGCGGCGACGGCCACCAGCGGCAGCGCGACGAGCAGGACGTTGTAGATGCTGTTCTCGGTGAAGAAGGTGTCGTTCTGCGACTGCGCGAACAACGCCAGGGCGAGCATCAGGCCGACCAGGGCGAGCAGCCGGATGCCCTCGGCCGAGAAGAAGCGGCCCAGCCCCTTCCGGCGACCGCTGACCGGCGCGTCGGGCACGATCGACTCGGCCGCCTCGCCGATGACGTCCGCGTCGGCGGCCAGCTCGTGCTCGACGGCGAAGGCGCCGACGATCGACTCCTCGGAAGCGCCCTGACCCGCGAGCTCCCTGGTCAGCTGCCCGCGCGACATGACCAGGATGCGGTCGCACAGCCCGGCGAGCTCGGAGGCGTCGGAGCTGACCACGACGACGGCGCTGCCGCTGTCGGCGATCGCGCGGAGGAACCGGTAGATGTCGAGCCGGGAGCGTGCGTCGACGCCCTGGGTCGGCTCGTCGATCAGGACGACCTTGGGACTCATGGCCAGCACGCGGCTGAGCGCCACCTTCTGCTGGTTGCCGCCGGAGAGCTCCGTGGGCAGCTGTCCGGCGTGCCCGATGCGGATCCGGTACCGCGCGATGGCGTCGGCGATGAAAGAGCGCTCCTTGCGGATGTGCATGATGCCGCCGCCGGACAGCTCCCCCAGCACGCCGATCCCGAGGTTGTCACCGACGGTCAGCCCCGCGAACAGCGACTCGTTACGGCGGTCGGAGCTGAGGTACACCACCCCGGCGTCCACCGCCGAGACGTAGCTGCGCAGGCGCCGCCCCCCGACGTCGACGGTGCCGTGGTTGTCGCCGAGGCTGGCCAGGCTGCGCAGCAGGGGGAGCTGCCCGTTGCCGTCGGCGCCCGCGATGCCGACGATCTGGCCGCCGCGCAGCTCGAGGTCGATCGGCCCGAAACCGAGGCCGGCCAGCTGCTGCGCGGTCAGCAGCACCTCGCCGTCCCCTGCGTCGGTGCGGTCGGGGAACTCCAGGTCGACCCGCGTACCGGCCATCAGCTCGACGAGCCGGAGCGGGGTCACGGTGGACGCCTCGTAGGTCCCCTGGTACTTGCCGTCGCGGAGCACGGTCACCTCGTCGGCGACCCGCATCACCTCCGAGAGCCGGTGCGTCACGAAGAGCACGGCACTGCCGCGCGCGGCGACCTGGCGCATCAGGTCCAGGACGATGTCGACCCCGCGGGAGTCGAGGGCCGATGTGGCCTCGTCCAGGATGAGGACGCGCGGCTCGCACGCCACCGCGCGGATGATCTCGACCAGCTGCTGGTCCCCCGGGGGGAGGGACGCGGCCGGGACATCGGGATCGACGTCGAATCCGTGCCGGTGCAGCAGCTCGGTCGCCCAACCCGACATGCGGGACAGGGCCGGACGGCTCTCCGCCGGCGTGCCGAGGTAGAGGTTCTGGGCCACGGACAGCTCACCGATCAGGGAGCCGTCCTGGAAGACGGTGATCGCACCGAGGCGCTGGGAGACGGCCGGGCGGGCGACCTGCACCGGCGTGCCGGCGATCTCGACCGTGCCGTCGTCACGGGCCACCGTGCCGCTCACGATGCCGACGAGCGTGGACTTGCCCGAGCCGTTCTCGCCGACCAGTGCGTGGATCCGTCCGCCCGTGAGCGTGATGCTCACGTCCTGCAGGGCCTGGACCGCGGCGTAGCGCTTGGACAGCCCGGTCGCGACGAGGAGCGGCGGTCCGTCGTGCCCGAGCGCCTCAGGGTCGCGGACGGCGGTCTGTGCGGTCTTCTCGGACACGAACGGTCCCTTTCGATCGACGAGCGTCCGGGGAGAGGTGCACCGGGGCGGGGGCAAGCGCCCCCGCCCCGGTGCGGGCCGTCAGCCTGCGGACAGCATCTTGGTCAGCAGGTCGTCCGGGATGAGGACGCTGGGACCCGGGTAGTCGTCCGGACGGTCACTCTCGTACAGACCGGGCTCGGCCTGGACGAAGGGCTGCGGGACGATGATGTCGGCTTCCACGTCGTCATCGGCGAGGAGGCCCATCACGGAGGTCACCGAGACCCGGCTCTGCCAGTTGAGGCCGTTGGTGAAGTACACCGGGAACGCGCGGTCGGTCCCCTGCGCCTCCTCCCAGACCTTGGCCATGCCGTTGTTGGCCGTCCAGGTCACGATGGCCGGCGGCTTCTGTCCGGCCTGGTCGTAGGCCTCGATCACCTGAGGGATCGGGTCGGCGTAGTCGTAGAAGATGCCGCTGTACGTCTTGCCCGAGCTGACCAGCGCCGAGGCGGCCTCGAACGCGCCCGCCAGGGTCCAGTCGGTGTCGAGCTTCGTGCCGACGGTGATCCCGCTGCCGAGGCTGTCCTCGAAGCACTTGTTCCAGGTCGCGCCCTGGGGGTTGCCCGGGGTGCCGTTGAGGATCGCCACCTCACCGGTGAGCTTGAGGTCGTCGGTGGCCACCTTCGCCATCTCCTCGCCGACGGCGCACACGTCGCCGTGCACCTGGCTGGCCAGGGAGTCCTCCGGCGCGTCCGGCACGGGCCCGACGTACGTCGAGATCTTGGCGCCCTGCGCCTGCGCCGCCTTGAAGGCCGGGAGCGCGGCGGCACCGAAGTCGTTGTAGCTGACGATCGCCGTGGCGCCCTGCGCCGCGAGGCTGCGGACGTTCGACTGGAACGTCGCCAGGTCACCCTGCGCGTCGGTCGAGATGATCTTCCCGACCTCGGTGTAGGTGAGGGCCTGGAGGATGGCCTCCATCTTGCTGATCCGGCGCCACTGGTTCTGGCCGAACGCCTCCGCGATGCCGACCGTGACGTCCCCGTCGCCGATCTCGCAGCTCGTCTCCGACCAGCACTCGAAGGCCTTGTCCAGCTGCTCGTCCGTGAGCTCGATCGACGCGCGCTGGAACGTCTCCTGGACCGTGGGGTCGAGGTCGTCGAACGCCACGTCCTCGGTGAGGAAGGCCCTGCCGACCGTCTCGTCGACGGTCGCCTGGTCGATCGAGTCGAGGTCGACGCTGGAGTCCGACCCCTCGCTGCCGCCGCCGCCGCCATCGTCGTCGCCTGAACCGCAGGCGGTGAGCGTCAGGGCGAGTGCGGTCAGGCCGATCAGCACCGGCCTGCCTCTGCCACGAAGGTTGCCGCGGCGGCGCATGAGGTTACCCATCGTTCTTCTCCTGGTTCTCTCGGTTCATGGGCTGATCCGGGACGGACCGACCACGGGTGGTGCCACCGCGCATGGCGGAGATCGAGGACCACCTGAACTTCCGCGAGGTGGCGACGAGCGTGAGACCGACGCCCAGGACGACGCCCTGGAAGGCCTGTGCGACACCGGACGAGTAGCCGCGCACCCGGAAGATGAAGTCGAGGACCACGAGGAACAGCGCGCCGAGCGCGGTTGCACCCGGCCGCACCCGACCACCGGAGAGGGCGGCGCCGCCCAGCACCACGGCGACGATCGGCGTGAGGAGGTAGGGCGTGCCGAGCGTGAGGTCGGGGGTGGCCAGCAGGCCGGCCAGGAGGACGGCTCCCACGCCGACGATGAACGTGCCGGTCATCCAGGCCGCCAGCCGCTGGCGGGTGGCGGCCAGGCCGCTGTTCTCGGCGGCGACACGGGCCACGCTGCTGGCCGCGACCCGGCGACCGGTCGTGTGGTAGCGCAACCAGAGGGCGATGATCCCCGCGACGACGAGGGCGATGATCAGGATCACGCTGATCTGGGCCAGCCGCGTCCGGGCGAACCCGGACAGGTCCGACGGGACGTTGGAGACCGCGAGCACGGGACCCCGGTAGACCCGCGTGATCCCGGCGATCAGCTGGCCGGTGGCGAGCGTGACGACCAGGGCGTCGAGCCGGGTGACCTCGACGAGGAGCCCGTTGACCAGTCCGATGCCCAGGCAGACGACCAGGGCCAGCGCGACGGTCTGCAGCAGAGCGCCGTTGTCGCCCGCCGCCGACTTCAGGACGATGATGCCGACCAGGGTCGTCGTGAACGGGATGCTCAGGTCGATGCCGCCGGTGCCGATGATGAACGCCTGGCCGAGCGCCATCAGGATCATCACGCCGACGGTCGGCGTGAGGGTCGAGAGGCTGGCCCGGCTGAACAGGTCGACGTCGAGGAGCAGGAGGCCGACCAGCACGAGGACGACGTTGGCGAGCAGGATGCCCTGACCGGGCAGCCGGAACGGCCGGCGGCTCACCGCCCCGGCGGCCGGGGCAGGGGTCTCCGCGGTGATCGTCATCGGACCCACCTCCTCCACCGTGCGTGCGTGACCCGCGTCACATCGCGCGGGACTACGGGAGAAAGTAGGAACGGGAGCCCGCCGGCCGCCGTGTCACTTTGGGACATGCTCCAGTGGGACGCCCCCACGTCAGGTGCCCAGCACCGTGCTGCGGAGCTTGGCGAGGCGGTCCAGCTCCTGCAGCATCTGCGCCGGCGTCTCGCCGCCCAGGTACATGTTGACGTGGGCCACGCCGTTGTCCCGGTACGCCGCGAGCGACGCCTCGTCCGAGGACCCAGGCGCGACGCCCACCCCGACCGAGTCGGGGTCCCGCCCGGCCTCGGCCACCATGGCGCGGAACCGCGGGATCGACTCCGTCAGGAGGGGGTCGGCCATGGGTGGCGTGGGGTACCAGACGTCGGCCCACTCGGCCGCGTGGCGCATCGTCACCGGCCCGCTGCCGCCCAGGTAGATGGGCGGGTTGGGTGTCTGCGCCGGCTTGGGCCAGCACCAGCTGGGCTGCAGCGAGACGTGCGCCCCGTCGAACTCCGCGACGTCGTCGGTCCACATCCGGCGGAGCAGCTGGACCTGCTCCCGCACCCTGGCGTGGCGGGTCGCGAAGTCGACGCCGTGCGTCTCGAACTCGTCGCGGTTCCACCCGAAGCCCACGCCGAAGGTGAACCGGCCGCCCGACAAGCGGTCGACCGACGCCACGAGCTTCGCCGTGTGCACGGTGTCCCGGAGCGCGAGCAGGCAGATGCCCGTGCCGACCTCGAGCGTCGTGGTCGCCGCTGCCGCGAAGGAACAGCTGATGAAGGGGTCGTACGTCCGCTTGTAGAAGTCCGGCAGCACGCCGCCGCCGTAGGACTCCGGGTAGTCCGTCGCCCGCGAGACGGGGATGTGGGAGTGCTCGGGGAAGAACATGCTGTCGAACCCGCGCTGCTCGATCTCCGCCGCCAGCGGTCCCGGGTCCAGGTCGAGATCGGTCGCGAAGACGTAGACGCCCACCTTCATGGCTGTGCCCTCCGAGTCGGCTCGCTCCATGAGCGGCGCGGGACGCCACCCAGGTCGCGGAAACGTAGGTCCGCGCTGGTCACGCGCGCTGTGTCAGTTCGGGACAGCGGGCACCGTCGTCAGCCGGGACCGGCGCCGCGGTGGGTCTCGTCGAGGGAGAACGTCCCGTCGATCGTGATGCCGCCGTCGACCGGGAGGACCACACCCGTGACGAACGACGCCTCCGGCGAGACCAGGAAGCCGACGGCCGCGGCGATCTCGTCCGGGCGGCCGAACCGCATCAGGGGCGTGCGGCTCAGGAGGCGGTCCCGGTCGAGCGCGCCCGAGTCGAACCCCGACAGCATCATCGGCGTCTCGATGTAGCCGGGGGCCACGGCGTTGACGCGGATGCCGCGCCGTCCCCACTCCGCCGCCAGCGTGCGGGTCAGCCCGACGATCCCGGTCTTGGCGGTGCTGTAGCCGAGGCGCTGGGGCAGGCCGAACGTCGACCCGACCGACGCCAGGTTCACGATCGACGGCGCTGCCGACCGTCTCAGGTACGGGTAGCCGGCCCGGCTGCAGCGCATCGTGCCGCCGAGGTTGACGGCCATCTCGCGGTCCCACTGCCGCGAGTCGAACTCCGCGGCCGGCTGACGCGAGATGATCCCGGCGTTGTTGACCAGCACGTCGAGGACCCCGTCGGGGCCCAGCGCCGCGAACGCCTGCTGCACGGACTGGTCGTCGGTCACGTCCATCGCGAGCGGGAGCACCGCCGACCCGCCGTCGGACAGCTCCGCGGCCGCCGTCCGGACGAACGCCTCGTCCACGTCGCCCATGAGCACGCGGAACCCGTCGCGCGCCAGGCGGGCGCTGATGGCAAGTCCGAGGCCGCGCCCGGCGCCCGTCACGAGTGCCGTCCTGCCGGGGACGCCGCTCATCCGGCGGACACCCCCGGTGCGTGGGTCCGCGGCGCGAGGCCGACCGTCACCGGCCGGCCTCGCGCCGCGGACCCCGCGGTCACGCCGGCACGGAGGAGCGCCCGAACACGAAGTTCTCCCGGTACTCGGTGTCCACCTCGTGCTGCATCCGGTCCATGTAGGGCCCGCTGCCGGCCATGTAGAACATGTTGGTGATCGGCTTGCCCGGGATGTTGGAGCCGTTGATCCAGGAGTTGACCTCAGCGAACAGGGTCTGGTTCGCGATCTCGTCGCACTCCGCGATCCAGGCGTTCTCTGACTCCGGCGTGGGTTCGATGGAGCCGAGGTCGTTGTTGCGGACGTACTCGATCGCTCCGGCCACCCAGTTGACCTGCGCCTCGTGCAGCGGAGGCTGGTTGGTGAACGGTCCCATCGGGCCGTAGATCATGAACAGGTTCGGGAACCCGTTGCTGATCAGGCCCAGGTAGGTGCGGGGCCGGTCGTGCCACCGCGCGCGCAGCGTCACCCCGTTGCGCCCCTCGTGGTGGATCTTGAGCTGGTTCCCGGACACCGCGTCGAAGCCCGTGGCCAGGATGAGGACGTCGAGCTCGACGATCCGGCCGGACTCGGTGCGCACGCCGGTCTCGGTGATCTCCGCGATGGGGTCGCTCTTGACGTCGATCAGGTCGACGTTGTCGCGGTTGTAGGTCTCGTAGTAGTCGTCGCAGCACAGCGGCCGCTTCGCGTACAGGTCCTTGGGCGTCAGCAGCTCGGCCAGCTGCGGGTCCTTGACCGTCTCGCGGATCTTCTTGGCGATGACGTCCGTGGCCGCCTTGTTCGCCACCCGGCTGGTCGCCACGTCGTTGAACGCCGCGAACATGTACTGGAATCCGCCGCCGTCCTCGTACACCTTCTCGAACGTGGCCTCGCGCTCCTCGGGCGAGACGCTCTCCGCGGAGACGTCGCTCTCCTTGAAGCCGAAGGCGGTCGTCGAGTAGAGGACCTCGCGCCAGTAGCCCTCGTAGTCCTCCTCGATCCGCTCGAGGAGGCCCGGCGCGATGGGCCGGTGCTTGGAGGGCACGACCCACTGCGGCGTGCGCTGGAACACGGTGAGGTGATGGACCTCCTGGGCGATCTCGCTGATCACCTGGATACCGCTGGAGCCGGTTCCGATCACCCCGACCCGCTTGCTGGACAGGTCGAGCTCGTGCTGCGGCCAGCGCGCCGTGTGGTAGATCTCGCCGCGGAAGCTGTCCTGGCCGGGGAAGTGCGGGACCTTGGTCGCCGACAGGAGGCCGACCGCCTCGACGAGGAACTGCGCGGCGTAGGTCACGGCATTCGCCCGGACGAGCCAGCGCTGGTTGTCCTCGTCCCACTCGGCGCTCTCGACCTGGGTGTTGAACATGATGCTGCGGCGCAGGTCGTACTTGTCGGCGACGTGCCTCAGGTAGGCCCAGATCTCGTGCTTCTCCGGGTAGCGCTCGGTCCACTTCCACGAGTGGAAGAGCTCCTTGTCGAAGGAGTAGCAGTACGCGTTGACCTCGGTGTCGGAACGGGCCCCCGGGTACTGGTTCCAGTACCAGGTGCCGCCCACGTCGCCGGCGTTGTCGAACGCCTGCACCTTCAGGCCCATCTCGTTCCGGAGCTTGTGGATGCTGTAGAGCCCGGCGAAGCCCGAGCCGATGACGATCGCGTCCACGACCGTGAGCTCGCCACTCCCCTGCGCTTCGCTCATCGCTGGCAGTCCTTCCTCGTTGGTCCGTCTGCGCGGCGTCGATCGCGTCGCGCGCGGCCCTCATCGTGAGCAGGGTCACCGGACGTCCGTTGTCCCATTTCGGGACGAACGCGGAGGACGACGGCGACGCACCGGCGGGAAGGAGCGGACCTCCGGGCACGACGCGGGAGCGCCGCGCCGGTGGGGACCCCGGCCGACACCGCGCGCAGTGGAGCAACTGGCCCGGCCGTGGGACAGTGGAACAACTTGGTCCCGGAACCGGTCCAGGTGTGTCAATTTGCGACAGCCGTGTGCGTTCGGGATGGCGCGAGACTGTTGTCCCGGTCACGATGGCGTGCACTGGGGGCTACACCTGCCGGTTCTCGAAGGAGCGGACCATGGGGACGCTGCGACAGGTCGACGCTGCGCGCGAGCACCTGCTGGCGAGCGGGGTCATCCCGGAGCACCTGGCCAAGTCGGTCCGCCCCCAGGTGCTGCAGTCGTGGAAGCGCTCGTTGCTCAGCGGCGCGTCGGTCGCGAATCCCTCGCTCCTGTACCGGGGCGAGCACCACGCCCGGGCCGCCCTGCGCCTGGCCGCCGACCCGGTGCTGTCCCGCCTGGCCGAGGAGCTGGCCGGTCTCGAGGCCGGGGTGCTCCTGTCCGACCACGACGCCGTCGTGGTCCAGCGCTGGGTGTCCGACGCCGGGATCCTGTCGCAGATGGACCGCATCAACTCGAACGCGGGCTTCTGCATCAGCGAGGAGGTCATCGGCACCAACGGCGTGGGGACCGTGATCGAGGTCGACCGCCCCGTGCAGATCTCGGGCCCCGAGCACCTGGCCGAGGCGCTGCGGCCGTTCACCTGCGTGGGGGTCCCCGTCCACCACCCCATCACCCGGCGCCTCGAGGGCGTCATCACCATGAACTGCCGGGCGACGTCCCACAACCCGCTGCTGACGCCGCTCATGACCAGCACGGCCCAGGAGGTGGAGTCACGCCTGCTGGCCCAGGCCAGCACCAGCGAGCGGCTGCTCCTGGACGCCTACCTCGTCGCGATCGGCTCCCGACGGGCCCCGATCGCCGCGATCGGCAAGGACATCTTCATGGCCGGCCCGCGGGTCACCGACCTCCTGGAAGGCATCGACCGCGCGGTGCTCTGGGAGTACGTCCGGGGCGTCGCCCTCGGCTCCCGGACGCACGCGGAGGAACTGGGGCTGACCACCGACCGCTTCCGCATCACCCGGTGCACGCCGGTCGAGCGGGACGGCGCGGTCATCGGCGCGCTGGTGGAGTTCGACCTCTACCGCCATGTCCCGGACGACTTCCCGGCCGCCGCGGCCACGAAGCGGACCGTCACGCTGCCCGGCAAGAGCCCCGGGCTGGTGCAGGCCACCGCACACGCCACCCGGCTCGCCGCCAAGGGCGTGCCCATCCTCATCGAGGGCGAGGCCGGCGTCGGCAAGTTCGCCCTGGCGAGGGCGGTGCTCGATTCCGCGCAGGTGGCGTCCGACAAGATCGCCGTCGTCGACGCCGCGGCCGGCTGGGCCGAGGGGGCCAACCAGTTCGTCTCCGAACTGCGGCACCAGCTCGACGGACACCCCGACGCGGTCGTCCTGCGCCACATCGAGGCGCTGAGCCCCGAGGCGGCGGCGGCCACCGCCTCGCTGCTCGACGGCCTGGAGGAGCAGGCGCTGCCGCCGCGGGTCATCGCGACGATGACCACCGGCGATGGCCATCACCCCGGGCTCCGGCGCCTGGTCGACACCGTCGGCATCGGCCGGGTGACCCTCCAGCCGCTCCGCGACCGGCCCGAGGACATCGCCCCCACGGCGCTGGCCCTGCTGGACAAGCACCGTGGGCCGCGCCAGCTGCACTTCTCCTCGGCCACGCTGCGCTGCCTGATGCGCGCGCCCTGGCCGGGGAACGTGCGGCAGCTCGACGCGACGATCCGCGGCCTGCTCTCGACCTGTCCGGGACCCGAGATCCGGCCGGAGGCCCTGCCGCTCGACCTGCAGGGCTCCAGCCGCAAGCGCGACCTGTCGGCCATCGAGGAGCTCGAGCTGTCGGCGATCCTGACCGCGCTCAAACAGCACAACGGCAACAAGGTCGCTGCCGCGCAGGCCATCGGCATCTCGCGGTCCACCCTCTACCGGAAGCTCCAGACGTACCGACTCGACCCGGACAAGCAGTACTTCTGACCGAACGGAACGGCTCCGCGGCGCCTTGTCGCAATGTGGGACAACCGGGCGTCCGCGCAGGCAGCCAGCCTGAGGCCATGTCTGTGTCCGTCACTCCCGCTGCGCCGGTGGACGTCGGAGCCCTGCGGGACAAGGCCCATGCGCTGCGCCGGTCGATGATGGCCATGACCCGCGGCAAGGGCGAGGGCTACATCGCCCAGGGCCTCGGCATCGCCGACTGCCTCGCGGCGCTGTACTTCTCCGAGCTGCGGCACGATCCGGCCCGGCCCGACTGGCCGGACCGCGACCGGTTCCTGCTCTCGACCGGCCACTACTCGATCGCCATGTACGCCGTCCTCGCCGAGGCCGGCTACCTGGATCCCGAGGAGCTGCCCACCTACGGGCTCAACGGCTCGCGCCTGCCCATGAGCACCTTCGACATCACCCCCGGGGTGGAGATCGTCGGCGGCTCGCTGGGCCACGGTCTCGGCCAGGGCGTCGGCATGGCCCTCGGCCTGCGGCTCGACGGCTCCCCCGGCCGCGTCTTCGTCGAGCTCTCCGACGGGGAGCTCGACGAGGGGTCGACCTGGGAGTCGGCGATGGGCGGCGCCACCTTCGGCTGCGACAACCTCGTCGCCCTGGTCGACTGCAACGGCATCCAGGCCGACGGCCCGGTGACCGTGGCGATCGAGCCGGTCGCGGACAAGTTCACCGCGTTCGGCTGGGACACGTACGAGATCGACGGCAACGACATGGACGAGCTGGTCGACGCGCTGGCCTCCTGCCGGGCCCAGGACGGGCGGCCGAAGGCGATCGTCCTGCGGACCACGCCCGGGTTCGGCGTGCCGACCCTGGTGGCCCGGCCCCGGGCGCACTTCGTGCGGGTCACCGACGAGGAGTGGGCCGGCCTGATGGAGGAGCTGGAGGCCGATCGTGACAGGTGAGGCGGCCGTCTTCGGGCAGACCCGGGGCATGGGCGAGCTGATCGAGATCCCCGACCGGGTCACCGAGCTCGCCCCGTTCGGCAGGGAGCTGGCCGCCCTGGGCGCGGAACGCCCCGAGATCGTGGGGCTCACCGCCGACATGGCCCGCTACAGCGACATCCTGCCGTTCAAGGAGGCCCACCCCGTCCGCTTCTTCAACGTGGGGATGGCCGAGCAGAACCTCGTCCTGACCGCGGCCGGCCTGGCGAAGACGGGCAAGATCGCCTACTGCACCACGTACTCGGTGTTCGTCACCCGCCGGGCCTACGACTTCGTAGCCATCGCCTGCGCGCACTCGAAGGCCGACGTCAAGATCTTCGCGGGCATGCCGGGTCTGACCAACGGCTACGGCGCCACGCACCAGGCGACCGAGGACCTGAACATGATGCTCGGGATCGCCGATCTCACCGTCATCGACCCGTGCGACGCGACCGAGCTGCGCCAGGTGGTGCGCGCGGTGGCGGACATCCCGGGCACCGTCTACGTCCGGCTGTTGCGCGGCAACGTGCCGGTCGAGCTCGGCGGGGACTACCGGTTCGTGCCCGGACAGGCCGCGCTGCTGCGCGAGGGCCGGGGCGTCGGGGTCGTCTCCACCGGTTACATGACGGCCCGGGCACTGGAGGCCGCCCGGCACGCCGAGACCAGCGGTGTCCAGGCTGGGGTGCTGCACGTGCCGACGCTGAAGCCGTTCGACCGCGAGAGGGTGCTCGACTTCGCCGGCCGCTACGACCGGCTCGTCGTCGCCGAGAACCACAAGACCACCGGCGGTCTGGGCACGCTGGTCACCGAGGCCATGTTCGACGCCGGGGTGCTCCGGCCGGTCATCCGCGTCGGTCTCGCCGACGAGTTCTTCGAGTGCGGGTCGCAGGAGTACCTCGAGGCCAAGTACGGCGTCGACCTGCCCCGGATGGTGCGTGCCCTGGTCGAGGGCACATGACATGAGCCGGCTGAGGATGTTCGCCGGGCCGCTCCGGTACGTGCAGGGGCCGGGCGCACTCGACGTCCTCGGCGGGCTGCTGGCGCCGTACGGCGAGCGGCCGCTGGTGGTCACGGACGCGTACGTGCGGGGGCTCCT
>Ga0126304_10000971_pt1 | contig 12815 bp, 8 predicted proteins | sample Plot25_FD_92538 | JGI IMG/M metagenome (GOLD analysis project Ga0126304, IMG submission 92538) | Serpentine soil microbial communities from UC McLaughlin Reserve, CA, USA - Plot25 | ecosystem: Environmental > Terrestrial > Soil > Grasslands | place: USA: UC McLaughlin Reserve, Lake County... | reverse complement strand
CTTGAAGTTCGGCTTGGCGCGCCACCGGCCGAGCCCTTCGGCGGACTCCGCGAACAGTACCTGCCTCACGTTCAACTCCTCGGCGACCAGGTCGAGCAACGGCTCGAGGGCCGCGTGGTCTCCGGCGTAGTGCACGACGGCCTCGAGCAGTGGCTGCCGAACGCGCACCCTGGTCTCGGTCCGCACGCGGCGTCCGAGCTCGACGATCTGGCGGACCGCGGCCATCGCGTCGTCGAGTGCCGGATCCACCGATCGCTCGTCGGCGGTCGGGTAGTCCGACAGATGCACGGAGTCCGGCGCGCCGTCGCGCCCGGCGGCCAGGTTGCGCCACAGGGTCTCCGCGACGAACGGTGTGAAGGGCGCGAGCAGCTGCGAGAGGCTGACGAGGCACCCGTGCAGCGTGAGGAAGGCCGCGCGGACGTCGTCCCCTCCCTCGCCGCCGGGGTCCCAGAACCGCCGGCGGGCGCGCCGGACGTACCAGTTCGACAGGTCGTCCACGAAGTCGGCGATCCGCCGGCCTGCGCCGGTCGCGTCGTAGGCCTCGAGGCCGTCGCGGGCGGCGGTCTCGGTGCGCGAGAGTTGCGAGAGCACCCATCGGTCCAGGAGGGGCCGCCGCGCGACCGGCACGTCCCCGCCTTCGGCCGGGTCGAACCCGCTCGCGTTCGCGTACGTGACGAAGAACGCGTACACGTTCCACAGCGGGAGCAGGAACTGCCGGACGACGTCGTCGAGGATCGACATGCCCACGCGTCGCTCGGCCCACGGCGACCCGTTGGTCAGGAGGTACCAGCGGAGCGCGTCCGCCCCCTGACGGTCGAGGATCTGCCATGGATCGATCGCCGTCCCGAGCGAGGTACTCATCCTGCGGCCGTCCTCGCCCACGATGAGTCCGAGGCAGACGCAATTGCGATAGGTGATCGAATCGAACAGCAGGACACCCTCGGCCATCAGTGTGTAGAACCAGCCTCGCGTCTGGTCGATCGCCTCGGCGATGAAGTCGGCGGGGAATCGCTCACGGAACCGGTCGACGCCGCGGCCCAGGTCCGGGTTGTAGCCCCACTGCGCGTAGGGCATCGCGCCCGAGTCGTACCAGGTATCGATCACCGGCGGGAGCCGCTGCGCCTCGCTCTGGCATTCGGGGCACGCGAACGCCACCTCGTCGATCGTCGGGCGGTGGGGATCGATATCGGCTAGGTCGCGGCCCGCGCGCTCCGAGAGCTCCACGAGCGAGCCGACGGCGGTGTCGTGACCATTGGCGCACCGCCAGATCGGAAGCGGGGTGCCCCAATAGCGCTCGCGTGAGAGCGCCCAGTCGATGTTGTTCGCCAGCCAATTGCCATATCGCCCGTGCTTGATGTGGTCGGGGTACCAGTTCACCTCTTCGTTCACGGCGAGGAGACGATCCCTCACCTCCGTCGTTCTTGCGTACCACGACGTGCGCGCGATGTAGATCAGTGGGGTCTCGCATCGCCAGCAGAGTGGGTAGGCATGCGTGATCGTCCCCGAACGCAGGAGGAGGCCACGCGATCGCAGATCTTCCTGGATCACATCATCCGCATCCTTGAAGAACGAGCCGCGGACGAACGCCGGGGCCTCGTCGGTGAACCGACCCTCCTCGTCGAGAGGCTTGAACGTCCTCCATCCTTCGCGCCGACCGATCTCGAGGTCTTCGGGTCCGAACGCCGGCGCCAGATGGACGACGCCGGTTCCGTCTTCGAGTGAGACGAAGTCTGCGGTCACGATGCGGTGCGCGCCCTCGACGTTCGGGTAGAGCGGCTCGTACCGCGTGCCGACGAGCGACGCTCCCGGCACCGGACCCGCGACGACGGGATCCTCAGGCAGGACCGCGTCCTTCAGGGCTTCGGCGAGAACGAGACGCTCGCCGGCGTGCTCGACGACCACGTACGCGGCGCCGGCGGAGACTGCGAGGCCCGTGTTGGAGATCAGCGTCCACGGAGTGGTCGTCCACCCGAGCATCGAGGCTCCGACGAGCGAGGGGGCCGCCGCCTCGGCGATGCGGAACAGCATGTAGACGCTCGGGTCTTCGACGTCGGCGTAGCCCATCGCCACCTCGGCGTCCGACAGCGCCGTCCCGCATCGCGGGCAGTACGCCGTGATGCGATCGTCCTCGACCAGCATCCCGCGCGAGTGAAGGCGTTTGAGGGACCACCAGACGCTCTCGATATACTCGGCGTTCATCGTCCAGTACGCCTCGGGCATGTCGATCCAGAAGCCGATGCGCTCGGTCAGCCGCTCGAAGTCGCCCACGTACCGCTGGACGGACGCCCGACACAGGTCGTTGAACTCGGCGATCCCGAAGGCCTCGATGTCGCGCTTGCTCTTGGTGCCGATCTCCTTCTCGACCTCGAGCTCGACCGGAAGGCCGTGGCAATCCCATCCCGCCTTGCGCGGGACGTAGTGTCCGGTCATCGCCTTGAAGCGAGGGAAGACGTCCTTGAACGTCCTCGCCTCCACGTGGTGAACACCGGGGCGGCCGTTCGCCGTCGGCGGGCCCTCGTAGAAGACCCAGAGGGGGCCATCCTTGCGCTGCTCGAGCTGGCGGTGGAACACGTCGGCCTCGCGCCAGAACCCGAGCACCGTGCCCTCGAGCTCGGGGAAGTTCGCCCTCTGATCGACCGGCTCGAACATCGCCACCTCCGAAACGCCGAACGCCCCGTCCCCGTTGCAGGGACGAGGCGTGGGCCCCGCGGTACCACCCCGCGTTGCCGGGCCCGCCGGCCCGGCCGCTCATCGGCTGCATCCACAGCCCACCGCTGTCACGGGCGGACCCGGCCGCGTCTACTGCGGGCGCGTGGCGCGCGCCCGGTTGGGGCGGCGGCTCGAGGAGGATGTTCGGAGGGGCCTCGCCGCCGGGCTCACACCGTCCCCGGCTCGCTCGGGCTTGGGATCCCTCGTACTCGTTCCCGTCATCGCCTTCGGGAGCGATGCTACACCCAGGGATGGGCCCGGTCACCGTGCGCTTGGTTCCGAGGGGTCGGCCGGGCCTCGGTCGGCTCGACGACGAGGCTGAGATGCGCCTTCGGGCAACGGAGCCCGACTCATTGCCGCCCCGAGCCGCCGATGCTAGGTTCCTCCGACCATGCCCGAGAAGATCACCCACAGCAAGAAGGAACTGGACGAGCTGCGCCAGCGTCTGGAGGCCGAACGGGCCGAGCTGCAGGTGCAACTGACGACCATCGAGGAGACCTCCTTCGCCACCTCGCAGTCGGACATCTCGGGCGAGGTCTCGTTCGACGAGGAGAACGCCGACGCCGGCACCTTCACGTTCGAGCGGGAACGGGACCTTTCCATCGAGAACAACGTCCGGGACCTCATGGGCAAGATCGACCGCGCGCTCGCCAGGATGGAAGACGGCACCTACGGGATCTGCTCGCGCTGCGGTAAGCCCATCGAGAAGGCCCGCCTGAAGGCCCTGCCGTACGCCGATCTCTGCATCAAGGACGCGCAAGCACTATCCCGGCGGTAGGCGGTGAGCTCCGCTCGGCGTTCGGGGATCCTCCTGTACGCGGTCGCGGCGGGGGCGCTGCTCCTTGATCAGCTCAGCAAGGCCTGGGTCGAACGCGCGCTCGCCGGCGAACCTCCGATCCGGGTGATCCCCGGCGTCCTCTCGCTCACGTACACCACCAACTCGGGGGGTGCGTTCGGGTTCGGCGAGAGCGCGCCGTGGTTGTTCGCGGGCGCGACGATCGTCGTCTCGGCGGTGATCGTGGTGGTCTCGACACGCCCGATCCGTCCGTGGATCGCCGTGTCGCTGGGACTGATCCTCGGCGGCGCCCTCGGGAATCTCGCGGACCGGGTCGCAAACGGTCCCGGCTTCAGCGGGCGGGTGACCGACTTCATCGATCTCCGGGTCTGGCCGATCTTCAACCTCGCCGACACCGCCATCGTGCTCGGGGCCGCCATCCTGGCCGTAGCGATCTTCGACGGGGCCGACGAACGAGCCGAGCCGTCTGAGGCCTCCGGACCGACAACCGCCGGATCCGGCGCCGAGCCGTGAGCGAGGCGTTCGGGGCCGAACCCGGCCGTCTGGACACGGTGGTGTCGGCCCACCTCGGGGTCCCTCGGGCCGAGGTGCAGCGCGCGATCGCCGCCGGTTCGGTGCTCGTCGACGGGTCCAGACGGGAGAAGTCGCATCGGCTCGCGGGCGGCGAGCGGATCGAGGTGGATCTCGCGCCGTCGGCGGAGCTCCCGGCCGAGGGCCCCCCGCTCGATCTCGCGTGGCGGGACGAGCACCTGCTGGTCGTGCGCAAGCCCGCCGGCCTGCCGACCCACCCGACCGAGAACCGGCGCGGAGGGACCGTGGTCAACCGCCTGCTGGGCATGGGGATACCGCTCGCGCCGCGCGGTGGCCCGCTGCGTCCGGGGATCGTCCATCGGCTCGATGCAGGGACGAGCGGCCTGCTGGTCGTGGCGAGCGACGACGAGACCTTCGAGGGTCTGGCCGAGACGTTCAAGCGCCACGAGGCCAGCCGCGCGTATTTCGCGCTCGTGCGCGGTTCGGTCCCCCACGAGCGGTTCGAGGTGGACGCGCCCCTCGGCCGGGCGGGTGCGAAGATCCGTGTGGACGCGACCGGCGGGCGGCAGGCGACGACGGCATTCGTGGTGCGCGAGCGGTTCGACTCGGCGACGCTGCTCGAGGCCGAACCGCGCACCGGTCGGACGCACCAGATCCGCGTGCACCTTGCCTCGATCGGGCACCCGATCCTCGGAGACCGACGCTACGGCGGCGGAGGGGACGACGCGCGCGAGCTCGGGCTCGAGCGCCCGTTCCTGCACGCATGGCGGATCGCGTTCGACCACCCGATCACGAGCGAGCGGATCGACCTGCAGGACCCACTGCCGCCCGACCTGCAGCGCGCGCTCGAGCGGGCGCGGAGCGGATCGGGCTGATCAGCGCCGGGCGCGCTCGGCCTCGCGGAGGTAGAGCGCGTGTTGGGTGCGGACCTCCTCGCGCGAGGCGAGCAGGGCGTCCTCGACGTCGGGGGAGAGCGACCGCGACTCGATCAGCGCGTTCAGCTTCGACGGGTCGACCGACAGCACCTGCTCCCACAGCCCGAGCGGCTCGAGGATCTCGCGAACCCTCTCCTCGATCGGCGCGGTCACGTGCTGCGCCCGCCGGTCGATCGCGGCGCCGTCGGAGCCGAACAGGCGCCGGTACCCATGCTCGTCGGCGAACGCGTTGATCAGCGGCACGAGCTCGTCGAACCGACGGTACGCGGCGCGGGTCTCGCGCTTCAGCCTGATCCACTCATCCACCATCTCGGTGACGCGTGGAGTGGGGTCACCCCGTTCCTTCTCGTACCGGTGGCGGAACAATGGGCACAGGGCCTGGTACTCGCACCAGTCGCAGAGCGGGTTCTGTCGCGGCTCGAACTTCCCGGCCTCGATCCGCTCGGCGACCACGGCGATCCGTCGGCGGAGCTCGTCGACGTCGGCGGGCGTTCGGACCGTTGTCATCCGTTGGCCGGGGAGCAGGTAGTACAGCGTGAGGCGCTCGGGCTCGATGCCCCAGATCTGGCGCGCGGCCATGTGGTAGATCGAGAGCTGGAGATCCTGGTCGATCCGCGACTGCGGCGGCAATCGCCGGTTGGTCTTGTAGTCGACGATCTCGTAGCCACCTCCGGGGATCCTGTCCATCCGGTCGATCACGCCGGACAACGCGACGCCCTCGACCTCGATCGTGAAGCGGAATTCGAGCGCGGCCGGGATCCGGTACGCGTCGGCGTTCTCGCGGTGGTAGAGCGACAGGACCTGTCGACCGTGGTCGCGGTAGGTCTGCTCCTCGGACGCGTCGACGAACCCCTCCGAGACCCAGGACGCCTCGAGCATGTCGTGGAGCTCGCCGATCGAGGGCGAGACCGGCACCGGCCGGTTGTGGAACAGGTACAGGGCTCGGTGGAGAGAGTCGCCGAACGAGAGCGCCGCCGAGCGCGCCTGCGGCACGCGGTCCTCGTACTGGAACTTGAACTTCGCGGGGCAGGTTTCGTAGGTGTTGATGCTCGAGTACGAAAGGCGCATCTCCCCTCCGGGCCTCTGGTTCAGCGCCCGAGTGTACGGCCACGGGACCGGCAATTACAAGCGTGTAGTTCCGCACATGGGATCCCCAGCCACGCGGCCTGGGGAAACGATGTGCATGGCCGTGGGATAAGTTACATGGTTGTAAGCAGCCGCCCTATCCGTTCTATACTCGGCGGGCTTTGGCCGGTCGGGACTCCTTCGTTCATCTCCACGTGCACTCGGAGTTCTCTCTGCTGGACGGGGCCGCGAGGATCAAGGCGCTGTTCGAGCGGGCCGCCGAGTTCCAGATGCCGGCCCTGGCACTCACCGACCACGGCGCGATGTTCGGCGCGCTCCAGTTCTACGAGGCGGGGGTCGCGGCGGGGGTCAAACCGATCCTCGGCGTCGAGACCTACGTGGCGCCCAGCTCCCGGTTCGAGCGGGCGCCGGGCGAGAGCGAGGAGAAATACCGCCACCTCACGATCCTTGCCCGCAGCGAGACCGGGTATCGCAACCTCCTCAAGCTGGTCACCGACGCGCATCTCGAGGGCTTCTATCACCGGCCCCGGGTTGACAAGGAGCTCCTGGCCGAGCACGGGGAGGGGCTGATCGGGCTCTCGGGGTGCCTGGCGTCCGAGGTCTCCCAGCTCCTCCTGGGGGGTCAATCCGCCAAGGCGGACGAGGTGGCGGCGACGTACGCGGACATCTTCGGCGCCGGGAACTTCTTCATCGAGCTGCAGGATCACGGCCTCTCCGAGCAGCGGGAGATCCTGCCCGAGCTGGTCGGGCTCGCGAGCCGCACCGGCCTGCCGCTCGTGGCCACGAACGACCTGCACTACACGCAGCGCGAAGACGCGAAGCCCCACGACGTCCTGCTCTGCATCCAGCAGCAGAAGCTGCAGTCGGACACGAACCGGTTGCGTTTCGACTCGGCCGAGTTCTACCTGAAGACCGCCGAGGAGATGCGCGAGGTCTTCCGCGAGCTGCCCGAGGCGTGCGACGCGACGCTGCAGATCGCCGAGATGTGCGAGCTGGAGCTCGTGTACGGGAGCTCCGCGCCTCCAAAGGAGCGGTTCCACGTCCCGCGGTTCGAGCCGCCGGAGGGGAAGGATCGGGACGTCTTCCTGCACGAGCTCGTGATGCAGGGAGCGGAGGAGCGGTACGCGACCCTGACGCCCCCGATCCTCGAACGCATCGAGCAGGAGCTCGGCGTGATCACGTCGATGGGCTTCTCAGGCTACTTCCTGATCGTGTGGGACCTGATCCGGTTCGCGCGCGAGAACGGCATCCGCGTCGGACCCGGACGTGGCTCGGCGGCCGGCTCGGTGGTCTCGTACTCGCTGCGGATCACCGACCTCGATCCGCTCCGCTACGACCTGATCTTCGAGCGCTTCCTGAACCCAGGACGGATCCAGATGCCCGACATCGACATGGACTTCGACGAGCGCCGGCGCGACGAGGTGATCCGGTACGTGGCCTCGAAGTACGGATCGGACCGCGTGGCGCAGATCATCACGTTCCAGACGATCAAGGGGAAGCAGGGGATCCGCGACGCCGCGCGCGTCCTCGGGTTTCCCGCGAGCGTGGGCGATCGCCTCTGCAAGATGTACCCGGCGGCGATCATGGGGCGCGACGAGCCGATCGAGAAGGCCCTCCGGCTCTCGCACGAGCTCCGTGACGCCTACGAACGGGAGCCCGAGGCGCGCGAGATCGTTGACACGGCCCGGGCGCTCGAGGGCCTTCGGCGCGAGGACTCGGTGCACGCGGCCGGGGTGGTCATCGGCGACGCACCGCTCGTGACCTATCTGCCGCTCAAGCTCTCCAAGGATTCCCGCGACGACTCCCGCCGGATCGTCACGCAGTTCGACATGCACGGCGTCGAAGACCTGGGCCTGCTCAAGATGGACTTCCTTGGCCTGAGGACGCTCTCGGTGATCGAGGACACGCTCTCGCATCTGCGGCGCCGGGAGGTCGAGCTCGACATCGATCACGTCCCTCTCGACGACGCGGCGGTGTACGAGATGCTGTGTCGCGCCGACACCACCGGGGTCTTCCAGCTCGAGGGCGGCGGGATGCGCTCGTTGATCAAGCAGCTCGCCCCCGACCGCTTCGAGGACCTGATGGCGCTGGTGGCGCTCTACCGGCCGGGGCCGCTCAGCGCCGGGATGCACGTCGAGTACGCCGAGCGCAAGCATGGGCGCCGGCCGGTGTCGTACCCGCATGCGGATCTCGAGGAGATCCTCGCTCCCACGTACGGGATCATGGTCTACCAGGAGCAGGTGATGCAGATCGCGGTGCGGATGGCCGGGTACTCGATGGCCGAGGCCGACATGCTCCGCCAGGCGATGGGCAAGAAGATCCGCGCCAAGCTGATGGTGCACCGCGAGAAGTTCATCCAGGGCTGTGTCGACAACGGCTACCCGGACCGGCTCGGCACGGATCTGTTCGAGCTGATGGAGCCCTTCGCCGATTACGGGTTCAACGCGTCGCACGCATGCGCGTACGGGTACATCGCATACCAGACCGCCTACCTCAAGGCGCATCATCCCGTCGAGTACATGTCGGCGATCCTGACGAGCGTTCGCGACGACAAGGACCGCAAGCCCTTCTACCTGAACGCGTGTCGCCTGATGGGGCTCGAGGTCCTGCCTCCAGACGTGAACGAGTCAGAACAGGACTTCGCGCCGGTGACGAGCGGCGAGCTCAAGATCCGATACGGGCTCTCCGCCGTACGCAACGTGGGTTCGGGCGCGGTGCAGCAGATCATCGAGGCCCGTCGCACGAAGGGTTCGTTCACCGGCTACGCGGACTACTGCCGCAAGGTGGATCCCTCGGTCCTGACCAAGAAGGTGCTCGAGAGCCTGATCTACGCGGGCGCGTTCGATTCGTTCGGGTACCGTCGGCGCGGGCTCGTCGAGAACCAGGACAAGATCTCGATCCCGATCTCGGCCGAGCGCAAGGCCGAGGCCGCGGGGCAGTTCTCGCTCTTCGGGGGTGGCGAGCAGGCGGCGAACGAGATCGACGAGGGCGTGATCACCTCCGACGAGTTCGACCGGCGGACCCTCCTTCGCCTGGAGAAGGAGGTACTCGGCCAGTTCGTGACCGACCACCCGCTCCTGGGCGTGAAGGAGCGGCTCGCCGCGCTCGCCGACATGGAGATCGCCGAGACCGAGGGCCTGGGCGACGGCGATCTCGTCACGGTCGCCGGGATCGTCGCCTCGGTTTCGCGCCGCTACACGAAGAAGGGGGAGCCCTACGCGCAGTTCCGCCTCGAGGACCTGGCCGGCGGCGTCACGGTGGTCGTCTTCCCCGGCCAGTACGAGAGCCTCCAGCACCTGCTCGAGCACGACTCGATCCTGTTGGTGAAGGGTCGCGCCGACCGCCGGGGTCGTGGCGAGGAGCTGCAGCTGCGCGCGGTCGAGGTCTCCCAACCCGATCTCGGCGACGGCGGCAGACCGAACCCCCCCGCCGGTCGTCTGGTGATCGACCTGACCGCCCGGAGCTGCACCGCCACGGTGATCGCGACGCTCAAGGAGCTGCTCGCGGCGCACAAGGGCTCCTCGCCGGTCCAGGTGCGGTTCCATTCGTCCCGTGGCATGCGGCCGTTCGACGTCGGCACCTTCCGCGTCGAACCCGGCGCCGGGCTGCTCTCCGAGCTGCGGGTCCTGCTCGGCAGCGAGGCCGTGCGTCTGGCCCCGCTCGGATCCGACGACGTGGTCGTCCTCTCGGCGTCCCGCGTCCCCGCGCCCGCTCGGTAGCGTTCGGACCCATGCCGCTCGAGGTCATCCCGGCGCTCGACCTCGCCGGCGGCCGTCTCGTCCACGTCCTGGGACCCGGCCAGGTCGCTGCGACGGCGTTCGGCGCCGACCCGTTGACGGCCGCGAGAGCGTTCCTCGACGCGGGGGCCACACGGCTCCACGTCGTCGACGTCGATCTCGCGCGCACGGGCCGGGTCGGGAACGCCGACGTCCTGGGTGCCGTGTGCGCACTGGGGGTGCCCGTGCAGGCGAGCGGCGGCGTCCGTACCGAGGAGCAGGTCGACGAGCTGATCGTCCGGGGGGCCGAGCGGGTCGTGCTCGGCTCGGCCGCGTTGCATGATCGCGATGAGGCCGCGGTGCTCGTGAGGCGTTTCGGCGACCGGCTCCTGGTGGGGATCGAGGCGGCCGGCAACACCGTGCGGCCGCGCGGGACCGACCTCGAGCTGCCGCTCAGCGACATCCTCGCCTGGCTGACCGGTCTCGAGGTCCGCCGGTACCTGTTCACCGAGGTGGGGCGCGCCGGCGGGCTCGAGGGTCCGGATCTCGATGGGATCGCGGCGTTCGCGGAGTCTTCGTCGGTGCCGATCGTCGTGGCGGGCGGGATCAGGGGCGTCGAGGATCTGCGAGCCGTCGCCGCGCTCGGCGGCCCGATCGAGGGCGCGGTGATCGGGCGGGCGCTGTACGAGGGGCTCGACCTGCGCGGCGCGATCGCCGCGGTCGCCTGACGTCGCGGGCGGTGCCGTTCGCCTGCGTAGACTTGCGGGCCCATGGGCTTCCTGACCGACCTCCTCGGCGACCTCCGGCGTCGCCTCGAACGCGACCCCCTCGACGAGTCGGGATTGCTGGCGCTCGCGATGCACCTCCCGCCGCCACGACCGTTCGAGGACGCCCTGCGAGGGACGCGGCCGGCGCTGATCGCCGAGTACAAGCGGTCGTCTCCGTCGGCCGGGTCGATCGCCGACCCGGACGCCGCGAGCCAGGCGCGGGCCTACGAGGAGGGGGGAGCGGCCGCGATCTCAGTGCTGACCGAGCCGACGCGGTTCGAGGGCGCGCTGGCCGACCTCCGCGCGGTTCGACTCGCCGTGGGCCTCCCCGTGGTGCGCAAGGATTTCCTGGTCCACCCCGGTCAGGTGATCGAGTCTCGCGCCGCGGGCGGCGACGCCGTCCTGTTGATCGCCGCGGCCCTGTCGGAGCCGGAGCTGAAGGGGATGCTGGCGGTCGCGGCCGACCTCGGGCTCGGCGCGTTGGTCGAGACCCACTCCCAGGAGGATCTCGCCAAGGCGCTGGCGACGGACGCGCCGGTGATCGGCGTGAACGCGAGGGACCTGGAGACGCTCGAGGTCGACGTCGAACGCGCCCTCGCGATGTTGCCCGGGGTGCCGCCGGACCGTATCGCGGTGCTCGAGAGCGGGGTCTCGACCCGCGAGGACGTCGAGCGCGCGATCGACGCCGGCGCTCGTGGCGTGCTGGTCGGCGAGACGCTGATGCGGTCCGCCGACCCGGCGGCCACGATCCGATCGCTGCGGGGTGCGGCGTGAAGGCACTGGAGACGGTTCCCGACCAAAGGGGGCGGTTCGGCGCGTACGGGGGCCGCTACGTGCCGGAGGTGCTGATCCCCGCGCTCGATGAGCTCGCGGCGGCCTGGTCGAGCCTCCGGGACGATCCGGCCTTTCGCGGCGAGCTCGACGCGCTGCTCCGAGACTTCGTGGGCCGTCCTTCGGCGATGACCTTCGCGCCGCGGCTGTCGGAGGCGACCGGGTACCGCATCTACCTCAAGCGCGAGGATCTGAACCACACCGGGGCGCACAAGATCAACAACACCCTCGGCCAGGTGCTGCTTGCTCGCCGTCTGGGCAAGGGACGGATCATCGCCGAGACGGGCGCCGGGATGCACGGGGTGGCGACGGCCACCGCGTGTGCCCTCTTCGGGCTTCCGTGCGTGGTCTACATGGGCGAGGAGGACACGATCCGGCAGGCGCCGAACGTCGGCCGGATGCAGCTGCTCGGCGCCGAGGTGATCACGGTCACCTCCGGAAGTCGAACGCTGAAGGACGCGCTCAACGAGGCACTGCGGGATTGGGCGGCGAGCGTGGTCGACACGCACTACGTCCTCGGTTCGGTCGCGGGCCCCCATCCGTTCCCCGCGCTCGTGCGCGATCTCCAACGCGTGATCGGGGACGAGGCCAGGGTGCAGCTGCGCGAGCGCGAAGGTCGCGACCCCGACGCGGTGGTCGCCTGCGTCGGCGGCGGCAGCAACGCGATCGGGATCTTCGAGGCGTTCCTTCCCGAACCCGGCGTCGGGCTCGTCGGCGTGGAGGCCGGGGGGCGGGGCGACGGGCTCGGGGAGCACTGCCGGTCGCTCACGCTCGGCGAGCCGGGCGTGCTCCACGGTTCGTACTCCTACCTCCTGCAGGACGAGCAGGGGCAGGTGGTGCCGACGCACTCGATCTCGGCGGGGCTGGACTACCCGGGCGTGGGTCCCGAGCACGCGTTCCTGAAGGACGCGGGCCGCGGGACCTACGTTTCGGTCACCGACGGGGAGGCGCTCGAAGGCTTCCGCGCGCTGGCGACGCTCGAGGGGATCCTGCCGGCGCTCGAACCGGCCCATGCGATCGGCTGGCTCCTGCGGCGTCCGCTCGCGCAGGGTTCGCTCGTGCTCGTCAACCTGTCGGGTCGGGGAGACAAGGACCTCGAGACGGTGCGGGCGGCGCTGGGCTCGGTTCCCGGGGCGCCGCGTGGTTGATCTCGAGCCCACCCTGCGGTCGCGGCTGGACGCGGGCGGTCGCGCCTTCGTCCCCTACGTCACCGGAGGGCTCGCGGGCGTGGACGCGGAGCTCCTGCGGGGGCTGGAGGAGTCAGGCGCCGATGCGATCGAGGTGGGCATCCCCTTCTCCGATCCCGTCATGGATGGCCCGGTGATCCAGGAGGCCTCGCGTCGCGCGCTCGTGGACGGCGCCACGCCGTCGAGCGTGCTCGGCTCCATCAAGGAGGCCGGGCTCGACGTCCCCGTCGCCGTCATGACGTACGCGAACCCCGTCT
>Ga0126304_10000970_pt1 | contig 12817 bp, 10 predicted proteins | sample Plot25_FD_92538 | JGI IMG/M metagenome (GOLD analysis project Ga0126304, IMG submission 92538) | Serpentine soil microbial communities from UC McLaughlin Reserve, CA, USA - Plot25 | ecosystem: Environmental > Terrestrial > Soil > Grasslands | place: USA: UC McLaughlin Reserve, Lake County... | reverse complement strand
TAGAATCTATCGACAATAGTTACAAGACTGAATGGATAGAGCAACATATTTCACAATTAATTAAAATACTTGAACTTGACCCCCTTTCATCAATTCCCATCATTGCTCCGAGAACAAGAATTGGAATGTCACTGAGTCAAAGCGATGTACTAAAACAGCTAGAAAAACTAGTAACTATGAAACATAACTACAAAGATGATAAAAAGGCATTAAAAGAGATTGTTGAAGGTAATGAAATTCTTAGCGAATTCGAAAGTTTGGTAGAAGAAAGTAGGAAGACTGAGAACAAAGGTTATGAAAGTTTGGAAAACTTTGGACTTAGTATTCCTCAGAAAATGGATGTAGATGAAACCTCTATTTACGATAGTGATTTAATCCAAAAGGTAAAGGCGTCTTTCAGAAACTGGAAAACCGGCTGGATAGAACGACATGGAGATATGGGAGAAGAATTCGATCCCGAAAGTTATGCTGAAAGCTTGCCCAAGACATTTTTGATTGATTATAAACTTTCGATTAAAACAAAAGTTGTAATTTTGCTTGATCATTCTAGTAGCATAGAAGATGTCGAGTTAGAATACAAGAGGGCTACTATCGCATTATGTGAAGCGCTACATTATCTTGGTATAAAATTTGCAGTTTTTGCTTTTAGCACTGACGAAAGACGAGTGAAATGCTGGGTAATAAAACCAGCTAATATAAAATGGTCGGTAATTAGTGCTCGGAGATTGGTGCAGATAAAGGCAAGTGGTGGAACTCCACTTGCTGAAATTTATGGGTTGTTACAGCCTATGATAAAATCGTTTAAGCCTGACATTATGGTTACACTAACGGATGGTGAGCCGTCTGACTTTGATTCCGTCCGTCAAATGGTTTTATTTTATCGAAAGATGGGTATACATATGGTGTCAATCGGAGTTGGTAGAAATCTTAGTGATTCAGTTAGTATAGGCCACAATTTAATTTATTTGAATTACGAGAAGACTATGGCCGTTAGTAGGTTGCAAGATATACCTAAAAAGGTGATAAATTTACTTCGTGCCTAGATTAATAGATTAGGATTTTGGGTCTTTACCTTCTCCCAATCATTAAGAAATCCAGTGAGCCCTTTGTCTGTGAGTGGATGCATCATCATTTTTCTCAGGACGTCGGGAGGTAATGTCACCACATGTGCACCAATCTTTCCTGCCTCGATAACATGTAGAGGATGTCTAATGCTTGCCACGAGAACTTTAGATTCGATCTGATAGTTTTTAAATATTTGAATAATTTCTCTGATAAGCGCCATTCCTTCTTGTCCACCATCGTCTAATCTTCCAATAAATGGGCTGACATAAGATGCTCCAGCCTTAGCTGCAAGAATTGCTTGGTTAGCGGAAAAAATGAGCGTGACGTTAGTTTCTATACCTTCTTCTTTTAGGCTTTTAACTGCTTTAATACCATCTGGAATCATTGGGATTTTAACAACGACATTTTGACCATACTTCTTAAGCCTATGCGCCTCCTCTAACATTTCTTCGTATTGAGTACCGACCACCTCAAGACTTACTGGCCCCTTTATAATTCTCACTATATCGCGCATTATTTGGGATGGATTGCCTTTTTCTTTTGATAGAAGGCTAGGATTTGTAGTAATACCATCGACAACTCCCATATCATTAAATGTCTTAATATCTTCTAAATTAGCAGTATCGAGAAATATTTTCATTTTTTGATTCTACTCCTAGATTCTACCACAGCCTGTGTTATTTCTGTTACTGCTAAGCCATACTTTTCTAATAATATATCAATTTCTTCATCCCTGGCAGATTCTCCAAATGTATCATGTATGCCTACACGCCTTATTGGCACAGGATAGCTTTCTGCGGTCATCTCGGCTACAGCACCGCCCAATCCACCAATTATATTGTGTTCTTCAACAGTTACTATTGCTCCAGTTTCTTTGCTACATTTAGCTATCAGATCCTTATCAATAGGTTTAATCGAAAACATGTCTATGACACGACAGGAAATACCTTCATCACTTTCGAGTATATCAGCGGCTTTCAAGGATCTTGCAACCATAAGACCACATGATATTATAGTTACATCTGATCCATCACGCAAAACATTTCCCCTGCCTAAATTGAAAGATATTTCGTCATCTGCATAGATTACTTGGCTAGCGGGCCTTGCAAGCCGTACATAAAATGGACCAGGAATTTGGGCAATTATCTTGATCAATTGTCTTACTGCAATTGCATCTGCAGGAACAATTACTCGCATATTAGGAATGGCTCGCATAGTTGAGAAATCTTCTATCTGTTGATGTGATGCTCCATCTGGTCCTACGGTTAATCCAGCATGAGAAACTACAAGTTTTACGTTTAAATTTGGATAGCAAATAGTATTACGGATTTGATCAAGGCAGCGACCCGGCAGAAAAGCTGCATAAGTACTAGCAAATGCAATTTTGCCAGCAATTGCAAGGCCTGCTGCAATAGAGACAAGGTTCGCTTCTGCAATTCCTATATTGAACATTCGATCAGGATAGTAATCTTCAAATTTCTTTGTTTTTAGAGACTCTGTGGTATCACCTCCAACACAAACTATATTGTGATTAATTTTTCCTAATTCTACTATAGTATCGCCATAAGCTCCTCTCATATCAGCGCTTTTTTTCTCACTACTTAATTGCATGAAATTCCTCCTCTATGTCCAATTCGTTTGCTAGAGGAATCAATATATGTTTACGTGTCTTCATCCAATCTGATCTTATTCCTAATGTAGTTGCATGTTCAAGAAGCCTCTTTTCTAATGCAACATTTGCTTTATGTTTGAGCTGGATAATAGCAGCATGAATATCAGTGCTGCCATATACCGCATTTCCCGCAACAAGAATCCTGGCGCCAATGTCGTAGACTTGTTGTAAAGTAGTGGCGTCAATACCGCCATCAGCTTCAATATATCCATTGAATCCACTCTCCCTTAATTTTCTAGTCGTTAATACCATTTTTGGCAGAATTTGGGGAACAAATTTCTGACCGGCAAAACCGGGATCTACAGACATTATTATAACAACATCAATATCGTTAAGATGGGAATAAACCCACTTTGGAAGCTCTGTGCTGGGGTTAATCGCGATACCGGGACTTATACCATTCGAAAGAAGTTTTTGATTTATCTGGGCAAACTCAAATTCATCACATGCTTCTGCATGAACAGTGATTATATCGCATCTAGCATCAATATACTCTTCTATATGCTCAAGCGGATTTTCAATCATGAGATGCGCATCAAAAGGAAGACTAGTAATATGTCGTAATTTCTTAATGGTTTCGGCAAAGAAAGTAATATTGGGTACAAACTTTCCATCCATGACATCTAGGTGAATAATGTCAGCGTCACCACGTTCTGCAGCTCTAACTTTCTCTTCGTAATTTTCTCGCGTTCCTGCAATGATTGATGGAGCAATCAGACATTCACTTTCAAGTTCTTCTAATAATAAAGGGGTATGTTTATTAGGAGGCGCCTTTCCGTGCCATTGAGGGACATTAGCCATATGCTTTATCCCATTTCCTTTGATTGTATTAGCAATGATTATAGTAGGTTTATCTTGAACCAAATTCGCCTTGTTCAGCGCGTCAATTATCTGCTCAACCTTGTGACCGTTGATCTCGATAACATTCCAGTTAAAAGCCGACCACTTGTCACGCATTGGATCAAGAGGCATGATGTCTTCAGTAAAACCATCTTGTTGTATGCGATTACGATCCAATATCGCTACTAAATTATCTAATCTGAACTTCGGCGCTGCCATTGCAGCTTCCCAAATCTGTCCTTCATTTGATTCTCCATCTCCTATCAAAGTGTAAATATGATTCTCTTTATTATCTAATTTATTGCCTAGTGCTATACCAATCGATACCGACAACCCAATACCCTCCGATCCCCCAGAATACTCTACTCCTGGCACACTATGGTGTTTCTGTTGCTCGCTATGTCTTACAGGATGTCCTTGAAGCCTGGAGCCAAGCTTTCGCAAATCCTTTATTTCGTCTTCTGGAAAATAACCTGCAACTGCCAGAGTTGCATAGAAACCAGGAGCAGAATGAGCTTTAGAATTTACGAAGTAATCTCTGTCTTCCCAATTTGGATTTGAGGGATCATGTTTCATTTTTCTAAAGTACAGAGCTCCCATTATTTCGGCCGCTGAGAACGATGCGCCCGGATGACCAGAACCAGCTTTCGCAATTCCTTGTATTGCCAGCATCCTGACATCACGTATTTTTCTTTTTAAATCCAGATATCGCATACTAAAAGCCATGGGAACGACAACCATCAGATGACTTATACGCCATAATAGAAGGCGAGACTAACAAAAATAAAAAGATATAGGCGATTTATCATCATTAACATCAGAATAGGGTTCTACATTCGCAGGCCGGCACCAATGTGGTGTCTATCCACCTATGATATGTCACCGGAATGATATGAAACGGCGATATCATTTCTAGAATAATTTACGAAAAGAGGAGATGGTAACAAACATAGATTACGAATGAATTACGCTTCAATAATTTAAATTAAGTGTTGAAGTGTAATAATTCACAATGGTTCAGATCAAAGTAGAACAGGCAACAATTGACCAAAATCAAACCCCTCTTTTAGTCGTTGGAGTCTACGAAAATGAAAACGAATTTTCACATTCAAAAGGACTTGACCCAATATTATATTATACTATCAAGGAAATCATATCAAACAAAGAGTTCAAAGCTGTCGTAGGGGCGAGGTTAATTATTCCAACAATGGACAAGGGTCCAATGAAAAAAATTATGCTTATGGGTCTTGGAAAAAAAGAGAAATTCAACAATGAAATAGCAAGAATTGTATCAGCAAAAGCTGCCATAAAGGCAAGAGAAATGGAGATTTCAGAATTTTCTATTTTACCCTTCTCAAATTTAGATGAAGGTTTAATCGAAGCAATTTCTGAGGGTATTGCTCTATCGCTTTATTCTTTTAATAGGTACAAAACAAATGATAAAGGAGAAGAGTCGAAGGTTAAGCAAGTTACAATACTTATAAACGCTGATAAGAACAAGATTCAACCAATCATAGATAGGACAGCTCTCTTGGTCGAGGCAGTAAACCTTGCACGTGACCTAAGTAATCTTCCTCCGAATGATTGTTCTCCATCTCAATTAGCTGGTATTGCAGTATCGGTCGGAACTGAATATGGACTAAAAACGAGAATTGTAGAGCGATATGAAATGGAATCAATGGGACTCAATGGAATAGTCTCGGTGGGAAAGGGAAGTCAAAATCCTCCAAAGCTGATAATTTTGGAGTATCATGGTTCTACCGGTGATCGGAGACCATACTTATTAGTCGGCAAAGGAGTAACATTTGATACTGGCGGAATTTCTTTAAAAGATAGTGACAAAATGGATGAAATGAAATTCGATAAATGTGGGGGATGTAATGTTGTTGCCATTATGAAAGCAGTTGCATCTCTTAAATTGCCAATAAATGTTGTTGGGATTATCCCCTCAGTTGAAAACATGCCATCTAGTACTTCTTACAGACCAGGAGACATAATCAAAATGTATAATGGTAAAACAGTTGAAGTTTTGAACACTGATGCAGAAGGTAGACTGATTCTTGCTGATGCTTTAGCTTTTGGAATCGCAAGTTATAATCCAAAGGCAGTTATCGATTTAGCAACTCTCACTGGCGCATGTATCATTGCACTTGGAACCAACGTGGCTGCTGTAATAGGAACAAACAAAAAGTTTATCGACGAGCTGCACAAGGTATCTGATAGAACAAGTGAAAAGACATGGGAGCTTCCATTATATGAAGAATTTAATGAACAAATAAAGAGCTCTATTGCAGATATCAAAAATATTGGTGGCAGGCCAGGTGGCGCTATAACTGCAGCAGCATTTCTGTCAAATTTTACTAATGGTATTCCTTGGATACATATAGATATTGCAGGAACTGCATGGACACAAGAAGGAACCTATGAACGAAGCTACAATCCAAAGGGAGCAACAGGATTTGGAGTCAGAACTATTGTAAAGTTGTTGATGGAAGATAATATGTTTAGTTGATATTTCCTTGTGTGGATAGTTTCTAGAATATGATAAGAATATTTCTATTTCCTTGATATATTATACTGGTCATAAATAATCTCTCTTATCCTTTGCTGCTTATTATTACATTCATAGTAATTCCTTTTCTAGAGAAACTTCACGGTATAGCTGTTACATCAAATATATCTAACAGATAAACATTATTGATCGAGTTACTAAATGCCAATATTTCAAATGAAGATCCTTGTAGAACAATTGACATCGATAGGCATAAATTGCAAGATTGGCAACCCAATTTCGGATATTCATAACGCCAGAAAACCATATTTCGAAAGATGGCTACTAAATAGAGATGGTTTTCTCACACTTAATAATGAGAATATAGACTACATAGGCATTGAAGAAGTAGTCAGGTTGGGTCCTTTTTACAATGTTTATTGTTTAATAGAAAATCAGCGCCTATCAGAAAGGGATGACAGCTCATATAACCTATTGAGTGCTAATCCATACTACCGTCTACGCAATGGAAAAGTCATTACATTAGGCTGGAGTGGGGGCCTGCTTGCCGATATATTGACTCAAGACATATCTCTTTGCGATTCTTTTGCTGCAAATATCGTGAAAGAAGAAATAAGAAAACTATCTGTCAAGGTGGCAAACTTTGCGTGCATTATTGAAACTCATACATGGGAACCTAATGGATTAGTATCAATATATCCAGTCATTGATCGAATAGGGCTAAATATTAAGCGATTACTGAAACAGATACATTTAGGTGAGGATAATTTTCTTCCTTGAAGACCAATAATAGCATATAGTTAAAAAAAGGCAAAATAAAATTAAGTTAATATCAAACTATTATAACAGAACTTAGGCTTTGTGCTGATATATATATATATATATATATAAAATGAATATATGGATTGGATCTCACTAAGTAGTGTGATCTGATGGCTTTTCTAAGTGATGCCTAGAATGGAATAAATGTAAGGATATAAAATACAGAATACATCTTCGAATGGAAATGACAAAAAATTTAAAATGAAGAATATACTCTCGCTTAAGTAAATATAATGCCAGCACTGCTGTTTTCCAACCGCTCACGCAGGTCAGTATTACAGCAGCGACGACAGGTTTGACTTCCGGGTTCGGAATGGGACCGGGTCGCACCCTGCCGCTATGGCCGGCTTGATTACTGATTACTCAAAGGCTTAATTTAATCTTTTACAGTCTATAAAATTATTGTAATAGATAATAATGAGAAAGGTTACCAGAAAGGATTCTGAAGTTTCAAAAAACTGCTATTTCAAATAGTTAGAAAGAGTTGCTGTGTTTTTAAGGAAAGTCAAAATAATAAATGTATTGTTAGAAATTATGTATACATTCATCTACATTTACATATAATAACAATACATTAGTCAAACAGATTAATATTTTAATCTCGTCTTTTATGAAAAATGTCCTTCATGGTTGTGTATAAACGCCAAAGTGAACATCACATTCGCCAAGAGTATATAACTATCGACATAAATTTTTGAATATCTTTTATGCACATTGTATTTTTAAGATAAGTTTTATGGAGTACTATGGGAATTGGTGCCATTTATTAAAAGACGTCGTGTTAAGGTAGTAATATGGCCTCAGCTATTGTAGTCGCTTGACGCCGATAATAAAAATATATATATATCTGTCTAAGAAGCCATCGTTGGCGTTTCTGATGATCATGGAATGGTAACGCGTGGTAAATAATAAAAACCGACGCATCATTGTGAATTGCTAACAGATCAGTTAATAGAGCTGTTCAAAGACCTTAGGCATTTAACTATAGAGACATAAGTCTATGTTTCCTTCAATTCATTTCTCTAATAGTAATATTATAAAGCATATATTTTTAATGATTTCAAGATTTTTCCTCTACAACTGTTGCAGTAAAATTTATTGAATCTGTTTCCGCTTTCTCATCACTTGACTTAGTTTCATTTGGACCAGATAATGGACCTCCAATGGTTCCGCCCATGTTACCAGCAGACTTGATATTATTGATCTGGATAGTAATTCCACCTGTATAGGGATTTTCAAATGTTATTCTTTCATATGCTCTTCCGGCTTGAACAGGTTGGTTTGCCTTTTTCCATAACTGTTCGCCATTATCAGAATATACGCTTATATCATAACTTTCAATTGGCACCATTCTTTGTATAATAGATGGATCTGTGTAACCACCTGAACCAACAAACGAATCTCCTGTTACGTTTGTCTCTTTTATTGGAAATGATTCTGGCGTTGCTTCTGACTCACTTGCATTAAGAAATACTATCTCCATATCAAATCCCCTTGCAGCAAGTAGAGAGGGATCCTGTCCCCATCTTACCTGTATTAAATAATTTCCCTTATCAGATAATTTCTCTAAAATTGGCAGATCTGTACCTGTTTTATTTAATACTGTATCCTTAGTATCAATACTGCTACTGATATTTCCTGGTGGTTCTAATACTTGCTCTTCATTTTGTGTTCCAGGAGTCTGTTGAGCAAACGCTGATGAAAATAATATACCTGTCAAAGTAAGAAGAAGAATGGTTGATGCGATAGTGGTTATTAAAAAAACTGATTGACAATGATATGCTCCTGCAAAAAAGTGGGGGATCTTAATAATGTCAATGCAGTGAATTCTGGGATAAGTTGTATTTGAGGATAGAGTTAGATTTCTATGAACAAGTTTACCTGCCATAAAGAATAATGGTCAAAATAAAATATAAAGTAGGAGGTATCTTTTATAGCAAACGTATATCTAACAATACGTCTGCAGAAATAAATGGCCTTTTTGCATTCTTTAGGAGAAATATCCTCTGTTTCTTGCACAAGGATTATAATATATTATTGCAAAAATTAACATATTACATTGGGAAATTCAACTGAGTCAACACATAGAGTGGCTGTTCTAGATCAAGAATTATGCCAGCCAAGAAAATGTGGATTAGAATGCATCATATACTGTCCAGTAAATAAAACAGGTGGAGAATGTATAGTACAGCGTCCTGAGGATGGAAAGGCCTTAATTTCAGAAGACCTTTGTACTGGCTGCGGTATATGTATAAAGAAATGCCCTTTTGACGCTATAGTTATTGTTAATCTCGCAAAGGAGTTGGGTGAAGATAAAATTCATCAATATGGCGTCAATTCATTTAGACTATATCGTCTTCCAATACCAAAGAAAGGATCTGTCGTGGGCTTGCTCGGAAGAAACGGAATAGGCAAGTCGACAATAGTCAACATTTTGTCAGGAAACCTAGAGCCCAATTTGGGAAATTATGAGGGCAATATTAAGTGGGATGATGTCCTCAAGAACTTTCAAGGAACCGAATTAAAATCACATTTTGAGAGGATTGCTAATGGCGACTTGCGTGCCTCTATCAAACCTCAATTAGTTTCTCTTATTCCAAAAGCATTTAAGGGAAGTGCAAAAGAGCTATTAAAAAAATATGACGAGCGTAAAGTGACAGATACTTTAGTAGAAGAACTTGGACTGAATAATTCTCTTGAACGAAATGTTAACGAACTGAGCGGAGGCGAATTGCAAAGATTGGCTGTTGCGGTAGCATCGGCAAAGGAAGCTGATTATTACTTTTTTGATGAACCTTCTTCCTACAATGATGTTTACCAAAGACTTGCTGTCTCTCGAGTGATTCAAAATCTGTCGCGACAGGGTAAAAGTGTTATGGTAGTAGAGCATGATATGACATTATTAGATTATCTCTCAGATTATATTCATATTCTATATGGTGAGCCAGGCGCATACGGTATTGTCTCCCGAGTTCAAAGTACAAAACTTGGTATCAATAACTTTCTTGAAGGATTTCTTCCTGCAGAGAACGTACGATTTAGAGAGAAATCCTTCAAATTGGATATAAGAAGCTCAATTGATGATATGATTATCGACATTCCTGTCGCGCATTATTCTGATATCACAAAGTCCTTTCCATCATTTAATCTCAAAATTTCTGCTGGTAAGATAAGGCAAGGAGAAATTGTCGGAATAATCGGTGCCAATGCATTGGGTAAGACAACATTTATGAGAATGTTAGCAGGAGTGGACAAACCAGAGTCTGGTACTATTGATATTGGTGCGAGAATTTCATTTAAACCTCAATATCTTAACCAAGATTATGATGGCGATGTGCGCTCATTATTGTATACTGCATATCAAAATGCAATAGAAGGTTCTCAAGTCGAAGAGCAAATTTTGATTCCAATGGGAATAAAGAAATTATACGACAAAAATGTCAAAAATCTTAGCGGAGGGGAATTGCAAAAGGTAGCTGTAGCAGCGTCATTGATGAGACAGGCCGATATTTATGCATTGGACGAACCATCTGCCTTTCTAGACGTAGAAGATAGAATTACACTGGCAAAATTCCTTCAACGCTTCGTCAGATCACAAGGTAAGTCAGCAGTAATAATAGATCATGATATGCAGCTAATAGATATAGTCGCAGACACCTTAATAATTTTCGAAGGTATTCCATCTATAAAAGGATCGACTAGTAATCCTATGAGCAAAGAAAATGGAATGAATTATTTCTTGAAATCCTTGGCTATAACATATAGAAGAGATGAAATTACTGGCAGGCCCCGGCTTAATAAAGAAGGAGGTAGACTTGACAGAGCACAAAAAAGTACTGGAGATTATTATTTCGTAAAAAAATCCTCTACGTAACCTATGGCTCATATTCTTAAAAAAATTTTGAGTGAGGCATTAACACGTGACGAGATATCCCAAGTATGCTCAGCCTTTGATATTATAGGCAGTATTGTAATAGTAAAGATCCCTGGTTCTCTAAAGTTAAAAAAGCAAATAATAGGAGAGTCAATACTTCATTGCATTAAGCCTGCAAAATCTGTTTTTGCACAAACTTCTGCAGTTCGAGGAGATTATAGAATACGTAGCCTGGAATTTGTTGCTGGTGAATATAATACAATAACAGAATATAGAGAACATGGATGTAAGTTTCGAGTAGATATAGAAAATACGTATTTTTCTCCTAGGTTATCGACTGAAAGATTGCGAATAGCAAAGCTCACTTCTGAAAATGAAGTTATTGCAAATATGTTTGCAGGAGTCGGAACATTTTCCATTATAATTGCTAAGATGAACAAGACATGTAAAATTTACAACATAGATAGTAATCCTTTTGCCAATGAGATGTCTATTATCAATGCTAAACTGAATGGGGTACAAAATAGGGTGCTGTGCCTTTGCGGAGATGCGAAAGATATTATTCATGATCAAATCCAAGGCCAATGTGATAGGGTACTGATGCCATTGCCAGAACGATCTAGTGAATTTGTCGATTCTGCGGTATCGGCATTAAAAGGCGGAAGAGGAGTCATTCATTTTTTTGCACATGTAAAGGCTAACTCTAAGAATACTGCCAAAGAAAAGGCAGACTCCGATATACAAACTGTATTCAATAAATATCAGCATGAGATTCTTCATACAAGAATAGTTAGAGAAGTAGGTCCTAGGGTCTATCAGATAGTATCTGATGTCTCTATAGGTCCGTGAGATATCAGCAATCTTCTTGATGTGTTGGGGCCGTCGCTATTGTGTATCCTATCCAAGCCAACACTGCAAGAAAAGCAGCTATTGCTGCAAGAACAGTTAGTTGTAAAATTAATATGCCTAAATCAGTGTTAAGTAAAAGGTAAGCGTAAATAATAAATGCAAGAATAGAGACAACTAAGAGAGCATAGCCGGCAACCCTGCTACCTCTTCTTTTATTTTTCATAGGAGCATAGAATTCTGAGGTCATATTTATTGGATGTCTTTTAGCCAAATTCTAAAGCCATAAGATACGCATCTTCTCCATCTCTATAATATGCATGTAATTTAGATTTTATTTGAAAACCAATCTTTTGATACATCTTGATCGCTGATTCATTGCTCTTTCTAACCTCTAGGTAAATCTCGTCACTTTTTCGATGCATGACACCATTAATGCCCTCCAGCATCAGAGCCTTCCCTAAGCCTTTTCCTCGGTGCTCTGGTAATACAGCGACTGAAACTACATGACCTTTCTTTACAAATCCTAGTTTTCTAAAATTAGAAAATCCAAATTCAATTTTACACATAATATAACCTATGATCTTGTCATTAATTTCTGCAATGATAAATGCCTCAGGTAACTCTCTTAAAATTGATTCAAAAAAGTAATCAGAATAATGTTCTGGAAGAGTAAGCATATTAATGTCAATAACTGATACCAGATCTTTCTCTTCGCAATGCCTAATAACACAATCACCTACTCTTCGCAGTGCAGTTTGCAATTATTAGAGTATGACAAAACAAATTATTTAATCTTATCAAATACTCCATCCTGAATATTTTTTATAAAAGTGAGAATAATGTGTTATAGGTTCAGATAATCCTGTATAGACTAATGTTATTTATTTTCATTATTTTATTAAGAAATTACATTATGACTCTACTAAAGATACTAACTTGTATTTGATAATCTTCATTTCTTTATTATTATTATATATCTCCTTCTTGCTTATATCATATCAGCCATATTAAAAATGACAGCCAACTCATTAAGATATTATTCGTGATAGAATTTTTACTTATTGATATAATATGAAAAGAATGAATACGTATGACAATAAAACCATATGCCATCTATATATATATATATATATATATATATATCTACAACACAGTCTTTATTATTATTACGTCCCCATCTGAT
>Ga0126304_10000969_pt1 | contig 12818 bp, 15 predicted proteins | sample Plot25_FD_92538 | JGI IMG/M metagenome (GOLD analysis project Ga0126304, IMG submission 92538) | Serpentine soil microbial communities from UC McLaughlin Reserve, CA, USA - Plot25 | ecosystem: Environmental > Terrestrial > Soil > Grasslands | place: USA: UC McLaughlin Reserve, Lake County... | reverse complement strand
TCCAAAGGACAGAATTCCTTTGGGCAACCTGTTGCGTGCCCTTCTTTGCCGGTATCCCCTTATCAACCTTTTGGCAACCCACCTTCTATATACATGAAATATTTACCTTTAAGACATTCAAAATCTAAAAGCATGAGAACGCTGAAAACTTTTGTTGCTATTGCTGCGTTAAGCACTGCCGCATTATTTGTATTGTCGTCCTCGAAGCCCGTAATCATCGATACAAAAGATATTGTCGGTGCGTGGGGTTATGGTACCCCCGAAAACCGCACGGTTATGATCAACACAGACAAAGTATTTTCTGTTGCGACTTATGACGTACCAGGAAAAAAATTTATCAGTTCTTATGGAGGCACCTGGCGTATTGAAGGAAATAAATTGATAAAAAAAATTGAGTGGAACTCAAAAGATAGCAACCAGGTTGGAAAAGAAGTGGCAGAGGATGTACAGTTAGCAGGAGGAAAACTTGTAACGAAACAGGCAAATGAAAGTTGGACCAGGCTTGACGATGGAAAGCCCGGACAATTCATGGGGGCCTGGATCATTACCGGCAACTTTAGAAACGATTCAGTTTCCAAAAGGTCTAGCCCATTTTATCCAAGACGGACAATGAAGGTTCTCTCAGGCAAATATTTTCATTGGATAGCATATAACGTAGCAACCAAATCTTTCATGAATGCAGGTGGTGGCACCTATACCACAGCGAATGGAAAGTACACTGAGAATATTGAGTTCTTTACAAAAACCGCTGAAAGCGTTGGCAAATCGCTGGCGTTTGATTACTCATTTGTGAATGGCGATTGGCGGCACAAGGGTGAAAAATCTACCGGAGGCGCCATGGATGAATGTTGGTCTAAAAGAGAAACGCTTGAAAAATAGTTTATGACAGCTTTTGAGGAAATTTTCGAATGATTGGCATGCTCTTTTATCACAATCGTGTATGAACACTTTGTTTCCCGCGGAGCCTGGTTATCCTGAAGGGTTTGAGTATGTTCCTCAGTTCCTGACAGAGCGAGAGGAGAAAAACCTGGTTGATGAGGTAGTTAAGATTAATCTCACCAGTTTTATTTTCCAGGGATTTGAAGCGAAAAGGAGAGTGGCAAGTTTTGGATATGATTACAGTTTCGACAGAAGAAGTTTATCAAAAGGAAAAGATATTCCACGAGTGTTTTGTCCACTTATTGAAAAGGTTGCATCCCACCTTTCCGCTTCTCCGGATGTTTTCGCAGAATTGCTGGTTACCGAATACCCGGTAGGCTCAGTTATCAATTGGCATCGAGACGCGCCACCCTTTGACATCATTGCCGGAATATCATTAAATGCAGATTGTGTATTTCGGCTGCGGCCACACGAAAAAACGAAACAAGGCCGGGGATCAATAATATCAATGCCGGTAAAAAGACGATCGCTCTATATAATGCATGGATCAGCAAGAAGCAACTGGCAACATAGCATTGCTCCTGTAAAAGACATTCGTTATTCCATTACCTTGAGAACTTTGAAAACTGAACTTAGGAGCACAAGCCAAAATGAGATTAACTGAACATTCATGTAAGCAGTCGGGTCTTAGTACATGTCGGTCAGGCAAGGACATCCGACCGGATAACCTCCCACGGCTTGTCAAATGAGGCCTGATGGCACAATCTTAGTATCGTAACATATCATCATAAACGAATAACATGTCAAATCAGCAAATTGGTGAATTTGACGAGGTCAATGAAGACTCTCCTCAAAGAAATCAAGAGAAGAAAAATCAATCGGTAAATAAAAAACCTGATCGTGATGACCAGCTAACCGCTGGTCATGATACACCGGAAATTGCAACAAATGATGGATCGGTTATAGAAACACTTGATACCGCATTTCACGGTACCCCAGGATGGTCGGAAGGCGAGAATATTTCTGGCAGTAACCGCGCCGATTACTATGAAGCCCGGTCCAATGGGAAATCTGACGCTGAGGAGGAGCTTGATGTGATAAGAGAAAGAAATAAACCAAAGTCTTCATAAGTAAGGGATGACATCCTTGTAGTTTCATGCTTACGCAATACCTCACAAGGATGTCATCTCTTGAAACAAAATTGATTGGCGCTAATTCGTATCCCTTATTAGCGCTAGTTCGTGTATCAATTCTTCAATATCTTAAACTCGACCCTTCTATTCAACTGCCTGTTTTCATCTGTATCATTTGGCACTTCGGGCTTGGTTTCACCATAGCCTTGTGAAATGATGCGACCTGGGGTGATGCCCTTTGACAGAATATAATTCATTACAGATCTTGCTCTATTGTCACTCAAAGTGAAGTTATATTCATCGGAACCGCGGCTATCAGTATGCGCACTCATTTCTATTTCAATCGCAGGATTTTCTTTCAGGAGCTTAACAACCCTGTCTAATTCTACAAAAGATTCAGGCCGGAGATCCCATTTGTCAAAATCAAAGAATACATTGTTCAATCGCACGATCTGGCCAATCTCGATAGGAACAAGATAAAGGTCTTTATGTATCTCTTTGTAACCGGCCTTGACCAACGAATCTAAATTCAGATTCTCTGACACGGCGAAAAATTTATTAGCTTTTGCCCTGATGCTATAATTTTTATCATAAGGCAATACGATTTTAAATGCGCCGTCGGTTGCATTGGAGATTCCATTACCTGCCTCGACGCCATCTGGTAACGTTTCGTAGACAAGAGAGGCACTTAGCGGCTCCATTGTCTTCTTATTATAAACATTGCCGCTTACAAGTACAACCGGGTTTGGCTTTTCTCTTTCCAATAATTTCACGCGTACAATATCGCTTTCGCCATACGTATTGAAACCGCTGGTAAGATAAGCATACTCGCCCCCGGCGTCAAGCGTGAAAAATGCATCCCAATTTTCTGTATTGATAGGACTGCCAAGATTCACAGGATCGCTCCATTTCTGCCATGTCTTATCAAGTCGCTTGGTCATCCAGATATCATTGTCTCCTAAACCACCCGGGCGATTGCTACTAAAGTATAAAGTGACACCATCTGAAGCAAGATATGGAGTCATCTCATCCTGGTTTGCTCCGTTAATTTTCGGTCCCAAACTTTTTGGTTCCGTCCATGAGCCATCCGGTTTCAGAAAGCATACATAGAGATCGTTGTAAGAACTTCCTTTGTTCGGAGTCATGTATAATACAAGTGTCTGTCCATCGTGCGCCATTGTCGCTCCTGACACCAGGCCTCTGTCATATAAATGATAATTTTTGATCGTCAGAGCGTTCGGTTCGCTCCAGTTTCCATTCTCTTGCAGTGTGCAAAGACTCACTCCCTTACCATGATAACCACCTTCGGTATAAGCACCGCGTATAAGTATCCGGTTGTTATCCGGAGAAATCCAATACACAGCATTATAGTGCATCGTATTTAAGGGATATTTCAAGTGAATGGCTTCGCTCCATTTTCCAGTACTGTCCCTTTCGGAGAACCATATATCCTGGGAGTTCGAAACGGAATTATATTTTGTATTCGCGGGATGATTCTCGCAGATAAAAAACAATAGGTCGCCATCGGCAGATATAGTAGGCCTCAGTTCGGCCAGGTTCGAATTCACTTTTATACCCAAATTTTCTATTTTGAGAACCGTGGCGGCAGTGATAACATTTTCTTTTTGAGCTATTAATTTGCCAGTGTCGGCAGACATTTGTGCGTATCCGGACTGTGCACAAAGAAATAGAATAACAAGTAGAGTTGTTTTCACGGGCTTGGATTTACTAATAAGAACGCAAAATCGGTGCTTTTAATGCGTTTGCAGACATGTTTTTACCTCCAGTTGGCGGTATTGGTTTGCCACGAATTGCACTGAATATCACGAATGATGAGCTTCGGCAATTCGTTTCATTCGTGTCCAAAAAAAAATATTTTCAGATTTTTGCTTTAAATTTCTCATAAATTCTACAAATGGGAAAATCATTATCACGCCGGCAGATTATTAAAACCGGTTTTCTTGCTGCCATCGGAACGTCAATTGTACAAAATTCATCCGCTTCAACGATCTATGGTACAGAAACAAGTTATGCAGATGAAAAGGATCCCTGGAGGGGTTTCAAAGCAGGAATCGCTTCATACACTTTCAGGAAAATGAGTCTCGAGAACACTATAGCTGCTTTGCAGAAACTAGACTTGAAGTATATATCTATCAAAGACTTTCATTTATCGCTCAAAAGCACAGCCGAAGAAAGGCAGGCTGCTGTCCAAAAATTGAAAGCTGCAAGTATAACTCCCTTAAGCTGTGGAAACATCACGATGGATAATACCGAAGAAAGTGTTCGACAAGCTTTCCAGTATGCCAGGGATTGCGGTATCCCTACAATTGTCTGCAGTCCTCATCCTGACTCAATGCCTATCTTGGACAAAATGGTAAAGGAGTTTGATATAAAACTGGCGATTCATAACCATGGTCCTGAAGACAAACGTTTTCCTTCTCCGTACGATGCTTGGAAAGCAGTAGCGAACTACGATAAAAGAATTGGGCTTTGTATTGATGTTGGTCATACAGCCCGCGCCAAAGTTGATCCGGCTGAAGCAATTGTAAAATGTAAGGATCGGCTCTATGATTTGCACTTTAAGGATATTGATACTACAGAGCCTAAGGGTACCACAATCGCGGCGGGACGTGGTGTACTTGACCTTGCCTCGATTCTTCAAGCTTTATTGAAAATTCGTTATTCTCATTTGTTGAGCGTAGAGTATGAGCGTTCACCAGATGATCCTTTTGCAGAAGTAGCGGAAACAATAGGTTATTCAAAAGGCGTGTTGGCCGGACTCACGGCAAAGAAATGACGCTAAAAAGAAATTTTGAAGTAGTAGCAGAGGCCTTTTCTCGGCTGCTACTTTTTATTTTTCAGTTGAGCTACAACTTTTGAAATATTTCTTGATAAGGCCTCTTCCGTTTTTAGATAGTTCAAGTACATAAGTATCTCTTTTTGCCTGAACGGCACCAGGTGCTTGAATTGGGTAAATAAACCGTTTTCCTGAAGAGCATTTTTAAATGCTTTCGGCATTGAAACACTCACCACTTTTTTAATAGGATCCTGTTCGATCTGGAACAATACGGTGTCACCAACTTTCGAATTAGATCCTTTCAGCATGAAGCCATTTACATATAGCCGGTAGTCCGCATTTTTTACTGGCACAAGTGTTTGTAGGAATGAATAGGATTTAATTTTGCCTTTGACCCTGACATAACCTTTTGAAGCCTCCATCCTTTCAGTAATACGAACCGGAACATCAACGCAGGGATTGATCCCGACCCTGTAGATTTCGGCTTCAAAACTAATTGCATCTCTAATAGCTTTAGATTATGCCAGTTGAGCGAGCTGTATAAAGTTACCACAGGAGTCGTCAAACACAGCTTCAATTCCCCAATCCGTTTTGGTAGGCTCTTTTTTAAATACAACTTCCAACTGTTTCAATCGTTCATACTCTTTATTTATATCTGATACGCCAAACACGATCACCGGAAGCCCGGTTTTAAACAATGCTTCCTGATATGTTTTTGCAATTGGATTATCGTTCGGCTCCAACAATAATCCTGTTCCTTCGGGCTCTTCCGGCGATGCTATAATTGCCAGATTCGCTTCGGGAATATACAGTCTTGAAACAAACCCAAGCACCTCTGTGTAGAATGTATGAGCAGTCATCGGATCATTTACAAATACACTGGTCATTGCTATTTTCATGCTTGAACATTTAGAGGCGCTTCAAGGAATTTCTTGAGTGATTCACCAATGATATCGTTCCAACCGGCAACAAAGTTTTTCTTGTCGAGATCCGGGTTGCTCGCTGGGAAAGTATCCAATCCTGCATGAGTTAGCTTTAGCCTTGTTTTCTGGCCTTCCGGAAATAATTCCCAGGTAACAAACGAATTACCTTCATATCCATCGTATCGCCAGCTGTAAGTAAGTTTCTTGCCAGAAACTACTTCAGTAACCTTGCACAAATGTATATAGGTTTTGTCGTCCGGGCCGCCTTCAAATTGAAACTCAAATCCCACTTCTGGCTTGAATTCCTTAAGGTCGAAGTACCATTGCTTCATTGCTTCTTTGTTGGTGATTGCGTCCCAGACTTTTTCAATTGGCGCGTTATAAGTACGTTCGATAACAAATGGTTCGCTTTTCATTTTAATTTTGTTTTTTTTGAAGGTTGACGTTTGCTTTTTTTTATTGAGTCACTCGCCAAATAATCTTCGAGTGCATCAAGTTTGTTGGTCCAGAACACGCGATACTGTTCAATCCAATCCGACACCTCGTGCAGTTTATGAAGTTGTGCTTCACAATAGCGTTCCCGTCCTTGCTGTTTGATTATTATAAGTCCACATTCTGTAAGGATCTTGATGTGCTTCGATATGGCAGGTCTGCTTACATCGAAGTTTTCAGCTACAGCATTCAGGTTTAAGGATTGGTGAGCAATCATTTGAATAATTGCTCTTCTGGTGGGGTCGGCAATAGCCTGGAAAACATCTCTTCTCAGCATGATTTTATTTTATGTAACCGTACGGTTACAAATGTAGGAGAAAGGGCTAGAATAGCAAAATTTTATCCAGTGGCCGCCTCTTTACAAAACGGCTACAAAATATTTACCCTTCAATTCCGTTGTAGGCGAGGAAAAAATCGGAAATCTTTTCTTGTCTCTGATGCGGGAGGAACATGAGACATATATTAACAGAGTAAATCAACCATATCATGCATATTGTTTAGTAGTACTGCCAGCGCAGCATAACGGAACATATTATTGTTGCGGGGTTTATGTGGGTATCTGATACTTAGCGCTGGTGCTACTATTAGGCGAAGTAAGCGATTCTACGGACCGCTTGTGATGAAACGTTTTTGACCTTACGATAAAACAAGGAGAGGACGGGGGGACATAGAGAGGCGGGAATGACTACCATCACTTTCATGAGTTTTACCCTTTGTTGTTAGCTGGCTGAGCGGGAGGCTCCTGGTAGATGCCAAGAATGTTGCCTGCCGGATCACTAAATCTCGCTGTGATTTCCGGGGCGTCCATTCCTATCGGTTGAACAATCTTACCTCCATGCTTTTTGATCAATTCAATGGCGGCTCGAGCGTTGTCTACCATGATATATACTAAGAGCCCGGTTTCCGACACCGCTTTTCGGCCTTGCACAAATCTACCGCTCACCTCACCCACGCTGTCATCAAAAGAAGTGTCGCCATCACCGCGTTCCCGGATTTGCCAACCAAAAACTTCTCTATAGAAGGTCGCAGACTGACTGATATCTATAGACGGGATTTCGATGTAACAGATTTTACCGTTTCCGAGTGTTGGATGATGTACAGCCATAATAGATAATTTTGTACTTGGTTAAATTTTTGATCACTTGTAAGTTCAGATCAGGCCGACCTTTGCCTGATTTATTCAATCACAAATATCCATTTGTTAAGATCTACTTTCTTCGGTTTTCTATTCAGTATCTCGATTATCCACAAGATGTTTAATCCGGGAACAAGCCAACAGCCGATACATCCGTCACCCTTTCCCGTGTAAGGTTGATAGGTCAATGAAAGAATGTCCTTGTAGGCGAAACTTTTATATTCGTAATTAACTATCTCTTCAATTTCGCAGTACAGTTCTATTATTTTTTGGAATTTTGATGGCGATATTTAGGCCTCCCTGGAAATTAATATCCATACGCTTTAATTATATGGGCAATAAATTACTTAACAAATTTTTCGATAAAGAAATCTTCAGTTACCTGTAGCAAAAGAAAAAATCCTGTTATGATAACAACGCTTTTAATTATCACGATCCAGCGCGGCTGTTTATTAAAAAAATTTATAGATGTGATCGTATTATAAACTAGCAAAAAAGGAAATTCAATGTAAGCTGTATCCAGTTCTATCCAGATAAATTTCAATAATGAAATACAGGATGCGACCAAAAGAAAAAAAGCCACAGGATACAAAACAAACACACCGATTTCAGCATAATTATAACCTGACTTATAAAAAAATACAAAGATTAGGAACGCAAGAAAAGGTAAAAGCGCGATCATAAAGAGAACCATGTATTTATCGAAAAAAGTTCCTTCAGAAAGATTTCCTGCGTTATAATATTTCATTAAGATTTGATTAATCCAGTATCGGCTTAAGGCCGCAACGGTGGCACAGATAAAAAACATCGAGAAAGGCTTTTGATGCCGGGCCCGGTCGCCCTCGATATATTGCCTTTGCATGTGCCCTGGTGCTTTGATCAGCATCTTGACAGTATAACCGAAGCCCCTGTCTAAATGCGTAAAAAAGTGAAAAATGTCATGTAGAAGTCCTGCCATCGAAATGCGCTTCACCAGATAGGGGGCTCCACATTGACCGCAGTAATTTTCACTGACAGAGGAACCGCATGATTTGCATATCCTGTCCGGCTCATTATTTTGCATGTCGATATCTTAAATAAGTTCGCCACGAATTAACACAAATAATCCGTGATACCGGTGTAATTGCGGCAAGCATTTTTTGAATTTCGCCTTTACAAAATATCTTTTAAAATACGGAGCCGGTAATCTGGGCATCTGTTCTGGCTAACGCCTTTTTCGCCTGTTGTTTCACGGTGAGTGCTTCTTTATTTTTATTTTGTTTCTCTAGTGAGGTCCCAAGGCCAGTGAGTGCCCATCCATTATTTGGATTGATCATGAGATCCTGCCTGTACACCATTTCAGCTTCCTTATATCGTTTCGCCTTGAGCAAAGCCTGGCCTAAATAATGTCTTGCAGGAAGCAGCCAGTCCCTGGGTTCATTATAAAGCATAGCATCTTCTTTGTCTACCGCTTCCTTCAATTTCGCGATGGCATCATCAATTACATTTTTCTCGTCCGCAATCACCCCCTCCAAAATTTTTTCGGCAACCTCTATTGCCTTTATACCAGGATTAAATGCTGAAGGGCTTTCTTTCAATTGTGGATTTGATTTGTTAGCCTGGAGCTTTTGTAATTCCACAATAGCGTCACCGAATTGATGTTTGCGCGAGTAAGCGATGCCACGGGCCCAATGCCACATGCTATTTGCGTAAACACGTGAGGCGGGGATAGGTTGAGCTTTCAACAAGTCATCCCATTTTCCAAAACGAACCCACGTAAAATAGGGTGTCATATACATATACTCAGCATACATGCCAAAATAGCCACCGCCGGCAATCCAGTTGCTATCAACACTGTTTTGTGTTTCAAAGGAAAATGTAAGCGCTTTCGAATATTGACCACCCAGGCTTGCACATGCGGCCTGCATGTGTTGGTTATGCACTACATATAAAAAGATGTTATTAGAAACCAGGGGAAATTTCGATAGGTAGTCATTGTAGCCATTCACCGCATTCGTATTGACCGCTGCACCTTTTTCATATTGCCCGGACCTGATATAAATATGCGAAGGCATATGAACAAGATGTGAAACCCTGGGCATGAACATTCCTAATCGGTCGGCAACTTCAATTCCTTTTTGTGGATTCTTCGAACCTTCTATCGCGTGAATGTAGTAATGACTTGCACCTGGGTTTTCCGGGAAACGTTTTACGAGGCCTTCAAGAATCGATACTATTTCTGGCGTCCATGGTTTCGGGTTGTAAAACCGGTCGTAAAGATCCCACGGATGCTGAACCATTAGCGCGTCAGCATATAAAGCAGCTGCATCAGCACTATTCGAAAAATCTTTATGAACTTTTTTCATCGCGTCAGCATACAATTGGTTAAGATTTTCCCGAGTTTGCAAGCTGTCTAAAGAATATCTCACTTCAATTGCATTGATCAATGCTTTTTCTACTGGAGTTATATTATTGTACAGTGATTTTGCTTTTTGTACAGCTGCTATTGCATCAGGAGAAGCCGAATAGCCCACATCATTAATGTTAGGTCCATAAGCCAGCGCCTTGCCCCAATAACCCATCGCAAACTTCTCATCAAATTTTATAGCTCTTTCAAATGAAGCCATAGCCTCGATGATATGAAAGCCATAATACATGTTGATTCCTTGCTGGAAATAAATGTAGGCACTGTCGTTTGTTGACGTAACGGGCATGCGGTATTTCCCCCAGCCGTCTAACAGCGGAATTTGATTCTCACTATCGCTGAAATTAATCGAGGCCAGATCCGGACTGCATCCTGTGCCGTAACGTTTGTTATAGGCAGATGGATCCGGAGTTGTTCCCGTCCGAAAAATATAATTGTTGGATTGTAAAAAGGCCAGGCAGAAGATCGACGCAATAAAAAGAAGAAATGCATTTTTCATTGCAGTTAGTTTTATGCCATAAGATACGAAATCACAATATAATTTGGTCCCGCAACGACTATTAATTTCAGAGCCTTTTTGAACGCATCGCTTTAACATGCATGAGACTTTTATTTTTAGCGAGTTTTTTGTACTCGTTTGACTCCATCGCGTAGATAGCAATTTTTCCTTCTGAATTACTATGTACTCCCCAGCCATACCGCTTTGCAAGTGGCGATGAGCGAAGGCAGGCCTGTCCCACAGAAAAGAACTTTTCTCTTTCTTCTTCAAACTCTTTTTTGCTGATATCATTTTTTATTGCGTAAATAGAGAAGATGACATCGTCGGATGTGAATTTATACGGGTTGTTCCTTATCATTTCGTATTGCATTCTGGCGACTGTTTTGAGTCCGCCCTTCAAGGGAGGTTCCTCGGCAAGCAATACAGGACAATCCTCAGCAATCTCTATTAATGTATCGGTATAATTTGTGGTTTTCATTTTTTTCATTTGGTGTGACAATGTTGGTCATATAATCGTCAACAAGTCTTCCTAATTCACTTGTCTTGTCGAAATTGGATCTCAAGATTCTTATTCCATTTCAAGAAATAACTGCATCCTTTCTCCTTCAGATACATCCTGCCACCGTTTTATCAATAGTTCATACTCCGATAGCATTTCGTAGATCATTTTTTCAGTAAGATGTAGCGGGTATTTAATGGAGAACTTATCAAACTCCTCGTATACAAGTTCCGTAAACTGTTCAACCCTACATGCTCCACTGCTAAGCGATTGTAAGGCCGTGGTTGTTATTTCCGCCACACCCGATTCAATATTCAGGCTCTTGATGACGTCCTTCTGGGAGAGTTGTTTCACTGTATACCCATTATAGATATTTCCATAAAAACCATGCTCAAGTTTCAATCGGCGTTCAACTATAAAATGAGCTATATCATGAAATGGGAGACCGGGTCCGATATCCGCAATCTCAACTCCTCCATCTTTCTTATCGCAGATTAAGCGGTTGCGGTTTCCTTTATTGATGAATGTGATTTGCATTTCCACAAAATTATTGCCGTTGCCGCGAATGGCATCATTCCCGCTTTGGAGTATGCCCGAGGTTTTCGCCAAACAAATTCGAAAATTAAATATCTTTCATAAATTAGAACGGCATTAAACTTGATTAATTAACATAAAACTTCTTGAATGAACTCACGTCGTGATTTTCTACAAAAAATTACTGCTTCGGCTGTGGCGTTGTCCTTTTTGCCAAAAGTTAGCTCGGCAAATCAGGAGTCAATGAATGATGAGCCTTACGAAGGTCCAGTGTTGAGAGTCGCGATCATGGGTCTCGGCAGTTATGGTACCCGAGTGGCCGAAGCCATGCAAAGTTGTAAGAAAGCCAGATTGGTTGGAGTGATCAGTGGCACCCCCTCTAAGATAAAAGACTGGCAAACCAAGTATAATATCCCGGAGAAGAACTGTTACAACTATGAAAACTTTGACGGCATAAAAGACAACAAGGATATCGATGCTGTATATGTCATTACTCCGAATGGTCTACATAAAGACCAGGTGGTAAGAGTCGCGCGCGCAGGTAAGCATGCCATCTGTGAAAAACCTATGGCAATAAATGCTAAAGAGGGCCAGGAAATGGTAGATGCCTGCAAAAAAGCGAAAGTAAAATTATTGATCGGATACAGAATGCATTTCGAGCCAAAGACGCTCGAAATTATCCGAATGAGGAAGGATGGTGAACTCGGAAAGATTCTTTTTTTCCAGGGGTTATCCGGTTTCCCGATCGGTGATCCAACCCAGTGGAGATTGAACAAGCAACTGGCCGGCGGTGGTGCCATGATGGACATTGGCATTTATTCAATTAATGGAGCGCGTTATATGGTGGGAGAGGATCCAGTGTGGGTTACGGCTGTAGAAACGAAAACAGATCCGGTAAAATTTAAAGAAGGAGTAGACGAAACGATTCAATTTCAACTTGGATTCCCAGGTGGAGCTGTGGCTTCCTGCTTATCGACTTATTCGATGAGTAACCTTGATCGCTTTTTTCTAAATGGTGAGAAGGGATTCGCGGAATTGCAACCTTCTACCGGATACGGTCCTATCAAAGGGCGTACGAACAAGGGCGAACTGACACAACCTCACATGACCCACCAAACTGTGCAGATGGATGAGATGGCTGCGATTATTCTTGAAGGAAAGCAACCCCCTGTTCCAGTCGACGGCGAAGAGGGTGTAAAAGATATGAAGGTCATCGATGCTATTTATCAGGCTGTAAAAACTGCAAAGAAGGTAGATTTGAGATTGTGAAATGTTGCGTTTCTTTTTAAATTTTAATAAAGGTCTCGTCTACTTAATCAGATGATTTGAGGGCTTCAACCGTCTTTTCCTACCGCGCTAGGCCAACGCCACCAAACCGTAAAGTGTAAAACCATTTCTTTTGTTGGTTAACAATATCGAACAAATTGTTCAACAACTTCTTTGCCTTAATGCATATATTCCTATCTTTAATGGATACCTGAGCACTCCACGCTCAGGAGCCCCGCTAACTTGCCACCCGGTCT
>Ga0126304_10000968_pt1 | contig 12827 bp, 10 predicted proteins | sample Plot25_FD_92538 | JGI IMG/M metagenome (GOLD analysis project Ga0126304, IMG submission 92538) | Serpentine soil microbial communities from UC McLaughlin Reserve, CA, USA - Plot25 | ecosystem: Environmental > Terrestrial > Soil > Grasslands | place: USA: UC McLaughlin Reserve, Lake County... | reverse complement strand
GCCGGCGGCCGCATATTCGCGGTCCGCAAATCCGCTCCCCTCGCCGGCCGAACATTGCAGCAGGATCTGGTGTCCGCGACTGTGGAATTCCCGCACGCCGGCTGGAGTCACGGCCACGCGGAATTCGTGGTCCTTGACTTCCTTGGGCACGCCTATCTGCATGACCTCGCGCCCCTGCCTGGACTCAGGTTGGTTCGAGCCCAATCTCGCTCGTCACGGTGCTCGCGATGTCCGTGCGGCAGAGAAGAGTCTAACATACATAACGCGACGATTGTGCGCCGACCATTCGGCAGTTCACTGTGAGATCGGTGTGCGTCTTGGATCAGTTCTGACCGCGTCATCGTTATCGACCCGTTAGTCATGCGAAAATGGCAGGTGGCAGCATGTCACTGAGCTGACTTGAGCGAATGGAGTGGAAACACCTGTGTCCGAAGGGCTCATCAACGGTCTCTATATCATCCCTATCCTGGCAGTCCTCATTCTCGTACACGAGATCGGACACTTCGTCGCGGCGCGCCTGATTGGAGTCAAGGTCGAAGAGTTCGGGATCGGTATCCCACCGCGCATCAAGGGATGGCGCCGCAACGGTGTTCTTTGGTCGCTGAATTGGATTCCCTTTGGGGGATTCGTGAAGGTTCTGGGAGAGGACGGCAAGGCCACCGATCCTGAATCCATCAACGCCAAGTCACCAGCAAAACGAGCATTTTTCCTCGTTGCCGGTTCGGCGATGAACTTCCTCCTCGCCTTCGTGCTCATGATTCTGGTGGTCGGTTTTCAAGGCGTATCCCGCTCAAATGTCTACATCGCCTCAGTTGTACCGGGGTCTCCGGCTGCGGCTGCCGGCTGGAACACGGGCGATCGCATCGTCGAAGTTGCCGGTGTTCCCGTTGAGTCCTCGACAGATGTCGGAGCACGAGCGCGCGAGTTCGGCGGCAAGCCGATGAGCGTCGTCGTGGAACGTAACGGCGAGGCCGTCGAGACATCAGTCGTGCCCCGACTAAATCCGCCCGCCGGTGAGGGGCCGACCGGGGTCGGCATCACCGATTCGCCGATCGCTGATGCCAGCGTCGCCGCCATCAGCGCGAGTTCACCCGCCTCTCAAGCGGGCTTCCAGCCAGGCGATCGCATAGTCGCTATCGGTTCACAGCAGGTCAGCGATCCCTATGCACTCCAATTTGCGCTGACGAACGCATCCGGAACAACCATTTCGGTCGATGTCATTCGCGGTGGGGAACACGCCACCGTTTCTCTCGCCGTACCGGAGCTTCAGCCAGAGGGCGACCTACTGACCCAACTCGGATTGGACCTCGCTATCAAACCCCGGTTCGATCGCGTGCCTCTGGGATCGATTATTCCAGTTGGCGTCGCTCAAGCCTGGGAGCAGTCTGGTCAGATGCTCTCCGGAATCCGCGATCTCGTCACTGGACGCGCGCCTCTCGATCAAATCGCAGGGCCATTAGGTATGGGACAGATCACGAGTGAAATCGTCAGCGCGAGCCCGCTACCGCTCTGGGTCACACTGGCGCAGCTAGCGATACTCCTGTCATTGAATCTGGCGGTGCTCAATCTGCTCCCGCTTCCGGCGCTTGACGGTGGAAGACTGTTGTTCGTCATAGTTGAAGTTCTCCGCGGTGGGAAGAAGTTGGCTCCGGAACGCGAGGGGATCGTCCACGTCGCCGGATTGATTCTGCTGCTCGGTTTCATGGTGATCGTGTTAGTGCTGGATGCCCTCAGAATCTACGAGGGTCGGTCGTTCCTGCCATAACCAGAACGAAGTTCAGGAGTTACCCCGAATGTCGTTAATCGCAACGCGGCGGCCCACTCGCGTGCTTCATGTCGGCGATGTGAAAGTCGGTGGCGAGAATCCAATCGTCGTGCAGTCGATGGCAACCGCGGACACACGCGACCCAATCGCGACGCTGCGCCAGATTCACGAGCTAGCAGACGCAGGGTGCGAGATCGTCCGCATCGCGGTTCCGGATCGGCGGGCGGCGGCGGCACTCCCCGACATAGTCCCGCATGCTCCAGTGCCCCTGATCGCCGACATTCACTTCGAGCACACCCTGGCGCTGAAAGCGCTCGACGCGGGGATCGACGGGCTCCGTCTCAACCCGGGCAACATTCGCAAGCCTGAGGACGTCCGGGAGGTGGTAGAGCGGGCCAAAGAGCGACACGTTCCGATCCGCATTGGAGTCAATTTCGGATCGGTGGCGCCGATGCCCGAGGACTTTGTCGACGAGATGGCCGCGCGGGGCGCGACCCAGGTCGAGCTTCGCGCGGAATGGTTGGTCCGGTCGGCGTTGGGGCACATTCAGATCCTGGAAGATCTCGATTTCGGTTTGACCAAGGTCAGCCTGAAGGCGTTCGAGCTTCCGGTTCTGTTCGAGGCATACCGGCGGTTCGCGGCGTTGCCGAATGATTACCCACTTCACCTGGGGGTGACCGAAGCCGGAACGCCACGAGCCGGAAGCGTGCGCTCGGCAACCGGAATCGGAACGCTGTTGGCACTGGGCATCGGCGATACGATTCGCGTGTCGCTGACAACAGATCCGGTCGAGGAAGTCTTCGTTGCCTACGAGATCCTGAAGAGTCTGGAACTGCGTCAGAAGGGCGCGGTAATGATCGCCTGCCCGACGTGTGGACGCGTTGAAGTCGATCTATTCACCTTGGCAAATCAGGTTGACGAGTTCTTGACCACAGTATCTGAGCCGATCCGCGTCGCGGTTATGGGCTGCGTCGTCAACGGACCCGGCGAATCGCGCGATGCCGACGTCGGCCTTGCCGCGGGGAACGGCAAGGGGGTCATTTTCCGTAAGGGAAAGATCGTCCGCACAGTCGCGGAAAGTGACATGTTAGCCGCGTTGAAGGACGAGATTCGCTTGGTCGTGGACGAGCGGAAGAGCGGTGCGGTCGATGAGGCTGCCGAACGGTATCAGCCTGCCCGCCCGTCGCTGCAATTAACACCAGTTTAGCCGGGGCCGCACGATCAGTGTCGACGTCTCAAACTCGTCATAGCCGCTGGACCAGGACAGCCTCCGTGGGCGCCTTGGCGGCAGCTGGTGCAGCCGTCGCGGCGGCCGGCGTCGGCCGGCGGGCGAGGCACGAGGCACCCTACCGGCCCACATTAGAGCGGCTCGAGATTCCCGTTCCGGCTGGCCTCGAGACACCGCCCAGACTGCGCATTGGATTCATCGCTGACACGCACGTCGGTTCGGTGCTTCGACCCGCGGATATCGACCGTGCCCTCGCGCTCCTGCTCGCGATGGAACCCGACCTGCTACTTTTCGGCGGCGACTACGTCTCGGAATCGCCTCGCCATATTCCTGATGCCGCGGCCGTGCTCGGTAATGTCGCCTGTGCCACGAAGTTTGGCTCATTCGCGGTTCTTGGTAACCACGATTACGCTAACGGCGCGGGACGATTGACGGCGGCACTCGAGAAACGCTCAGTCCAGGTGCTCCGCAATGAATCAGCACGCGTCGGAGATGAAACCGGCGAGCTTTGGATCGCCGGTATCGACGATGTGCTGCTCGGTTCGCCTGACGTGCCGAGCGCGTTCGCGGGCGTACCGCCGGATGTGCGTGCGATCGCACTCTGGCACGAGCCCGACTTCGCCGAGCGCGTCGTCCGATTTGGAGCCTTCTTACAACTGTCGGGCCACAGTCACGGCGGCCAGGTCCGGCTGCCCGTTGCCGGTGCGATTGCGGCGCCTGAAGGCGGGCGGCGGTTCGTGGCGGGGCTCAACTTCGCCGCAGGAATGCCGATCTACACGACACGCGGCGTCGGCGTCTATCGTCCCCCTGTCCGCTTTCGCTGTCCTCCGGAGGTCACGCTTTTGACATTGATCTAGTCCGCTCGGGTCCATCTCTTGCTATGACGCTCGGCGGATGCCACGCTCGCGTCCGGGCCGAAATCTGAGTGGGGTGAAAGTGGCAGAATCCCGCAAACTGAAGGTTGGAATCATTGGCTGTGGGGTTGGATTCCTGCACCTGCAAGGGTTCGCCGAGATCCCACGTGCTGAGGTTGTCGCCATTGCGGGGCTCGACGAAGAGCACTGCCGCGATCTGGCCAGGCAGTTCACCGTGCCGCGTGTCTATCGCGACTATCAGGATCTCGTTGCTGACCCTGATATCGAAGCGGTGACCGTCGCGGTGCCGAACATCTTGCACGTGCCGGTAGCGCTCGCGGCACTTGAAGCCGGCAAACACGTCATGGTCGAGAAACCGCTGGCGCCGACGGCCGCAGAGGGACAGAGGATCATCGAGGCGGCGCGCCGTGCGAACCGCGTACTCGGCGTGGTCTTCAACCGGCGCGGACGTCAGGACGTGCAACTGGTGAAAAAGGAAGTCGAGCGCGGAAACCTCGGCGAGATCTACCACGCTCGCGCATTCTGGATGCGCCGCTCGGGGATCCCCGGATTGGGCACCTGGTTCACATCGAAACAAATGGCAGGCGGAGGTCCGCTAATTGATCTCGGCATCCACGTCCTCGACATGGCTCTTTGGGTGCTTGGCAATCCGACCGCACGACGAGTGAGTGCGGCCACCTATGCGGCGCTGGGACCGAAAGGGCGAGGTCAGTGGCAGGGGGGGCGGTTCAAGATCGCGCCCGGTCAGCCGTACGAGGTCGAGGATTTCGCCACGGCGTTCATCCGATTCGACGGCGGTCTGACGCTTCAGCTTGACGCCTCCTGGGCAGCATATACCGGGCATGGTGACGATTTCGGTATGTCGGTGCTTGGCGACAACGGGGGAGCCGAGATCCACGCCAGAGACTACGCACAAACGGGGACCCTACGCTTCTTTGGCGAGATCGATGGTGTGCCGACCATCACCGAGCCGCGCCTGCTCGAACGACACGGCCATGGCGAGGTTTTCAAGCAGTTCGTCGAGAGCGTTCTCGACGGAACGCCAATGTCCCCGTCGGGAGAGGAAGGGTTGGACCGGGTGCGATTGATCGAGGCGATCTACCGCTCGGCCGAGCTGGGAGAGGAGGTCGAGGTGGAGGCGTCGTGACCGAGCACGTCATCCAGGAAGTGTTTGGAGCAGCAAGGTGAATGAGACTCGCGTCACGGTCTGGAACGAGTACCGGCACGAACGTGAAGACGAACGCTACCGATCGGTTTATCCGGATGGGATTCATGGCGCGATCGCCGAAGGGCTGAGCGCCGCCGGCGACCTCAAGGTCCGCACGGCAACGCTCGATGAGCCGGAAAACGGCCTCCCTGAGCACGTCTTGATGGAGACGGACGTGCTGATCTGGTGGGGGCACAAAGCGCACGAAGAAGTAAGTGATGAGACTGTCAATCGGGTCCAGGCCCGAGTCCTTCACGGTATGGGGCTGTTGGTCCTCCACTCCGGTCACTTCTCGAAGATCTTCAAACGACTCATGGGGACCTCGTGCAATCTCATCTGGCGCGTCGCCGACGAGGTCGAGCGAATTTGGGTTGTGGCGCCGTCGCATCCGATCGCGGAGGGGCTCGATCGCTACGTCGAGCTCGAGCGGGAGGAGATGTACGGGGAATTCTTCGACGTACCGCCGCCGCAAGAGGTGGTGTTCCTGTCGTGGTTTCCCGGAGGCGAGGTCTTCCGATCAGGGTGCTGTTACACGCGCGGATCTGGAAAGATCTTCTATTTCCGACCCGGCCACGAGAGCTACCCGACGTTCTACAACGCCGACGTCCGAAAGATCATGGGCAACGCTGTGCGCTGGGCCGCTCCGGTCGACGGTCCGCCCCGAGTTTTTGGCAACCAGGCGCCTCTCTCGCCGCTCTAGCTGGTCGAATTGGCAGTCCCGCTCAAGTCATCGCAGGAGTCGAATTGTCTGAATCACGCCACTTCGACGTCATCGTGCTCGGCGGGGGAACGATGGGGACGGCCGCCGCGTGGGCGCTCGGCAAGCGCGGGTTGAAAACCCTGGTCCTCGAGCAGTTTCAGCACATTCACGACCAGGGAAGCCACGGCGGAGAGACTCGAGTCATCCGCCATGCCTACGCGGAGTCTCCGGAGTACGTTCCGCTCGTCCGGCGCGCGGACCAACTGTGGCAAGAGCTCGAGGCTGCGACCGGAGAGCGAATCTTGGTGCGCTGCGGCGGGCTCGAGCTCGCCGCGCCTGGTTTCACCCATGCTCGTGCCGCGCGAGCCAGCGCCGATGCGCACGGGCTTTCGTACGAATGGCTGACGCCTGATGAGGCGATGGCACGTTGGCCGGCATTACAGCTTCCTGACGATTGGGATGCGCTCTACAGCCCGGACAGCGGATTCCTGCTCACCGTGCCGGCTTTGCGCGCCATGGCAAATGCGGCGCGCGCCCTCGGCGCTATGGTCCTGGAACAAACCGAAGCGATAGCCTGGGGGGCCGAGGCTGATCGTGTTTGGGTCGACACGTCGCTGGAGCGTTACGAGGCCGCAGCCCTGATCGTGGCCGCGGGTGCCTGGTCGACTCGGATATTGGCGGAGTTGGACCTACCAATCCGCATCCTGCGCAAGACACTGTGGTGGCAGGAGGTCACCGACTCGCGCCCGTTCGAACCCGATCGATTTCCGGTGTTCATTACCGATTCGCCTTCGGGCGAGATTTATGGTTTTCCGATCTACGGTGTGCCGGGGCTCAAGATCGCTAACCACGCCGGCGGTGACATCGTCGATCTGCAAACAATTGACCGATCGGCGAAGCCGGGAGAAAACCAGGACTGCCTCGAGCTAGCCGCGCGCGTGCTGCCCGGAGTCACGGCAGGCGTGGTCAAGAGCGCCGTTTGCCTGTACGCCATGACGCCGGACACAGACTTCATTGTCGACTGCCATCCAGCGGTGCCACAGGTGGCCATCGGCGCAGGTTTTTCGGGCCATGGGTTCAAGTTCGCACCGGCGATCGGCGAACTGCTGGCCGGATTGGTCGTCGACCCAGTGACCGAAACGATTCTCCGGCTGCGACTTTCGCGATTCCAGCGCGCGGGCGCCGCGGATTCAAGACACGTGTAATGCTGTCGTACTTTTACTCACCTGGCGACTACGGTTCCCGTATCACTCGCTTCATGTAGACCCTCGCTGGCGGTGAGTCAACTAGCGACGATGATCCCAGGGACGTGACGGGGTCCTGCGGAAATGATCCGGCCGGCCAATCACCATTGGCTTGGCTCCACTCCTCGATAATGCGTCGCAGAGACTGATCGCTCGTGACGAACCCCGTTGCCGAGGACTTGCGTGCACTGCCACCATGAATTGTTTGGCTCAATCCCTCGCGCAGGTCCCGGACGAAGGCGGCAATCTGGTGCTCATCGAAGCTCTCAGTGAATGGAAAGATGCGGCGATCGTGCGTTTGCAGAAATCGTACGACACGGTCCATGAGCCAGTTGTGGTACCGCTCTTCCGGATCGATCTGCGCCACGTCTCACCTCTTGCTACACGACGCGCTTGGGACATTCGACCATTCCGCGTCGGCTCCCACCGTCCGGCTGCATTCTATCCTGACTGGTGACATGACACGCCGACCCAGGCCTGAAAGTGTTGAGAAACGGTTACGCCGCTGAGGATTTCATAACCTGGAGCGAAAGCGATGGCGTCAACACCGGCAGATCACGTAGTCCAGACGCAACTGAACAACGGCCTGGGAGTGATTCTGCACGAGGATCACTCCGCGCCAATCGTCTCCTTCTGGACCTGGTACCGCGTCGGGAGTCGAAACGAGCGACCAGGAAAGACAGGGCTGTCCCACTGGGTCGAGCACATGCAGTTCAAAGGAACTGCCGCTATTGCGAAGGGTCAGATATTCCGGAATGTCTCCCGGGTGGGAGGAACGCTGAACGCCCTGACCTCGCACGATTGGACCGCCTACTTCGAGACCGTTCCTTCCCTCCAGATCGATCTTCCACTTAGCATCGAGTCCGACCGCATGGTGGGGTCGCTCTTCGCGCCGGACGAAGTCGAGTCCGAACGAACTGTCATCCTCTCCGAGCGACAGGGTGCCGAAAACAACCCGGGATACCCGCTGTACGAGGAAGTCGTCGGGGCCGCGTTCCGCGCCCATCCTTACCGTCACATGGTGATCGGCTACGAGTCCGATTTGCGCGCGATCTCGCGAGACGACCTCTATACGCACTACCGCCGCTTTTATCAACCGGAGAATGCCTTCATCGTCGCGGCAGGCGATTTTGAGGGCAACCAGCTTCTCCATCGACTGGAGCGCGCGTTCGCAGCAATACCAGCCGGCGAGGCGATTCCACGATCGATTGGAGTGGCGGAACCTGCCCAGCTGGGCGAGCGTCGCGTTGTACTACGGCGACCTTCCGGCGTCCCGTACCTGCGATTGGCCTACCATGCACCGCGTGGCGCCGATGCGGATGCAGTTCCGCTGCTGGTCGCTGAAGCCATCCTGTCCGGCGGCCAGCCGATGGGGCTCGGCGGCGGCAGCTCCATGGGACGCTCCTCGCGCCTCTACAAAGCGCTGGTTGCGTCGGGTTTGGCCCGTGCCGCGGGCAGCGACATGAGCCTCACGGTCGACCCGTATCTCTTTCAGATCGGAGTAACCGGGCTCCCTGGCTCCGATTTGCCGCAACTCGAGCGCGTAGCTGAGGCCGAAGTCGAGCGGTTGCAACATGAGTTGGTCCCAGCCAAGGAGTTGCAGCGAGCCCTTCGCCAGCTCGAGGCACAGTTCATCTACTCCTCGGAAGGCATGACGAATCAGGCTTACTGGCTCGGGCTATGGGAAATCCTCGACAGCTGGAACCGGGCGGTCTCGCTACCTGATGAGATCAAGAGGGTAACCGCCGAAGATGTTCAACGAGTGGCGCAGCGGTATCTCCTTCCGGAGCGGCGAACTGTTGGCTGGCTCATACCGCGGGCCAGCGAGGGAACAGGTACCAGTTCGCCCACGGAGGCCGGTCTGCACTACGCGCCACCGATAGCGTGGGGTCTCAGCGGTCCTCGTCCGGCCGCAGGAGTCCAGCGCGGGATGTTTCGCCGCGCGGTCCTCCCCAACGGCATCCCGGTGCTCGGCCAGGAGCGGCCGCAGAGCCGCTCTTTTGCACTTCGAGTACGCATTCCAGCAGGCGCGTTTTACGAGCGTCCCGAGGAATCCGGTCTCGCCTTCCTCACGGCAAGGTCGCTCCAACGCGGATCGGGGGGTCGCTCGTTCGATGAGATCAACACACGTTTGGACGAACTGGGAGGCTCGCTCACGGTCGATGCGGGGCGTGAGTTCGTCGAGGCACGCGTACGCGGCCTCCGCGAGGACTTCACTGAACTGGTCGAGATGCTAGCGAAGACGCTGCAGCGTCCGGACTTTCCAGTGATCGAGGTGGACAAGGTCAGGTCGGAGCAGCTCGGCGCCATCGCCGAGACCGACAATGACACGCGTGCCACCGCCGACCGACTGCTAAGGCGGTCCGTTTACCCGGAGCCAAATCCGCTCGGCCGCCGAGTTCTCGGTGCCAGTGAGATCGTTGCCACGCTCGATCGAGACACAGTTGCCGCCTATCACGCAAAGGTCTTCAGTCCAATCGGTGCCGCTATCGCGGTCGTGGGCGGGATCGAGGATTTCGCGCTAGCTCGAGAGACGCTCTCCTCATCATTCGGCTCCTGGGACGGTCTCCCGCCTGCAATCGATTTCGGGAGTCGACTCAGCAGCAATGATGCTGCTGTTCGCGCTTCCGAGGCGATTCCCGGCAAGAGTCAGGCGGACATTGCGGTGGGAGTAGCCTCGATTCCACGCGGGCATCCGGACTATTACGCGCTCGACGTCGGAAATCTCATCCTCGGCCGGCTTGGACTCATGGGGCGTCTCGGAGCTGAGGTCCGCGACCGGCAGGGACTGGCCTACTACGCGTCGAGCCAGCTCGAGTCGCGCCGCGACGGCACGTTGTGGGCAGCGCGAGCTGGCGTCGATCCCGAAAACATCGAGCGCGCGGTTGATGCGATCGAAGAAGAGCTCGACCGCCTACGCGGCGAACTCGTATCAGATCCTGAGCTAGAGGATGCGAAAAGCTACCTGACTGGTGTGCTGCCGCTGGCGCTGGAGACGCATGACGGTGTCGTCTCCATATTGCTGGCGATCGAGGAGTTCGGTCTAGGACTCGACTATCTGGACCGCTACCCTGACATCATCGCCGCGGTAAGTCAAGATCAGGTACGGGAAGCGGCGCGGGCGCATCTCGACCCCGGGACACTCGTGACCGCAATTGCCAGACCGACGGAGAAGTGAACGTGCCTCGAGGTAACGCGATCGGCGGTCAGAGAATGGCGCTTGCCCGTTGCACGAGAGGCTTCAAGTAAATCAGGAACTCGTTTTGGCCCGAACGGAGAATTCGGCTGATGCTGTAGCTGGTTTTGTGCGGGCGGTCTTGATAGACGTCCCCAGGCTTATAGCGGCCCAGGCGCATCTCCCGCGACGTCTTCGCGACAATTTCATAGGTGGGGGTGTGACAGGAGTCGCAAACCAGATACTGGTCGACTTCGTCCGTCAGTCCGGCATAGCCGCGCTGCACGAATCGGACATCGGCCGAGTCGCACCACGGACAAACCCGTGCCGCGGATTCTCGGCGCTCGCTTTCAGCCACACCCCATCTCCGGTTCCGGTCCCGCTCCGATTGCCATAGTGTACCAATGAACGAGCAACCGACCTCGACTCGAGGCAGCGAGCGCAGGGTTTCTGCTACCGACGAGCCGAGCGCGCCTGGCACAGAGGACGCATAATGAGGGTGGCAGATGGAAATGGCTCGGCCAGACCATCGGCGCACCGGCGACTCCGAGCGGAAGGAGGGACCATGCCAAATCGCGCGTCCGCGGATGAAACAACGCGGCTCATGCCTCCAAATCCGGCCCTGGATACGGAACTTGGTACGCGCCCCCTCATTATCGCGTCGAACAGAGGGCCGGTAACATTTTCGCGGCAGGCGGACGGTTCCTTCGAGGCGCGAAAAGGCAGCGGCGGCGTCGTTACAGCCGTCACCGCGGTCGCCCGGGAGCACAAGCCGATCTGGATCGCGGCAGCGATGACCGAGGGAGATCGGCAGCGCGCCGCCGACGCTCAGAGCACTGGTGAAGAGCTCATCGAGTTTGGTAATCCGTGCGAGTTCAGACTCCGTTTCGTGGCGCCAGAGCCGGACGCGTACCACCAGTATTACAACGTCATCAGCAATCCATTGCTCTGGTTCCTCCAGCACTACTTGTGGGATACACCGCGCACGCCGGACATCACGAAGGAAATCTGGGACGCGTGGCGACACGGCTACGTCGTCGTCAACCAGCTGTTCGCGGATGAGATCGTCGCCGCCGCCCAGGCGGCGGGCGGCGAGCCGTTGATCATGCTGCAGGACTATCACCTTTATCTCTGTGCCGGGATGGTCCGCGAGCGGCAACCTGAGGCACGGTTGCAGCAGTTCGTCCATATTCCATGGCCGGATCCGGACTACTGGCGACTACTTCCTTTGGAGATCCGCCGATCGATCTGCGAAGGCATGCTCGGCAACGATATCGTCGGGTTTCAGACGCCTGAGCACGGCCGATCCTTCATGTACACCTGCCAGGCGTACGTGCCGGAGGCAACGGTCGACTACTCCATGCAATCGGTGCGGTGGCGAAACCGGCGCATTGAGGTCCGCACGTATCCCATCTCTATCGACGCCACCGCGGTGCGCCGGATGGCGTATTCGAAGGAAGCGCGGTCGCACGACCGCTACCTGCCGAACCATTGGAACGAGTTCACTGTGCTGCGCGTCGATCGCGCCGAGCCGAGCAAAAACATCGTGCGCGGCTTTCTGGCGTTCGACCGGTTCCTGGAAGCCCATCAGGACTTCCAGGGGCGAGTCAACTTCGTCGCGATCACCGTCCCATCACGTATGGACGTGGTCGAGTACCAGGACTACCTGGACGACGTGAGTGCGGTCGTGGGGCGGATCAACGCCAAGTATGCCAACGTAGAAACGGGATGGCAGCCGATTCATCTGATTATGGGTGAGAACTACCCGAGGGCACTGGCGGCCATGAAGTGGTACGACGTGCTGCTCGTGAACTCGATCATCGACGGGATGAACCTCGTCGCCAAAGAAGGCGCCCTGTTGAACGAGCGCAACGGCGTGCTGATTCTGTCAGAGGGCGCAGGAGCGGTCAGTCAGCTCGGCGAGCACGCCATCATCATCGGGCCGACCGACGTCGAAGGGACCGCCGACGCATTGCACCGGGCGCTGACGATGCCGCTCGAGGAGCGGCGAAGGCGGGCGGAGGGACTGCGTCGCTCAGTGGAGATGGACGACGTCACGAAATGGTTCGAAAATCAAGTGGCGGATATGTTGGCGTACAAACGTGAGCCTATCACCGCGGACGATGAGCCGGACGAGGAAATGGCGTTACCCACCAACATCGTCTCCCTGACAGGATCGGATCGCGTCTCGACCGCCGGTGCTTGAGCCTTCTGAACCTGAATCGTCTTCTTGAAATTGGCTGTTGACAGCTGAAAAGGACCTGCGGATAGTACGCGCTGGCGCGACCCGGTACGAACGCCGGGGGACGGGCCGCAACGTGCACTGGCGCACCGGAGGAGGTTCACGGGTTATGAGCCATCGGATTCTTCGCAAGGCGGTCGATCGCCGAACCGTGCTAAAGGTCGCAACCGGCGCAGCCGCCGGCTTTTATGCCTGGGGCCTTCCCGGCAAGTCGTATCAGCGTGCGTTAGCCCAGGACAGCGTCATCCAGCAGATTCTCGCCATTCCAGGACCGGGTGGTGACCCAAGCGAAGCCGACATGCAACGTGTCGGCGAATTGATTCTCGAGCCAACGAAGACCAACGTCCAACCAGGCGAGTTCAAGGGACAAAAGCTCACCTTCCTCGGGCTG
>Ga0126304_10000967_pt1 | contig 12830 bp, 14 predicted proteins | sample Plot25_FD_92538 | JGI IMG/M metagenome (GOLD analysis project Ga0126304, IMG submission 92538) | Serpentine soil microbial communities from UC McLaughlin Reserve, CA, USA - Plot25 | ecosystem: Environmental > Terrestrial > Soil > Grasslands | place: USA: UC McLaughlin Reserve, Lake County... | reverse complement strand
GTTCAGTGAGACTGACTAGAGGGTCAGCGACAAGGCGGTTGAGGAAACTCATGGGTGATCCGAAGGTGCCGCCGATCGGACCGCGGCTCCGCGCCGAGCGGGCCCGTCGGGACGTCACGATTCGGGCCCTCGCGCGCGAGGTCGGCGTCTCCCCAAGTCTTATCTCTCAGATCGAGACCGGGAAGAGCCAGCCGTCGGTGAGCACCTTGTACGCGATCACGTCGGCGCTTGAACTCCCGCTGGAGGACCTTTTTGAAGCAGCGGACGGCGACGAACCGCCGGTCCCGCCCGACGCGACAGGGGCAGCCCGCCCGGGCTATCTCGGCACTGATCGGGCAAAAGGAGTGGGGCCACACGTTTCCCCCGACGACCGGGAGCTCTTGACCCTTGAGTCAGGTGTCACTTGGGAACGCCTCGGCCAGGTGCCGCATCACCACGTCGATTTCCTGCTTGTTACCTACCGGCCGGGGAGCGCCTCCTCCACGGACGGCCAGTTGATGCGACACGGCGGAACTGAGTACGCCTATCTGATTAGCGGAGGGTTGAACCTGACGCTGGGGTTCGACGAACATCTGCTGGCGCCAGGAGATTCCGTCTGCTTCGAGTCCACGACACCACACGGTTATCGCAATGACGGGGAGGCTCCGGCTGTAGGCGTGTGGTTCGTGGTGGAGCCGGGCTAACCCATGACCAGAGCGGAACTGGCATCCCGTCGCGGAATAGCCATTTGAGGGCAAGGGGCCCAGTCCTCGGGACGGTTGGTAGCACTCCTTCGGGCCAGAGCCGATGTGGGCTCGGGTGCTTTTCGACGAGTTCCATAACACCTGCGGATTGCTGGTCCCGCCAAGGGCGCTGGCTAGATCGAGCTGCGCACCATCCCAGGACGCAAGCGGAAGATCAGCCTGGACCACCGGGACGTCGTCGTCCCGGAGCAAGGCGGTGTATCAGGCTCCGAGGAACTCGTCAATCATCCGCAAGAACTCCTCAGGGTGGGTAAAGATGAGCGCGTGGTCCGCGCCGTCGACAATGACGAGCTGAGAACCAGCGATGCCGTCGTGGAGCATCTTCGCGTGGTGGACCGGCACCCCTCGATCGTTCGAGGCAGCAGCGATGAGCGTCGGGCATGCGATCTCGGCCAACCGGCGCCTGCTGTCGAACGCCATCATCTCCCGCCACGCAGTCACCATCAGCTTGGGGTCCTGATCGGCGATCATGCTTCCGAGCCAGTGAGCGCGTTCTTTGTCGAGCTGTGTCGAGGCCAGCGTGACGAACTTGGCCATACCTCTCGTCCCAAAGGCATGGAGGAGGAGCGGCGCAAGGTGTCCTTCCAGCCACTCGCGAGGTGTCGCCATGTTGAACGCGTATGTGCAGGCAAGTACGAGACGGTCGCATCGCGTGGGATGGTCGAGCGCCAGTTGCTGAGCGATGGTGCCGCCATGCGAGTAGCCGAGCACAGCGGTCGAGTCGACACCCAGATGATCGAGCAGAAGCAATAGGTCGGATGCAAGCTGGACGGCTGTGTAGGGCGGTGGAAGTCCTCGACTCCGCCCGTGGCCGCGCAGGTCGGGGACGATCACACGGTGCCGGGTGGCGAGGTGTTCGATCACCGGCTTGAACATCTCGCCGGTGACCATCAACCCGTGCACGAGCAATAGTGGCGGCCCTGCTCCACGCTCAGTGAAGTAGAGAACGTTGGAAGGCGCCCCGGCAGAGCTCATAGCACCTCCCGTCGTAACTCGGCTCTAATCTTCGCCAAGATGATCAACATGCGGAATGCACTTAATCACGTGCCGCCTTCCCGCCACGTGGTGTACGCCGGCCCGAGGTTCCCATCCGAAGGTTTTCGCCATGCGCCCGATAACTCCCTTGCCAACTGTGCCATCGCGAGGCAGGCGAACCGTCTACAAGTTCCTCACAGCGGGTTACGAGTTGACAGTCGCCGGTCAGTTCCGGCTCGCTCAGCAATTGCCGCACCTGCCGACCCCGTTCTCCAACCTCGGTTCGGTGACTGAACGACAATCTTGACTGATGATGTGCCCCGCTGGGATACCGCGACAGCCACCCATGCCGCACGTCGCCGGGATCGATCGAGGCTAGTCATCTCAAGGATGCCATTGGCGCATCCATACCCACGAGAATCGCGTGATAGATACCGGCCGGCGGCAACTTCACGTCACCCAAACTCGGCAAGCGATGTCATAGTCGCGATTCCACGACACCACAGGATACCGCAATGACGGGGAGGTTCCGGCTCTAGGCGTGTGGTCGTGGTAGAGCCGGGCTAATGAAGATCTCGAGGTGTAACGTTGGTGTATGGGTCGCACCAACATCGAACTGGATGATGCGCTCGTCGCGGAGGTCATGCGCCGGTACGGCGTTGGCACCAAGCGGGAAGCGGTGGACCTGGCCCTGCGCCGGCTGGTGGGTGTGCCCTTGACGCGTGAGTTCCTCCAAAGTCTGAAGGGTGTCGGATGGGGTGGCGAGCTGGACGAGTTGCGGTCTGCTGAGTCGTCACGCATCTCGTGATCCTTGTCGATACCTCGGCCTGGGTGGATTACCTCCGTAATCGGCGGACGGTGGTGGCGAAAACGCTAACCGCGCTCATCGAACAAGATGCCGAACTGGCCACCACTGAGCCGGTGATCATGGAGCTTTTGGCCGGTGCCGATACACCTCCACGCGGAGAGGCGCTGGAGCGACTGACGAATGGCCTGCCTTTACTGGGGATGGATCCGCGCTTGGACTTCCGGGCCGCGGCCCAGCTGTACGCCGAAGCCCGTCGCGAGGGCCGCACCGTACGCAGCCTCATCGACTGTCTTATCGCGTCCGTGGCGATCCGGCACGACGTCCCCCTGCTGCACAAGGACGTTGATTACGACGTCATTTCCAAGATCTCTCCGCTGCAGATACACACCGGCCTCAGGCAGCGCTGAGACGCACCCCGGCGATCATCGCTGACGGGAAAGACTCGGTCGAACAAGGCAGAAAGGGACAAGCGCATGGAGTACACCCGTCTGGGCAACTCGGGCCTGAAGGTCAGCCGGATCGCGCTGGGATGTATGAGCTTCGGGGACACCTCACGCGGGCCCCAGCCAATGGACACTGAATGAAGATGAGTCCCGGCCGTTCTTCGAGCAAGCCATCGAGCTCGGCATCACCTTCTGGGACACCGCCAACCTCTACAGCCTTGGCAGCTCCGAGGAGATCACCGGTCGCGCGATCAAGAAATACGCCCGCCGGGACGACATCGTCTTGGCCACCAAGGTGCGGTCAAAGATGCACGATGGCCCGGGCGGATCAGGCCTCTCCCGCAAGGCCATCATGGAGCAGATAGACGCCTCACTGGCCCGCCTCGACACCGACTACGTCGACCTGTACCAGATTCACCGCTTCGATCCGGACACTCCAGTTGACGAGACAATGGAAGCGCTGCACGACGTGGTCAAGGCCGGCAAAGCACGCTACATCGGCGCGTCGTCGATGTGGGCTTGGCAGTTCTCCAAGATGCAGTACACGGCCGAGCTTCATAGCTGGACGAAGTTCGTCTGCATGCAGGACCAGTACAACCTGATGCAACGTGAGGAAGAGCGCGAAATGTTCGGCCTCCTTGCCGATCAAGGAGTTGGCTGCATTCCCTGGAGCCCGCTCGCCAAGGGACGGCTTGCCCGGCCCTGGGGTGAGCACACGCAGCGCTTTGACGTTGATCAAGTCGGTCGACGCTACGACGTCGAGGGTGACCGGCCAATCGTCGATGCGGTACAGAAGGTCGCGGAAGCTCGCGGTGTCCCGATGGCCCAGCTGGCACTCGCATGGGTGCTGAAGAACCCAGTTGTCACCGCCCCCATTGTCGGGCCTACCAAGCTGCATCACATGCCCGACGCCGTTGCGGCGCTGGACGTCGAGCTCACCGACGACGAGATCCGCGTGCTCGAGGAACCGTACCTGCCACACCTACCGTCGGCTTTCTGACCATGTCGGAGAGCTAGGTCAGCAGCGCCGCTCCGTTCGTGCGGGCCACTTCGCCCAGCCATCGTGCGCTGGGCTTGACGGTCCGAGCCTGCGTTGCTCGATTCACCGCAATCAGACCGAAGGTCGGCCGGTAGCCGAATACCCACTCGAAGTTATCGAGGGCAGTCCAGTAGATGTAACCGCGGACGTCGATGCCGTCTCGCAGACAATTCGTCACACCTTGGAGGGCGCGCCGGACGTAGACCTGCCGCCGGGTGTCGTCGCTGGTGGCAAGGCCGTTCTCGGTCACCAAGATCGGTGCGCCGCTCACCGCGGCGGCCAGCCGGATGGTGGCCTCGAGCGCCTCGGGGTAGAACTCCTCGCCCATCATGTTCAGCTCCGCGCCGGTTGGTGGCGGCAGCGGGCCGTCTGCCTCGAACCTGGTCCGGGAGTACGTTTGCACGCCGACGAAGTCGTCGTTGCGGGAAGCCTCGAGGTAGACCTCATTCACATCCCGCCGAACACGTGCGGCGTGATTCTCACCGCCCGGTCCAGCCTGGATATCGGCCAGAGCTAGCGTCCAGCCGACCGGCAGATCCGCACGTACAGCCTTGATCGCGGCCGATCCCGCGCGGTGCGCCGCCAGCATCGTGTCGAACGCCTCGACCGTCCCGGTGAACTGGAAAGGTGCCACTCGGTCGGGCGGAATTCCGAGCCGCTTGCCCGCTGCTTGCCACATCGGCTGCTGAGACCGCTCCTCCGCTGGGGGCGCGACCCCCAAGGAGGACAGCAGGCGGGGCAGGTTCGACTCATTCAGAGTGCAGGCTGTGCCAATCAGATCACCGAGGTGTCGGGTGACCCGATCGCAGTAGCGGGCAAAGCGGTCGGGTGTCTTCTTGTCCTCCCAACCACCCGCGGCAAGCAGCCAGCGAGGCGAGGTGAAGTGGTGGTACGTCACGACCGGAGAGAGGCCGTGATCTTGACAGGTCGTGAGCACCCGCCGGTAATGATCAAGGATCGCCGTGGAGAACTCGCCCTCCTCGGGCTCGATCCGGGCCCACTCCACCGAGAAGCGATAGGTATTCAAGCCCAACCCAGCCAGGGTGGCGATGTCCTCCGGATAACGGTGGTAGTGGTCGCATGCGTCGCCCGACGGCTCGGCGAAGATCGAGCCCGGAAGATGCTCGAGCAGCCAGCAGTCGCTGTTGACGTTGTTTCCCTCCACCTGATGGGCCGCCGTCGCAGCCCCCCACAGAAAACCCTCCGGGAACATGGGCACATTCAAGGCCCGCCAAAGGCTGAGGTCAATGAAATGCTCGGACCTGTGAGTCCCCTCGCCTGGTGTCGAATCAGCCGGAGGGCGTGCAGTCGTGGTGGTCAGGCCAGGAGTGGACGGCCGGGCGACGAGCTGTGGCGCCCTTGCCTTCGCGGACCGATTGGCGCCAAGCCGGTTATGCTCCCGAGCAATCACGGCGACTTCCTCGGCGGCGTGTACGGCCGAAGCCTGGCCGTCGTCTGCGTGATCTAGTTTGGGCAGGTGGCGACGTCCCCGGAAGCGCTACTGCGCCGGCTCGGGGTCTCGCTGCGTGACGAGCTCGGCGAACAGCTGCTGAGCCTGTCAGTGCATGGGTCATGGGTGGCCGGTGATTTCGTACCGGGTCGCAGTGACCTGGATCTCCTAGCTCTGCTTGCCGATGATCCTGACGGCCGCACGCTGGCACGTTTATCCGCCGTGCACGCGGCCATCTCGGCGGCATCGCCCGAGTGGGACAACCATGTCGAAGTCGACTACATCTCAATTGACGCCGTTGCGAGCGTTCTGGCGCAGGATGGCTCGGAGCACCCAATGGTGCGCATCAGTCCTGGCGAACCTATTCATCTCCTCCAGGCGAACCTGCACTACGTACTCAACTGGCGCGCTGCGCGAGAGCACAACCATCCGATCCTCGGCCGCCCACCGAGGGAGGTGCTGCCCCCGATCCCCGACGACCTGGTGCGAAAAGTGGTGATCGAGCATGCCCGGCAGTGGCCGGCGTGGTTCGAGGGTGCCAGCGACCCAGAGTTTCAGGCGTATGCGGTTCTGACGATGTGTCGAGCACTGGCCTTTTTGAGCACGGGCAGGCAACGGTCTAAGCACGCGGCGGCGGTCTGGGGGCAGGAATTCATGCCGGAATGGGGAGGACTGATCAGGTGGGCGGACGACTGTTGGTCCAGGAATGATTGCGTTACGACCCCTGACCGGCTGAGCGACGTGACAGAGTTTGTCCAGACCACGTCACGGCTGGCGATTGAGAAGCATGGATAAGGGGCGCCCCAGAAGTTTGCCACCCTGGAACGAGTCGCGAGTAGAGGGCTACCGCTGCCCTGGCGCTCATCGGAACAGCTCGTCGAGGCGGCGGGTTATTGGCCAGGCTCCATCGGAGCTGTTCGAGATGACCGTGTGCGTCACGGTGGTTGTCGGATCGTGGACCGTCCGGAACGAGACCCCGCGTCATACCCTTCGAGCATGACGGCGGGGCCGGACCCGTGCAGCCAGAAGCCGAGGCCGTAGCGCATGGACTGGGCCGGTACGTCGCTGCGCGGTCGCACCATTTGGGCGACCCACGCCGGCGACACAATCCGCCGGGCGAACAACGACTGCCAGAAGATGCGGATGTCCGCCACAGTCGAGTAGATGCCGCCGTCGCCGCTCCCGCGCACCGGCAGATGGAACACGTTGCTCCGTGACCTCCCGGCCAGCAGCAGATAGCCCACCGCGGTACGCTCCGGAAGCTCATCGGACCGGAAGAACGCGCTGTCCCGCATGCCAGCGGGCGCGCAGACGCGGTTCTGGACGAGGTCGTGGAACGGAATGCCGGCGATCCGTTCCGCGATCAGCGCGAGCACGACATAGCCGCTGTTGCAGTAGGCGAACCGCAGCCCGGGAGCGAACGTCTGCGGGTGTCCGGCCGGGACCTGGAGATAATCCTCGCTGTCGGCCAGTTCGTGCACGGGCACGGGCATGACGTAGTCGGTGATCGCGTGGCCGGCATCCTCGTCTAGGTAGTCGCCGATCCCGGACCGGTGCGCGAGCAGGTGTTCGATCGTCACGGCGTCGTCGGTGAGCGGCAGATCACCGCCAAGTACCGACCGCGCCGTCGTGGCGAGGTCGACCGCGCCGCTCTCGACCAGGCTGATGACGGCGAGCGCGGTGACTCCTTTCCCGCCGCTGGCGATCCCAAACCGGGTGTCCACTGTGTTGGGTATCCGGTGCGCGCGGTGGGCCAGGCCGTACGCCTTGGCGAGGAGCACCTCACCACCATGGTCAACGGAGACGACACCGGCGAAGCTATTCGCATCGGCAAGCGCGTCGATCACGTCTGCCAGCGACACCCGCGCACCCTACCCTGAGGCCGACGTGCTCGTTTTCCGGCTAGCTCAGTCGAATGAAGGGCCCGCGGATGAGTCCCCTGGATCCAGAATCGTACTCATGTTCTAATAGATCATGCGGTTCGACGCTCGGCACACCGGCTCGGGAGTCTGGGGAGTTTGGGATGGCGGCGTTATGAGCTGGAAGGCAACTGACCTCAGTGAGAACGAAGCCAAGCGTCAGGCAGCGGACTTAAACGTCGTTTTCAACCAGTACGGACCACGCGACGCAGCGGATCGCCGGGAGGTCAGGCCACCGATTCCGGTCGAGTCAGCGACCTGGGCGGCAGCCGGCGAGCTGGACTACTGGGTTCGCGATCGGAGTGAGTGGTGGGGTCGAGTGCGCGGAGCGGGCGGACATCATATGTGGATACGCGCCGCCGATTTGCGCCCTCCTAAGAGCCGATGAAAGGCGCACCCCGTTTAGAGGTTGCCGCGCCGCTCCTGCTCTCGCTCGATCGCCTCGAACAAGGCTTTGAAGTTCCCTTTGCCGAAGCCGAGGGACCCGTGCCGCTCGATCAGCTCGAAGAAGACCGTCGGCCGGTCGCCGATCGGCTTGGTGAAGATCTGTAGGAGGTAGCCGTCCTCGTCCCGGTCGACCAGGATGCCCCGCCGCTGCAACTCCTCGATCGGTACCCGGACCTGGCCGATTCGGGCGCGGAGCTCCGGATCGGAGTAGTAGGAGTCCGGCGTGTCGAGGAACTCGACCCCTTCGGCGCGCATGGCATCAACCGCAGTGAGGATGTCGTCGGTGGCCAGCGCGAGATGCTGTACGCCCGGACCGACGTAGAACTCGAGGTACTCGTCGATCTGGCTCTTTCTCTTGCCGATTGCAGGCTCATTGAGCGGGAATTTGACCCGGTGGTTGCCGTTCGCCACCACCTTGCTCATCAGCGCCGAATAGTCGGTGGCGATGTCGTCGCCGATGAACTCGGCCATGTTGGTAAAGCCCATCGCCCGGTTGTAGAAGTTCACCCAGGCATTCATCTCGCCCAGCCGGACGTTGCCGACCACGTGATCCAGCGCGGAAAAGATTCGCCGTGGACTGTCGTCGCGTTTGGCATACGTCGACTTTCGGGCAATATAGCCCGGCAGGTAGACGCCGTTGTAGCCTGACCGATCCACCAGAGTGTGCACGGTTTCGCCGTACGTCGCGATGCTTGCCAGCCGAACAGTGCCGTGCTCATCGGACTCCTCGTGTGGCTCGATGATGACCCGGGCACCTTGGGCCCGCGCCTGCCGGATGCACTTGTCGACGTCGGGCACCTCGAGACTGATGTCCACAACGCCGTCGCCGTGGGTGCGGTGGTGATCCAGCAGCGGGCTGACCGGGCTGACACCACCCTTGATCACAAAACGGCAGGCACCGCTGGTGAGCACGAACGCCTTATGATCCTTGACCCCCGTCTCCGGTCCGGCGTAGGCGACGAGGTCCATCCCCAGCGCCGCCTGATAGTGCTGTGCGGTCTGAGTTGCGTTGCCCACGACCCAAACGATGGCGTCCCAACCTGTCACTGGAAAGGGGTCGCCGCTTTCGTCGTACTCGACCAGCCCGACCAGCTGGTGCAGCTGATCGGCATCCAGGCCGGCCAGGAATTCGTCGTGTGTTAGCACAGTGTGGGTCAGAACGTCGGTCATATCCCCATGTTCGCCGATCTTGCAATCTGCGCCACACACCAGTCTGCAGCTATACAATCTGTCCAACTCATTCTGCCTTTGACCGCGATTGAGGAGACAAACTGGCCAACACATCGTCGCGAATCGACGAACTCGACGGGCGCATTCTGCGTCTTTTCGCAACTGAGCCGCGGATCGGCGTGCTGGATGCGAGCCGGCGACTCCGGGTCGCCCGCGGCACGGTGCAGGCGCGACTGGATCGGCTGGCGCGCGACGGCGTGATCACCGGCTGGGGCCCACAGATATCACCGGCCGCACTCGGTTACGGCGTCACCGCCTTTGTGACCCTGGAGATCGTCCAGCATGAGGGGCGCGACCAGATCACCGCCCGGCTCGGGCAGATTCCAGAGGTCCTCGAGTGCTGGACGGTCACCGGACCGGGTGATTTGTGGTGCCGCGTCGTGGCCCGCTCCAACGCAGACCTGCAGCGAGTGATCGACTCGCTGGTCACCGATCCTGGCGTGGTCCGATCAGTGTCGTTGGTCGGGCTCGCCGAGCCGATTTCGTACCGCACCGAGCCGCTGGTCAAGTCCGCGGCTGGGGTACACACTCTGGGCGCCTGAGTCGAGCCACTAGATTGACGGTCCGTGACCAAGTGGGCAGCAGACCAGATCCGGCCGCAAGCCGGCCGGACCGTCATAGTCACCGGTGCCAACAGCGGCGTCGGACGCGTCACGGCCGCGACATTGGCGACAAAGGGGGCCCGCGTGGTCCTGGCGGTCCGCGACATGGACCGCGGCCGGCAGGCGGCTGCACAGATGACCGGCGAAGTGGAGGTCCGGCGCTTGGATCTCGCCGATTTGGCGTCGGTGCGCGAGTTCGCCGAACAGTGGCAACAGCCGATGGACGTGTTGATCAACAACGCAGGGATCATGGCCGTGCCGGAGGGGCGGACCGCTGACGGCTTCGAGCTGCAGTTCGGCACGAATCATCTCGGTCATTTCGCCCTGACCAACCTCCTTTTGCCTCAGATCACCGACCGGGTGGTCACCGTGTCTTCTGGCGCCCACAGCAGGGGCCACATCGAGCTCGATGACCTCAATTGGCGTAGGCGGTCATACCAGCCGTGGCAGGCCTACGCGCAGACCAAGCTCGCCAACCTGCTCTTCACTCTCGAGCTGGAGCGGCGGCTCGAGGTCGATGGCTCCCGGGTGCGGGCGTACGCGGCACATCCGGGCTACGCCGCCACCAACCTGCAAGGGCGGACCGGCAACCAGATCGGCGACCGATTGGTCCTACTGGCCAACAAGGTGATCGCGCAGAGCGAGGAAATGGGCGCCTTGCCGATCCTATTCGCGGCCACGCAGGAACTGCCCGGCGCCAGCTACGTCGGTCCAGACCGCCTCACCGGACGGCGGGGTCACCCGACCTTGGTCGGCCGCAGCGCCGAGGCCAGCGACGTCGACCTGGCCAAGAAGCTCTGGGCAGCGTCGGAGGAGCTCACCGGTGTGAGCTACCCGGAGGGACGGCGCGTCAGCCGCGTAGCGCGCTGTTCCAGCTGAGCGCATAGGCCCCATCGTCGCAGGCCACGCCGCCCTCCCCCAGCTCTAGCGGGCGGAAGGTGTCGATCATGACTGCCAGCTCGTCGAAATAGTGCTTGCCGATGGCGGCCTCGGCTGCCCCCGGCTGCGGTCCGTGCGAGTGGCCGCCCGGATGTAGCGAGACCGAGCCCAGTGCGATGCCCGACCCCTTGCGCGCTTCATAGTCCCCGCCGCAGTAGAACATCACCTCGTCGGAGTCGACGTTGGAGTGGTAATACGGGACGGGGATCGCGAGCGGGTGGTAGTCGACCTTGCGCGGCACGAAGTTGCAGATCACGAAATTCGTGCCCTCGAAGACCTGGTGGACCGGTGGTGGCTGGTGAACCCGTCCGGTGATCGGCTCGTAGTCGTTGACGTTGAACGTGTACGGGTACAAACAGCCGTCCCAGCCGACCACGTCGAACGGATGGGTGGTCGCGCTGACCACTGAGCCGACGATTCCGGAGTGGCCCCGGTGCTTGGTGTAGATCTCCACGTCTTCGCCAGTCATGATCAACGGCTCGGTCGGGCCGTGCAGATCGCGCTCGCAGTACGGGCTGTGCTCGAGGAGCTGCCCATAGCGGGACAGGTAGCGCTTCGGCGGAGCGATGTGTGAGCTTGCCTCGATGCAGTAGGCCTTTACTTCGCCGTCCGGCAGCCAACGGTGCACCGTAGCCCGAGGAATGATCACGTAATCCCGATCGGTGAAGGTCAGCGAGCCGAACACCGTCTCGACGGTGCCCCTGCCCGACTCGATGTAGACGCACTCATCACCAGTGGCGTTGCGGTAGAACGGTGAGGATCTTGACCCGACCACGTAGGAGATGCGTACGTCGGCGTTGCCCAGCACCAGCCGCCGACCGGTGACGTGGTCGACGTCGACCGGATCCGTTCCCTTGAACAGATCAGGCAGCCGAAGGTGAATCGGCCGTAGCGGGTGGTTAGGCGTGGTGGTCAGATCGGGCAGGTCCCAGGGGCGCCCAGCGCTCATCGCTGACGGTATGCCTTGGTGATAGAGCAGCGACGAGTCGGACGAGAAGCCCTCCTCACCCATCAATTCTTCGGCATAGAGACTTCCGTCGGGCTGGCGGAACTGGGTGTGACGCTTCGGCGGAATCTCCCCAACACTGCGGTAGAAGGCCATATCCGGAGCGTAGCTCCGAACACTCGGAGTCGGCCACGGGCGCGCGACCGATGCCCCGCTCCAGGCGCTAGCCTGCACATGTGCCGGCGCCTGCCGCGTTGTTCGCGGAGCTGATCGACGACGCCGCAATGTTCCCACCGGGCAATGCGACGGCAGCCGAGGCAGTCACCGCGCATCAGCGATATCGCGAGTCCTGGTTCGCGCCGCTGATCGGACCCCTAGTGGTCAGCGACTCGAAACTTGCTCAAGTCGGCAGGGCCCTTCAATCGACCGACCGGCCAGAGCCGCTCGCCGTCAGCGTGATCAACAGCGGCGGAGCAGGCGGGTTGCTGAGTCTTGTCGGACGCGAGATTCCCGATGTTCGATTCGTCGCCGTCGAATCGGCGCTGCGTGATCTTGATGACCTGGCCGGCAACGCAGCCAGGGTGGTCGCAGCTGCCGACCAGCTCGACGAGTCGGTACGCGTCTTCATCGAGATGCCGTACGCGCCCGGCTGGGAACGGGCCGTCACCGAGGTGGAGGCCGCGGGACGTTACGGGAAGATCCGCACCGGCGGTCTCGAGCCGGCTGAGACCCCATCCGCCGACCAGCTGGCCCGGCAGCTCAGCGTACTGATCGAGGCTGATCTGGCCTTCAAAGTGACCGCCGGCCTACACCACGCCTGGGCCTCCGCTGACACCGACCCGGCGAGGCCGCGCCAGCACGGCTTCCTCAACCTTCTTCTCGCGACCGAGACTTTGATCGAGGGTGCTTCAGAGGCCGACGCGGCCCAGCTGCTCGGGCAAGGCGACAACCAAGCGCGGGCGGAGCTGATCACCGGCTGGACCGATGCGGAGGTCGCCCGGGTTCGCCGGCGATTCCGAAGCTTCGGCTGCTGCGGGGTTCTCGATCCGGTTGCGGATCTGGTGTCGCTTGGTCTTGTCGTGGAGCCCGCGTGAGCTGGTTCACGCCGGCCGCGTCGGCACCGTTCGGCGTCTCCGAGCTCCCGTATGGCGTCTTCTCCCGCCACGGTGACGCACCCCGAGTCGGGGCCGCAGTCGGAGATCAGGTGATTGACCTGCCGGCTATATGGCGTGCTACCGGACGCGATCCGAAAATCTTCGAGCAACCGAGCCTGAATCGGTTTCTCGCCC
>Ga0126304_10000966_pt1 | contig 12845 bp, 13 predicted proteins | sample Plot25_FD_92538 | JGI IMG/M metagenome (GOLD analysis project Ga0126304, IMG submission 92538) | Serpentine soil microbial communities from UC McLaughlin Reserve, CA, USA - Plot25 | ecosystem: Environmental > Terrestrial > Soil > Grasslands | place: USA: UC McLaughlin Reserve, Lake County... | reverse complement strand
GAGAAATACCTCGAGCGCGCGATCCGGGAGCTGAACGACCTGGGCCGGGAGTTGTCGGAGTGCGCCGACTGCCCGCGGGGCAACGTGATGCCCGTGCAGGGCTCGGGCCACCCACAGGCCGACATCCTCATGCTCAAGGGTTCGGCCACACCCTCCGAGATCGAGGAGGGGGTCGCCTTCTACGGCCGCGCGGGCAACGCGCTGATGAAGAGCTTCAAGCGGCTCGCGATCGACCCGATCGTCGTCTTCGGAACGCTCTGCGCGAAGTGCCCGCTCACCGATCCGGGGCTGGCGTCCGAGACCTGCATCGCGCGGGTCGCCGAGGAGATCGCGATCGTGCAGCCGCGCATGGTCGTCGTCATGGGGGACGAGGCCCTGCAGACGCTGAACGACCTCGAGCTGCCGCTCGCGGAGCCGATCGAGGCTCGCGAGGGCGAGGTGCAGCGTCTCACCCCGACGATCGATGCCCTGTATGTGCCGGATATCGACGACTCGCTCGACACCGATGACGCGAAGCAGCGCTTCTGGTCCGCCTTCCGGGTGCTCGGCGAGTGGTACGACAAGCTGCCGCCGTACTAGAACTCCGTCGAGAGCCTGGACCCAGGTCGTCCCAGCTACATAGACTGGCCGCATGGGGTTGTTAGGGGACGCCTGGAAGGCGCGCAGCATGAAGGACCCGGTGGACGGGATTGCGCAGGTCGTGGGCTCGACCCAGCCGCCCGACTCGGCCACCTCCTCGAACGTCAACCTGACCCTGGTGGTACAGGCGGAAGGCGTGCCGGCGACCACGATCGAGCACTCGTGCATCGCGCCCACGAAGAAGTGGCCCTACCCGGGCGAAACCCTGTCCGTGACCTTCGATCGCGCCGATCCCGATCGACTCAAGGTCCGCTGGGATGACGTCCCTGACAGCGCCGACGTCTCCCGGCAGCAGGCCGAGGCGCTCGCGGCCCAGCTCAACCAAGGCGGCACCGGGTCGGTCGTCTCTGGGGGCGGCAACGTGAACGAGATCGTCGAAGCGCTCCAGCAGGCGATGCCGGGAGCGCAGATCCAGGTTGGTGATGCGCAGGCCGTCCCCGGGACGGGAGCCGGCGACGACGACGACGACCGGATCGAGGAGCTCGAGCGGCTCGCGAAGCTGAAGGACTCGGGGGCGCTCACCGAGGAGGAGTTCGACCGCGAGAAGGCGCGCATCCTCGGCAGTTAGAGAGCGCGCGAAGTCGGCAATACACTGGGTCCGTGGAGCTCGAGGAGCGGACAATCGAGCAGCTCCCCGACCGCTGCGACAACTGCGGCGCGCAGCTCACCGATGCCGAGAAGCAGACGGCGCTCACGGAGGGACCGCCCGGCGGCCGTGTCCTCTGCACCACATGCGCTGCCGAGGTCGTCCCCCTGGCGGAGGACGAGGAAGAGCTCGAGTCCTAGCGGTATGCGAGGGTGCTCCGAGGCGATAGCCGAGGAGCAACCCGATTCAGGTGGGCCGGACTCGGCAGCTCACGTGTTTGTGGACGCCCGAACCGGGCGGACCGACGGTGACCGTGACGCTGCGCCGGCGCGGACAGGCGATGATTCTGAGCACACCCGCCTTGGGCTTCGAAGCGATCCCGCCGCCCTTCACCGAGACGCGGTAGCCGTTCGGATAGCGCGCGCGTCCGAGGAAGATCTCGCTCTGGCGCGCCTTGAGCGCCTTCTTCGAACGCTTTCGGATCCGACGCGCGAACTTCTTCCCGCCCGGCCCCTTGGTCGAGTAGGTGAGCTGGAAGGTGCGCGTCGCGGGATCGAACCGCCAGCCGCTCGGCGTGCCCGCGACGAGCTGCGGATAGGGCTGAGAGAGGACGTCTAGCTTCGCCTGCTTCACGTTCGAGCCGGCTGGGGGCTGGCTCGGATCGACGACGATCGCCTGTACGCCGGACCCGGTCGTTGTCGGGTCGGCGCACTCGCAGTAGTGCCAGTACTGCCACGAGACGAGGTGGCGGTCGGCGAACTGGACGTTGCGGCCGATCGTCGCGAGGTCGTCCGTGGCGCCGAACTCGCTGAGCAGCAGCGCGTCACCGGTCGCCTGCGCCCGCTTGTCGGCGTTCGAGAGGACGACCTCGTCGAGTTTCTCGCAGCTCGACCCGCTGTAGGGAGGGGGTGCGAGGCCCTGGGTGCAGTAGACGTGGAAGCTGAAGCCGGCGGAACGGTCTCCGAAGACCGGGAGGGTGGTGTCGGCGGTGAAGTTGAAAAGGACGTTCGGCTCGTACCAGATGAGCTTCTGCCGCTCGACCGCGCGGATGCGGTCGATCACCCGCTGGTAGAAGGGCCCCATCGCGCCCCGATCGAAACCGGGGCACCCCGCCGCCGCGAGGCAGGAGGCCCACGGTGTTCCCGGCCAGGGCTCGTTCATCAGGTCGAGCCCGAGCGTGTGGCGCGCTTTCACGAAGCGGGCGGCTACATGCGCCCAGGCCGCGGCGTAGCGGTCCTGGAGCCCGATGCCGCCCGGCCCAGGGTCATTGGCCCAGAAGTGGTCGTAGGCGCGGAGCAGGGCGGGCATCCCGAAGTAGTTGGCCGGGAAGCCGAGCTGCGGCTGGTTGAGCAGCCCATCGTCCTGGACGGCCCAGTCCGGCCAGCCCTCCCCCTGGAAGCGCTCGTTGTACATGTCCTGGTGGAAATCGAGCTGGCTGAAGATCCGGTGCTTGGCGAGGATCGCTTCGGTCGCTGCGATCTGGTTCAGGTAGCCGTCGTCGTAGCTTCCGGGACTCGGCTCGACGCCGGCGTAGATCACCCCGAGGCGAACGGTGTTGAAGCCGTGGCGCTTCAGGAAGGCAGCGTCGTCCTCGCCGAAGCCCGCCGCGGCGGGGTAATAGGGCGGGCGCTTGTAGACCATGTTCACGCCATGCAGGATCACGACCCGGCCCTTCGCGTCGGTGATCCAGCGTCCCGAGTGGCCGAGCGGCGTCGTGGGGCCGGCCCACGCCTGCGCGCAGAGGAACGTGGATGCGACGACCGCCGCCACGGCCAACCCGACCGCTCGCCTCACGCCGGACACGCGGGCAGTATGCCGCTAGTGAGGAGCTCGGGGTTTACGCGGCGACCGGGCTGGTGCCCAGTGTCTCCGAGAGCACGGAGACGTGGGTGGGCTGGGCATCGCCCTGCGCCTTGCGGCCGGCATCGGTGATGCAGGCGAAGACACCGCGCCGATCGTGGTCGCAGACGTTGCGGCAGACGTAGCCGTCGTCCTCCAGGCGCTGCACCAACCGCGAGAGGGCGCTCTGGCTCAGATGAATCTCCTCGGCCAGCTCCTGGATGCGTCGGTGCCCCTCGGGGGAGTCGTTCAGGCGGCGGAGCACCTCGTACTCCGTGAGCGAAAGTCGGTGCTGCCGCTGGAGGGCCTGTTCGAGGGCCTCGCGGACCCTCGCGTGCTCGGACTCGAGCTCACTCCATCGCTCGAGAAGCTGATCTCTCTCCGACGCCTTAGCCATCTGGCCTCACTCCTTGTGGCAGGTGTTTATAGCAAAAGTTGCATTCGCATATTGTGTTGACACAATGCATGCATCTGCATATACTAGCCGGACCTTCAACTGACCACTGACGGGAGGCCCGGATGCAACAGGAGTCAGCGCAGTCTTTGAAGACCAGCTTCGACGCTCGCGCCTGGTGGTTGCTCGCCCTCGTGTGCGGCGTCCTCTTCCTCGACGGGCTCGACGTCTCGATGGTGGGCGTCGCTCTGCCGAGCATCGGCAGCGAGCTTGGGCTCGAGCCGAGCTCCCTTCAGTGGGTGGTGAGCGGCTACATCCTCGGCTACGGCGGCCTGCTGCTGTTGGGCGGACGAGCCGCCGACCTGCTCGGCCGGCGCCGGGTCCTGCTCGGCGGGCTCGCCGTCTTCCTGGTCGCCTCATTCATCGGCGGCCTTGCCAACGACGGGAACACCCTGATCGCGACCAGATTCATCAAGGGAGCGGCAGCGGCGTTCACGGCGCCTGCAGTGCTCTCGATCATCACGACGAAGTTCCCGGAGGGGCCGGCGCGGAACAAGGCGCTGAGCATCTACGCGGCAGTCGGAGCCAGCGGCTGGTCGCTGGGTCTCGTCTTCGGCGGCGCGCTCACCGAGCTGGGCTGGCGGTACACGTTCTTCATGCCCGTACCGATCGCCCTGGCGATCCTACTGTTGCTGCCTCGCTACCTCGACAAGGATGAGCCTGTCCAGGTCAAGCGGAGCAGCTTCGACTTCAGCGGCACGGCGACCCTTGCGGTCGCGATGCTCGGACTCGTCTACACGATTGTCGAGGCACCCGACGTAGGCTGGGGCGCGGCTCAGACATTGCTCTCCTTCGCGGGGGTGGCGATGCTGCTGACCGCGTTCGTCCTGATCGAGCAGCGGAGCGCTAATCCACTCGTCCGGCTCGGGATCCTGAAGTCGGCGGCCCTGCGGCGCGCCAACTACGGAGCAATGGCCCTGCTCGGCAGCTGGTTCGGATTCCAGTTCATCGGCACCCTCTACATGCAGAACCTGAGGGGCTGGTCGCCGATCGAGATGGCACTTGCCTTCCTCCCGGCCGGGCTGATCGTCGCCTTCGGCTCGCCGAACGTCGGGCGTCTGGTGAGCAAGGTGGGCCCCGCCATCCCGGTGGGCGCCGGGTTGGTGAGCCTGGGTCTCGGCTACCTGCTGTTCTGGAACATCGGGGCCGACTCGAGCTACCTGACGGCGATGCTGCCGACGTTCATCCTCTCCGGGATCGGGTTCACGCTCGCCTTCGGGCCGCTGACGATCGCGGCGACGAGCGACGTCAGCGACCAGGAGCAGGGACTCGCCTCGGGGCTGGTCTATACCTCGTTCCAGCTCGGCGGAGCGGTCGGCCTGGCGGTCGCCACCGCGGTGATCGAGGCCGGCACCTCCGGCTCGGGCGCGCCGGCCGGCAGTGCCCAGGCCCTGCTCGACGGGTTCCAGCCCGGGATCATCGTGTCGATCGCGATCGCGGCAATCGGTGCCGCCGTCACCCTGATCCCGCTGGTTCGGCGCCGCCTGCCGACGCGCGTTGCCACAGCGGCGGCCGCCGAGCACCACGAGTAGCTCCCTCCCGGGGCGATTCCCCGAGGCCGCGGCGATTCCCCCGCCGCGGCCTCGCCCCGTTCAGACGCCGGGCGCCGCCGCCTCCGCCAGCGCCGACATGTCCTCGAAGGTGGCGCTCGTCAGGGCCCTGACCACCACCGTGTCGAGGGCGCGATAGAGGGAGAGCTCCTCCTGCGCCTCGCCGGCGTTCTCGGCGGCAACTCCGACGGTCCCCTCGGGAGCGCCCTGGCGATCGAAGTGCCTGCGGTATCCCTGCTGCAGGTCGCGATAGAAGGCCTCGTCCTTGGCAAGCCGCTCCTCGGCGTCGGCGCGGACGGAGGTCCGCACGTAGCCGAAGATCGGCGGCGGTTCGCGACCCGCTTCTCTCGCGCCGTGCTCGACCCACCCCCGGGCCGTAGCGGCGAACTCGGGCGTCATCCAGTTGAAGAAGACCCCGTCCCACTCGGCGCCCCCGAAAGCGCACATCTTCGGGCCCATCGCGGCCAGGACCAGCCGAAGGCCGGGCAGCGTCTCGCGAAGCCCGGGCAGGGCCTCCCTCATCGCGGTCAAGGGCTTCTCGGTCACGCCCGCGCCGAGGCCGAGCCAGAGGCGGTCCCGGTCGAGGGCGAAGCGTTCCATGTCGGAGACGATCTCGTCCGGCGAGTGCCGGTCCAAGGCGATCACCCCGACGCCGAGGTCGATCCGGTCGGCGCCCTTAGCGTACTCCGCCACCGTCTCGAGACCCTTCGCCCCGGGGATGTCGCTCGACCACATCGAGCTGTAGCCAAGCTCCTGGCAGCGGCCCGCCAGGGGGCTCGCGATCTCGGGGTCCAGGCCAGCAGTTACCCCGAAGCCCCTCAACCCACGCCGCCCCCGGAAGCGGAGCTGAGGAGGTGGCGGTTTGATTCTTTCTCGAGCAGCGCCACGCACTCGATGTGCGGGGTCTGGGGGAACATGTCGACCGGCTTCACGCGGCGCACCCTATAGCCGGCCTCCGAGAGCTGGGCGGCGTTGGGGGCGAGGGTCGTCGGGTTGCAGGAGACGTAGACGATGCGCGGCGCGTCGCACTCGATCACTCGCCGCACCACCTTCTTGGAGAGCCCGGCGCGGGGCGGGTCGACGACCACGACGTCGGGGCGGCCGGCCTCGTCCAGCAGCGGGCGGATCTCCTTGCGGGCGTCGCCGGTGCGGAAGTGCACGTTCTCGATCGCGTTGAGGCGGGCGTTCTCCTCCGCGTCGGCGATCGCCTCCGACACGATTTCGACGCCCCACACCTCCCCCGCGCGTGCTGCCAGGCTGAGGCCGAGGGTGCCGATACCGCAGAAGAGGTCGAAGACTCGCTCGCCTCCCGTCAGGCCGGCCATTTCACCCGCGATCCCATAGAGCCGCTCGGCCATCTCGGTATTGGTCTGGAAGAAGGCGCTGTGGGAGATCCGGAAGCGCAGTTCGCAGAGCTCCTCCTCCAGGTGCTCGCGGCCCAGCACGCCGGTCGGTCCGTCGGTGCCTCCGCTTGAGCCCTCGACGATCGTGTGCAGGTCGACTGGCGGGCGGGGGATCTCCGCCGGCGAGGTGACCAGGCGGGTTTGCAGCTGGCCGGTCCGGCGCCCTTCGCGGACGACGAGGTTGCGGAGAACACCGGCGCCGGAGCGGCGGTCGTAGGCGGGCAGGCCCTCCGCGGCCGCCCAGGCGCGGATCTCGTTGCGCAGGAGGTTGTTTCGCTCCGAGGCGAGCTGGCAGTCCTCGGCGTCCACCACCAGGTCCCAGCGCCCACGGGCGTGAAAGCCGAGGACGAGCCCGTCGTCTCGCTCCCCGAACGAGTACTCGAGCTTGTTGCGGTAGCGCCACTGCTCAGCTGCCGGTTCGATCGGCTCAAGGTCGAAGCAATCGAGGTGCCCGATTCGAACTAGAGCGTCCGCGACCTGAGCTTCCTTGTGGCTGAGCTGGTGTTCGTATGGAAGTTCCTGCCATGGCGCTCCCGGACAGGGCTCGCCACCGTGGTCGCACCGGGGTGGGACGCGGTCGGGCGACTCTCTGACGATGTCTCGTGTCACAGCCTCGGCGTAGCTGCTCTTGGCTCGCGTTACCTCGGCAACCACTCGATCCCCAGGCAACGCTCCCGCGACGAAGACGACATAACCGTTCTCATGCGCGACCCCTTTGCCTCCATAGGCCAGGGACTCGATGTCAAGCGTCAGCAGCTCGCCGCGGGGTGGCCGCAGTTGCGTGGTCCCTTCGTCGGCCATCGTCGGCTTATCGTTGCAGCCGCTCATGGGCTGGGACCTGGACGAATACCGGCGGGACGCGGAGCTCTTCGTCGAGGAGATCGACCGCGAGTACTACCTGCAGGGGGCGGGACAGAAGCCCGATCTGGAGATCGAGCCGATCTACGACCGGCACGAAGGCCTGTTCGAGCGGTCGGCTGTCGAGCGTGTGGGGGAGGCCAGGCGGAGATGCGAGGGCGCGCGTCAGCGCGAGCCGTTTGATGGTGATGACGAGGAAGTTTGCCTTCGATACCTGCATCAGTTCGCGCTCGACGGCCACCTCGGGGCGGCAACCCGGGCCCTCGAGGCCCGGCTGGCCGAGCTCGAGGCCTCGCTCGAGATCGAGGTCGGTGGTGAGGCCATCCCCTATCGGACTGCACCGGTGGTCCAGGCCAACGAGGCCGACGGCGACCGGCGCGCCGAGATCGAGACCGCGCGCAACGCGGCGGTGGCCGAACGGCTCAACCCGCTCCATTTCGAGGCGCTGGAGGCCGTACACGACGCCTGCGTCGATCTCGGCTGGCCCTCGTACCTCGATGCCTACTCGGACGTCCGCGCGCTCGATCTGCGGGCTCTGGCACGTGAGCTGGACGGGTTCGCGGAGGCGACCGAGCCCGGCTACGCCGGCATCGTCGGCCGCGAGCTCGAGCAGACGGTCGGGCTTTCGCTTGATCAGTCGCGGCGCTCGGACCTGGCCCGCTTCTTCCGGGCACCGCATCTGGACGGGCTCTTTCCCGGTGAGCGGATGGTCCCGGCGCTGCAGGAGACGCTCGCCGCGCTCGGGATCGATCTCGCCGCGCAGTCCAATGTCAAGCTCGACACCGAGACCAGACCGACGAAGAGCCCGCGGGCATTCTGCGCCGTGCCGCGCGTCCCGGACGAGGTCTATCTGGTCATGCCGCCGATCGGCGGGCGGGAGGACTACGCGGCGCTCTTCCACGAGGCCGGGCATGCCGAGCACTACGGATGTACGGACGCGGAGCTGGCATTCGAGTTCCGGCATCTCGGGGACAACTCGGTCACCGAGTCCTACGCCTTCCTCCTCGAGGGGCTGACCGCGAGCGCGGCGTGGCTGAGGAGGGTCTTGGGCATCGACGGCGCAGAGGCCGCGATCGAGCACGCGCGGGCGTCGCGGCTCGTGTTCCTGCGCCGCTACTCGGCGAAGATCGCCTACGAGGTCGAGCTGCACGGGCCGGATGCGGATCTCAGCGCGATGCCGGAGCGCTACGCGAGCCTGCTCACCGAGAGGGTCGGGGTCGAGTGGCCGCGCGAGACCTGGCTATCCGACGTGGATGAGGGCTTCTACGTCGCCTGCTACCTGCGCGCCTGGGCGCTCGAGGTGGACTGGCGGAGCGAGCTCGGAAGGCGCTTCGGGGCGGAGTGGTTCGCCGACGCGGAGGCGGGGCACTGGCTGCGGGCGCTGTGGGCGCGGGGGCAGCGACTCGACGCGGACCGTTTGCTGGACGAGGTCGCAGGGCGCAAGCTCGATTTCGGCCGCCTGGCCTCCGATCTGAGTTAAGGACCTCGTCGGGTATAGGCTTGCGCCGCACTCCACAAACGGGTTGCGCCGGGCGGCGCACCCTCGCATCTACCCCGAGCAGGAGGTCCAAGGTGGAAGCAAGCGAGAGCGGTAGCGTTCGAGACCAGGTCCAGAAGGCGATCGACGACCTGCGGGCCGCCGGCGAGAAGGCGACCGGCGACGTGCGCTCGCGCATCGACGACGCGGTCTCGCGGTTGCGCGACGTGTCGGGCGAAGCGGGCACGAAGGCGCAGGATCAGGTCTCGAATTGGCGCGACACCCTGGACAACGCGACCCAGGACGTCCGCAAGGAGCTCGCCAAGCTGGCGGTCCGTGCGCAGAGCTCGACCGAGGCGCTCGACGAGATCGCCAAGGAGATCGACGAGCGCCGTACGGCGCTGAAGTAGTTCGGGCTACGAGCTCGGTCTAGCTCTGGAGCTTACGGTCGAGGGACCGCAGCAGGCTCTTGCGGGCCTTGTTGCGGCCCTCGTATTCGCGGATCCTGCGCAGCTCAGCCCGGGTGAGCTCGGGGAGCCGGCGATCGATCTGCCGGATGGAGAGCTGGTCGTAGGCCGTGATGGGGAAGCCGGGGACGCGCGCCGCCCGGCGGACCCGGTCGGCGCCCGCGAGCGGCTTGTCGACCGCCTTGACGGCCCGCTTGCGCGCCTTCTGTGCGCGGGCGCCGGCCTGTTGGCGCGCTAGACCCGGGGCCTCCCTGGCTTGGGCGAGCAGGCGCTCCAGCTGGCCGAGTAGATCGTCGGCCTGATCGCGGCCGCGGGTGACCAGGCGGCCGACGATCTCGTCCGCGTCGGTGCGCGTCATGCGGCCGCGCCGCACCGCGTCATCGATGACCTCCTGGAGGCGGTCACGCGAGATCGTGACGCTCTTCTCGAGGGCCTCGCGGAAAGCCTGGACGCTCTGCTCGGCGCGCGAGCTCTCCGCGGCCTCTTCGCTCTTCCCTTTTGCCCCTGACGCCTGCGCCATCCCCTCGGACTATCCCACAGATGTAAATCTGCCAATCACGGGGTTGTGGTCGGAGAGACGGATCCGCAGGCTCGTCTTCGGATCGACCACGTCCCGGCCTTCGGGGGGGAGCGCGGCGGGGTGCTCGACGATCTCGATGCCTTGCACGAGCAGGTGGCTGAGGCGGTCCGGGGCGGTGCGGGGGGCCAGGCCGTAGCGCTCCTCGAGCCGGTCGAAGACCCCGCTCGCCTGCGGCCGGACGTTGAAGTCGCCCCCGAACACCAGCGCGTTCGAACCAGCGAAGTCGGTGGCGCGCTGGGCGGCATCGAGCAGCTCGCGCTCGGCCGAGGTGGGCTTGGTACTGACGTGGAGGTTCGCCACGCAGAGGCCCGATTCCATCCGGGTCAGCGCCATGACGCGGGTCTCCGGCCTGCGGGTCAGGACCTCACGGCGGCGCTCCGCGATCGGTCCCGCATCCGGTCTGACGAGGGTGGTGTTCGAGCCGCCCTCCCAGGCGCCGAGCAGGTCCGGCCGCCAGCGGCCGATCAGGGAGGTGAGCGGCTGAAACCAGTTGCGGCCGCTGAAGACCCGGTGGGCATCGGCGCCGCAGGCCGCGGCCATCCGCTCCTTCCAGCTGGGCGGGAACTCCTGGAAGAGGGCGACGTCCCAGTCGATGCCGCGAATCAGCTCGGCGAAGAGGTCGAACAGATCCCAGTTCGTCTGCTCGTAGTCCTTCCCCAGGCGGGGCCCGCGGCGGCAGTTGCCCTTGTGGGCCCGCACCTGAAGCTCCGGCTCGGGGGGCCAGTCGCGTCCGTGGAACACGTTCCATGTCATCGCGGTCAGCTGCACGCCCCTAGTATCGGCTGCTCGATGGCTCCGCCGACCGCACAGCTTCCGGCCTCGGATTTCCTCACCGGCGAGGAGCTCGACCGCGAGGCGCTGCTGGCCCTGCTCGACCGGGCCGAGGAGCTCAAGCGGGGCCGTGCGTCGGGCGAGGGGCGGGACTCACTTGCCGGCCGCTCGGTGGCGCTGGTCTTCGAGAAGCCATCGACGCGAACCCGTGTCTCGTTCGAGGTCGGTGTCGCCGAGCTGGGAGCGATGCCGATCGTGTTGCATGCCGAGGAGCTGCAGATGACGCGCGGCGAGTCGGTCGCCGACACCGGCCAGATCCTCTCCGGCTACCTGCACGGCATAGTGATCCGTTCCGGCTCGGATGAGCGGGTGCGCGAGCTGGCAGCCGGAGCGAGCGTGCCTGTGATCAACGGGCTGACGCCGGAGCACCACCCGTGTCAGGCGCTGGCCGACCTGCTGACGCTGAAGGAGCGCTTCGGCGAGCTCGACGGGCTCCGCCTCGCCTACGTGGGGGACGGGAACAACATGGCGCGCTCGCTGGCGATCCTGGGACGCATCGCGGGGGTGAACGTGGTGATCGCGAGCCCGGATGGCTATCGGATCGAGGAGGGGCCGGCCGAGCTCACCGGCGAACCGCGCGCGGCGGCCGCCGGGGCCGATGCGATCTACACAGACGTCTGGGTGAGCATGGGGGACGAGGAGGAGGCCGCGCGGCGGCGCCGCGACCTGACCCCCTACCAGCTCAACGACGAGCTTCTCGACGTCGCCTCGGACCGGGTGGTCGCGCTCCACTGCCTGCCGGCCCACCCGGGCGAGGAGATCACTGCCGAGGTGCTCTACGGCGAGCGCTCGGCGGTCTGGGAGCAGGCGGAGAACCGCCTGCATGCGCAGAAGGCGCTGCTCGAGCGCCTGCTGGGCGCCTAGCCGCCCTCCCCGTCACGGGGCTCGCAGACGATCACCGGGATGCGCCTGCGGGCTGTGTCGGCGCGCCGCTGGTAGTCGTCGTAGCCGGGATAGAGCTGCGTCGCCAGCTTCCAGAGGCGCTCGCGCTCCTCTCCCTCCGCCTCACGAGCGCGGTAGGTCCCACCCTGGCCCCGGGCCCAGAGTTCGATTTCGGGGCTCGCCTTGAGGTTGTGGTACCAGGCCGGATGCTTCGCCTTTCCGGTCTGCGAGGCGATCAGGACGACGTTGCCGTCATCGGTGAAGTAGAGAAGCGGCGTGGTGCGCTTCTGGCCGCTCTTGGCTCCGGTGTGCGAGAGCAGTACGGTCGGGGCCCCGCTCGGCATCTTGAGCAGTCCACGGCTCGCCCGCATCAGGTATGGATCGACCTTGTTGGCGACGTTGAGGGCGACCCAGCCGCCGAACCTGCCCTTCGCAATCCAACGGAACGCGCGCTGGACCAGATTGCGCGGCTTGGTCGCGTCGAACTCGGGCACCCGTTCCACGGCAGCAGCCTATGCGAGCGTCATCAGGGCGTGCCTAGACTTGCTTGCCGCAAGGCCCCGTCGTCCAACGGCTAGGACATCAGGTTTTCAACCTGGGAACGCGGGTTCGACTCCCGCCGGGGCTATCTCAGGGTTTCAAGGAGCGTCTCGAGCTAGCGGGCAGAGCTGGTCATTCGCCTAGGCTTGCGGCGAGTGCTCCCCGAGATCAACATCGGTCCGCTCACGCTGCAGACCTTCGGAATCTGCTTCGCGCTCGCCTTCATCGCGGCCGGGGCGCTGATCTGGAGGCGGCTCGATGAGCTCGGCAAGCCCGTCGACTGGGCCTACGAGATGGGCTTCGCCGCGCTACTCGGCGGCCTGATCGGAGCGCGGGTCGACTTCATCATCGAGAACTACAGCGACGTCAAGGGGGACCTGCTCGGCAACATCCTCTCCGGCTCGGGACTCGTCTGGTACGGCGGTGTCATCGGAGGGGCGATCGGTGTGTTGCTCTGGGCGTGGTGGCGCAAGTACCTCACGCTCGGGCTGCTCGACCTCGCCGCCCCCGCCCTCGCCATCGGGTACGCGATCGGCCGCTGCGGCTGCCAGCTCTCCGGCGACGGCGACTACGGCAAGGCCTGGGATGGACCCTGGGCCATGGCCTATCCCGACGGCACCCAGCCGATCGACACGCCGGTCCACCCGACGCCCGGCTACGAGACGCTCGCGATGGGGCTCGTCGCGCTCCTGCTCTGGCGTCTCCGCGATCGCCTCACGAACGGCCTGCTCTTCGCCCT
>Ga0126304_10000963_pt1 | contig 12860 bp, 10 predicted proteins | sample Plot25_FD_92538 | JGI IMG/M metagenome (GOLD analysis project Ga0126304, IMG submission 92538) | Serpentine soil microbial communities from UC McLaughlin Reserve, CA, USA - Plot25 | ecosystem: Environmental > Terrestrial > Soil > Grasslands | place: USA: UC McLaughlin Reserve, Lake County... | reverse complement strand
CGTCGGCCTCGCGGCCTGGGCGGCGAGTGAGGCGGTGCTCGGGTCCGACCCGAGCCGTCTTGCCAGCCTCGCCGGTGTGCTCGTGGGCGCCGCCGCCGGAGGGCTGGCTCTCGTCGGCGGGTACTACGTTCTCGGGGTACGGCGCGGGCTCAGTCCCCGACACGGGCCTGCTCCGGCGTTCTTCGACCAGGGGCCGGACCTGCCGCCGGCGGCGACGCCGTGATGACCGCTCGCGGACTCGTCCGTCGCGGCTGGGGACTGCCGGGCGTCGGGCTGCTCGTGCTGGTGAGCGGCTGCGGTGCGCTGGGCGGAGCGGATCTCTCCGCCGAGCCCGTCGACCGGGTGCTCGTCGTGTCACTCCCCGGCGTGTCGTGGGCCGACGTGGAGAACGCGGGCCTGCCCCATCTCGAGGACTTCCTTCAGCACGCCGCCATCGGCGACATCTCGACCCGGATCAGGCTCGACGACGCGAGCAGCACGGACGCCTACCTCACGCTCGGTGCCGGTACCCGTGCGCTGGCGCCGCTGGTCGACACGGCGGTCGCCGTCGACCCGGACGAGAGCTACCGCGGCGTGTCCAGCGCCGAGATCCTCGAGCGACGGCTCGGCCACGTTCCGAACGGCATCGCCTATCTCGCGATGGGCGGAGCGCGCCTGATCAACGACGAGTCCGAGTTCGGCGCCGACGTCGGCATATTGGGCGACGCACTTGCCGACGCCGGAGTCGACCGAGCGGTGATCGCAAATGCGGATGCTTCCGAGGGATTCGTCCGCGGTGATCCGCCGCCCGACGGGGCGTACTCCCGGGGGGCCGCCACCATGCTCGTCGACTTCGACGGCATCGTGCCGGAGGGAGCGGTAGGCCGTTCGCTGCTTGCCGACGACCAGGCCGCGCCCTTCGGCATGCGCCTGGACCACGGCCAGGTGCTCGCCGAGTTCGACGAGGTGTGGCAGTCGGACGAGGCGGACGGCACCCGGAGCGTGGTTCTGGTCGAGGCCTCCGACCTCAGCCGGACGGTGGCCTACCGTCCGCGCGCCACCCAGGCTCAACAGAACGCGCTCTGGGACGAGGCCCTGGCTGAAGCCGACGCGCTGCTTGGTCACCTTCTCGAGCGGGTAGATGCCGACCGCGACGCCGTGATCGTGCTCTCTCCCGTCTCCTCTTCAGCGTCCCCGGGGCTGGGCATGGCCGCCGCAAGCGCACCTGGCATCGAGCCCGGACTGCTCCGGTCGGCCACGACCCGCCGCGACGGCTACGTGCAACTTGCCGACGTCGCCCCGACCGTGCTCTCCCTGCTGGGCGCTGATGTGCCCGAGTCCATCGAGGGGCGCCCTTTCGAGGTCGGCCACCGACCCAGCGGTGATCGGGTGGATCGCTTGGCCGACGAGGCCGAGGCCGCCGCGTTCCGTGACGCGGCACTGCCATGGTTCATCACCGGCATCAGCGTTGCGCTGACCGCTCTGGCCGCGGCGACCTGGTTACGCGGGCGGCTCGGGTACTGGCTCCGGCTCCTGCTCGTCGTGTTCGGGATCGGAACGCTGGCCATGGTTCCCGCCACCTTCCTGGCCGGTCAGATCGACGCGGTGAGCACGGATCCGGTCGGCTACGCGGCAGCCGTCACGGCGATCGCCGCGCCCGTGATCGCCGTCGCGGTGTGGCTCGAACGCCGGCGGCCGGGCCTCGGCGCCCTGGTGGGCGTCGGGACGATCGTCGGCCTGATCGCGGTCGACGTGGTCGTCGGTGCCCCGCTGCAGGTCAACTCCCTGTTCGGGTATTCGGTGGCCATCGCCGGGCGCTTCGTCGGCATCGGAAACCTCGCGTTCGCCCTGTTCGGTGCGGCCACCATCGTGCTCGCTGCGCTGATCGTGGATCGGGCCGGACGGCGGGGGCTGGGGATCGCCGTCGCCCTGTTCGGGTTCGTGATCCTTCTCGAAGGCCTGCCCATGTGGGGCGCCGATGTCGGCGGTACGATCTCGATGGTTCCCGCCTTCGGGGTCACCGCCCTGCTGCTCGCGGGCCGTCGAGTCGGCTGGCGCGAGGTCGGCGCTCTCGCCGCGGCGGCTGGCGTCGCGCTGGTGGCCTTCGCCGTCGTCGATGCGACACGGCCCAGCGGAGCGCAGACGCACCTGGTGCGCTTCGGTCAGGATCTTTTCGCCGGGCGATGGAACGAGGTCTTCACCACGCTCGGCCGCCGCTGGCACGCGAGTCTCGGCGACCCGACCGTGACCGGATGGGTGACGATCGGGATGCTCGTCCTGGTGGCGAGCGTCTACTCCATCCTGATTGCGACCGGGCATGTCGGACCTCGTGCCAGGATGCGTGACCGTCACCAGCCGACGGTGGCCGCAGCCGCCGGACTCGCCGTGCTGGGAACATTGGGGGTCGTGGCAAACGACTCGTCGTTCACGGTGCCGGCGACTATGCTGATCGTCGCGGTACCCGCCCTGGTGCTCCGGAAGATGAGCCAGGAGCCGCTCCGCGTTGGGGTGCCGCCCGCCGCCGGAGATGGTGGCCGCCCGTGACCACTGCCGACGGCAATGCTCCGTACACTCGCGTGATGCCCTGGGTCCGGCCGTACCCGGCACATCGGCGCGCCCTCGTGAGACCGACCGGTGCGCTCGCGGTCCTGATCGCCGCCGTTTCGTCGGTCGCCCTGGCAGCGCCCTCGGCCGCGGCCCCCGACGATCCGCGGGTGCTGGTCATCTCGGTGCCGGGACTCAGCTGGGCCGGCGTCCAGGAACACGACCTGCCGAGCATCGAGGCGTTCCTCGAAGGTGCCGCGATGGCGGACCTCGCGCCGCGCGGGGTGTCGGCTCAATCCACGCCGGGAGCGGCCTACCTCACGCTCTCCGCCGGATCAAGGGCGACCTCCGATCCGCTGGTCGACGGCCAACAGCTGGCGGTCGACCAGCAGTCCAGCGGATCGACCGCGGGAGAGATCTTCGAACGGCGCACCGGAACGGAGCCGGACGGCGAGTTCGTGGCGCTGGCCTGGCCGAGCCTTCTCGCCGCCAACGAGCAGGAGCCATACGGTGCGGAGCTCGGCCTGCTCGCCGAGACGCTCGACGATGCGGGGCTCGGGACTGTCGGGATCGGCAACGCCGACGGCAGCGACGGCCTGGGCGTCACGTTCGCGCGCCAGGTCGGCTTGGCGGTGGCCAAGGCCGACGGCGTGATCTCCGACGGCGAGCTCGGCGACGACCTGCTGCTCGAAGACCCGAGCCGGCCGTTCGGCGTGCGGCTCGATCTGGACGAGGTCATGGCGAGGTTCGACGCCGCCTGGCAGGCACCGGCCGGCCGCGACGGCGGGGTGGTGCTCGTCGAGGCGTCCGACCTGGCCCGGACCATGCGTTACCACGACCTGGTCGACGAAGAGCGGTACGCCGACCTGTTCGCAGAGGCGCTGGCGGACACCGACGAGTTGGTGGGCCGTCTCTCGGCCGAGGTCGACACCGATCTCGACTCTGTGTTGCTGGTCGCGCCGTACAACCTGGCCGAGGAGCGCGATCTCACCATCGCGGCCCTGAGTGCGCCTGGTCAGGAGGCAGGCTACCTGCGATCAGCTTCCACCCAACGGTCCGGATTCCTCACCCTGGTCGACATCGCGCCCACCGTGCTCGACCTGCTCGACGTGTCCCGACCGGTGACGATGGAGGGTCGGCCGGCCGAGTTCGTCGCCAGCGATGCCTCACTCCAGGAGCGGGTGGACCGGCTGGTGACACTCAACGAACAGTCTCGGTTCCGCGAGAATCTGTTGTTCCCGACGACCTTGGCCGTGGTCATCGCGCTGGCTGCAGTCTGCGCAGCCGCGGTGGTGGCAGTCTCCCGGGGCGGATGGCCCAGGTTCGAGAAGGTCGTCCTCTTCTCGGCGCTGACCCTGCTGTCGGTGCTGCCGATGTCGTTCATCGTGCGGGCATTTCCGCTCGAGGACCTCGGCCTGGGTTTCCACTGGGCGTTCCTGGTGATCGGCGCCTTGTGCGTCGCGGGCGTGGCAACGGCCGTGTCGGCCCGGCTGGGGAAGCCGCGGCTCGCGCTGGCCGGAGTCCTGGTCGTGGTGCTGGCGGTGCCGCTCCTCGACGTGACGACCGGCTCCAACCTCAGCCTCAGCGCCGCGTTCGGCTACTCGGCGACCGGAAATTCCCGCCTCTATGGGGTCAGCAACTACGCGTTCGGGCAGGTAGCGGCCGCATCCTGCCTTCTCGCCGGGATGCTTGTCCCTGCCTCGCCGTCGCCAGGACGTCGACTCGCGGCGATCGGGCTGCTCGTGGGCGTGCTCGTGGTCATCGGGGTTCCGGTCTGGGGTTCCGACGTAGGCGGGACTCTTGCCTTCACACCGGCGATCCTGGTGTTCGCCGCGCTCGTCTACCAGCGGCGCATCCGGCTGCGTACGGTGGTCGCCGGTGGCCTGATGACCTTGGCGGCGGTTACGGCCTTCGGGCTGCTCGACTTGGCGCGTCCCGCAGGCCAGCGGGCACACCTTGGCCGGCTCTTCGAGCGGATCGGGAACGAGGGTTTGGATCCGCTGCTCGACCTGGTGGAACGGAAGGCCCTGGCCATGTTGAGTGTCACCACATCGTCGTTCTGGGTCGCGGCGATCCCAGTGGCGATCGCATTCATCGTGTTCCTGGCCCGTTATCCCGGCCGTCCCCTCACCGTCGTGCGCCAACGCTTCCCGATGCTGCAAGCCGGGCTGGTGGCGGCGTACGTCGCCGCAGTGCTGGGCACACTCGCCAACGACTCCGGTGCGATAATCGGCGGCGTCACGCTGACGGTTCTGGCACTCTCGTTGGCTGCACTTGCGCTCGGTAGCGACGTGCCCGCGCGCTCGAATCCGGCGGCACAGGCCGTCACCGAATCCACCCCGATGGACGAAAGGGTCCGCTCGTGACGACCCACCCCGTGGAACAGGTCGGGGCGTCGCCCGCGGACGACCCGCCACTCTCGGCGCGGGTGCTCGTCGGCGTCCTCCTCGTACTCCTCGTAGGAGCCGGTATCGGTGTCGAGGCCTGGCCTCTGACCGGATGGCGGCTCTTTTCCGCCGAACGCGACGACACGCAGACCCAGTACGTGCTCGAGGCCGTCGGTGCGGACGGCTCAACCCGGCGGGTCCACCTCGACGAACTGCCCGGACGCCCATACAGCAATGCCGAGTGGGCGATGGCCGAGCTGCCCGACGCGCCGGACACGCGCCGCGAGGCCGTCTGCCAGGCGCTGCTCGAGCCGGTCATCGAGGTGGAGCCCGGGCTCGCCGAACTGCGCATCGCCCGCGATGATGCGCGGCTGGTGGAGAGCGACGGCGCGTGGACGGTGGTGGACGACCTGGAGACGGTGCACGTATGCCGACCGGCTGACGGTGGCGGCCCGGAGCAGGCGCCGTGAGCCGGCTGCGTCGGTGGGCCGACGACGTGTTGTGGGGCCCGGAGACCGCTGCCCGGCTGGTGATCGTGCACGTGGGCCTGTCCGCACTCATCGGCCTTCGGATCGTGCGCTACCCGTACTGGGAGCTTGCCGACACCCCCGCGGCACTCTTCGACCCGGTGGCCGTCCTCGGCTGGCTGGACCGCATGCCGCCGGCCGAGGTCATCGTCGCGGTGCAGGTCGTGGGGGTGCTGGCGGCGCTGGCTGCCGCGCTGCGGCGCCGGCCACGGCTGGCCTTCGCGATCGCGTGGGTGTGCTACCTCGTGCTCGCAGGCCTGAGAGGCAGCCGCGGCAAGGTCTTGCACAACGACCTGCTGCTGTTGTGGGCCTCGGCGCCGTTCCTGCTCGCTCCGGCGGTCACCGACCTTCGAGACCTGGTCGCCCGCCGCCGGTACGGCTGGCCGGTCCGGTCGGCGACGGTCATCGTCGCGCTGATCTACCTGATTGCCGGGTTGCACAAGTTGTGGCGCTCCGGCCCCGACTGGGTCATCGGCGAGAACATGCGCTACATCATGCTGTGGGGTCCGAGCATCGGTGAGCCGCAGTGGCCGGAGTTGACCACCTGGGTGGGCGAGAACCTGTGGGCGGCGCAGTTGTCGGCCGCGTTCATCCTCGGGGTCGAGCTCAGCTTCCCGGTGGTCCTCTTCGTTAGAAGACTCAAGGGCCTATACGCGCTGGCCGCCGTCTTCCTCCACACGATGACGTGGCTGGTCCTCGGGCTCGACTACTGGGCCTGGTCGGTCACGGTCCTGTTGCTGCTCGTCGACTGGCCGGCGGTGGTCGAGCGAGCCCGCTCGACCTGGCTGGTCCGTGGCCGGCGCGCACCGACGGCCGCGCCGCCCTGACCACGGTTCACGGCGCCAGCCCCGCTGCCCGGGCTGCCACCGCCGCATCGGCGAGCACTGCCTTGACCGGTCGGCGCGTCGCCGCGGCCACCGCCGCCACGTCGTCGTACTCGGGTTGGGCGTTGACGACAATGCCATCGAGGGTGGCCGTCTTCACCCGCACCCGATGCCCGTCGACTTCCACCGTCCGGTCCATGCGCTCGAGGGCTCGCTTGCGGACGGCGGTCTCCCGCAGGCCGATGGTCGTCGTCTCGGTGAAGATGGCCCGGCGCACGTCCTCCGCGGCGTCCATCTCGACGAGCACGGACAAGGTCTGGGCCGGCCGCCCCTTCTTCATCACGATGGGGACCAGCCAGGCGTCGGACGCACCGGCGTCGAGCAGATGGGACAACACGGACGGCCACAGGCGCGGGTCCATGTCGTCGATGTTGGCTTCCAGTACGAGAGTCGCGGCGTGCGAGCGGGTCGGTTGGCCGACGAGAAGGCGGACGACATTGGGCCGCCCGGAAACCTCACGTCCGCCGGCTCCCACGCCCTGACGTTCAACGGTCATCGCCGGCTGCGGACCCCAATCGGTGACGAGGGTCGTGAGCAGAGCCGCACCGGTCGGGGTGGCGAGCTCGTGGGCAGCGTCGCTGCCGAACGTCGGCACCCCGCGCAGCAACTCGACGACGGCAGGCGGTGGCACCGGAAGGAGACCGTGCTCGGTGCGGACGCTGCCCGAACCGAGCGCGACCGGGCCGGCGTGGAGCTCCTCGAGGCCGAGCATGGCGAAGCCGGCCGCGACGCCCACGACGTCGGCGATCGCGTCGAGAGCACCGACCTCGTGGAAGTGCACGTCGTCTGTGGCACCCCCGTGGACCCGCGCCTCCGTCTCGGCCAGCCGGCCGAACGCCTCCTGGGCGCGGCCTCGCACCTCCGGGCCGAGGTCGGCGGTGCCCAGCAGGTGCCGGATGTCAGCCCAGGTCCGGCGCGTGGTCGACGTCGTCGTCTCGACATGGACGCGGGTCGCCCTGAGGCCGGCGCGGTGGACGTCCTCGGTGCGCAGCCGGACCGGCTCGGGCGCGACGGCGTCCACCGCACTCTGCAGCGCGCCGAGCGGCACACCGGCGTCGACCAGTGCACCGAGCAGCATGTCGCCGGCGACACCCGACGAGCAGTCCAGCCAACCGATCACGTGGGAGTCCTTGCCGGTCGGCCGGCGCGGCGAGCGACCCGCGCTGCGTGGACGCCGGCCCCGAACCCGTTGTCGACGTTCACGACCACGACGCCGGGCGCGCAGGAGTTGAGCATCGCGAGCAACGCGGTCAGTCCACCGAAGGACGTCCCGTAGCCGACCGACGTAGGCACTGCCACCAGCGGCACCCCGGTCAGGCCGCCGACGACGGAGGGCAGTGCACCTTCCATCCCGGCCACGACGACGAGGCAGTCGACGTCGTCGAGCTGCTGCCGGACAGCCAGCAGGCGGTGCAGACCGGCGACGCCCACGTCGGCGATCGTCGTCACGTCGGCCCCGAATGCCTGAACCGTGAACGCGGCCTCGGCCGCGACCGGCAGGTCGGACGTCCCCGCCGCGACGACTGCGACGCGCCCCGTAGGCTCGGGCATGACCCCGACGGCGGCGCAGCGGCCGAGGTCGTCGACCCGGACCTCGTCCGCGAACGCGTCCCGCACCGCGGCCCGGGCGGACTCCTCCAGGCGCGTGGCGAGGGCGAGGTGGCGAGGATGTGCGGCGCGGAGCGCCTGCAACAGCGTGACCGTCTGCTCGGGTGACTTACCTACGCCGTAGACGACCTCCGGGTCACCGGTGCGGGACACCCGGTCGGTGTCCAGTCGGGCGAACCCGAGGTCGCGCCAGCCCGGGTCGTCGCTCACCCGACCGACCGTAGCCGGGACCGCGTGGCCGTGCCTTTGCGGGGCACGGACCAGACTGCTCGATACCGGCCGACGACGAGGTCGGCTGGGCGGACGAGCTGTTACCTGGGCGCCGGCGTGCCGAAACGGCGGGAGGCTCCTACGCTGGCCCGCGTGTCCGAACCGCGCTACGCGTACCTGGGGCCCGAGGCGACCTTCTCCGAGTCTGCGGCAAGACAGGTGGCGGACCCGGACGCACTCGTGCCGTACCCGACCGTCACTGCGGCGCTGGACGCCGCACGGCGTGGCGAGGTCGAAGGTGCGGTCGTGCCGGTCGAGAGCTCGGTCGAGGGCTCGGTCAACGCCACGCTGGACGAACTGATCCGCGGCAAGCCGCTGCTCATCGGGCGCGAACTGCTGCTGCCCGTCGCGATGGCGCTGCTGGCGCGGCCGGGCACCGACCTGGCCGCCGTCCGGCGCATCGTCACCCACCCGGTGGCCGAGGCACAGTGTCGCGACTGGGTGGCGGCGAAGCTGCCCGGAGCCCGCGTCGGCGTCACGACCTCGACGGCTGCTGCTGCCGCCGCCGTCGCGAACGGCGAGTCCGGACCGGACGGGCCGTACGACGCGGCGATCGCCGCACCCGTGGCCGCCGAGCATTACCGGCTCGAGACGCTCGCGACCGGCATCGGGGACAACCCCGATGCCGTGACGCGCTTCGTCCTGGTCACTCCGCCGGCCGCTCCGCCCCAGCCCACCGGAGCGGACAAGACCAGCCTGGTCGCGTTCATCCGTGATGACCATCCAGGTGCGCTGCTGGAGATCCTCGAGCAGTTCGCGACGCGCGGCGTCAACCTGACCCGGATCGAGTCTCGACCGACCGGCAACGGCATGGGCCGGTACTGCTTCGCTGTCGACTGCGAAGGTCACGTGGCCGACGCGCGGGTCGGTGAGGCGTTGATGGGACTGCGCCGGGTCTGTGCCGACGTGCGCTTCCTGGGCTCGTACCCGCGGGCGGACGGCACGACGGCGAGCGTCGGCCGCGGCACATCCAACGCCGACTTCGCCGACGCCGAGGCGTGGCTGGCCCACCTGCGCGGCTGAGCCACCGGCCTTTGCGGGAGCGGGCGTCGGACGATCGGCGGACCATACCCCCGGCGACCTGCGGCCGCGGCTGGATAACCTGGGACGTGTGCTCGACCTTCGTGTGATCCGTGACGATCCGGACCGGCTTCGCGCCTCCCAGCGTGCCCGCGGCGAACCCACCGAGATCGTCGACGATCTGCTGGCGGCCGACAAGTCGTATCGGGAGTCGCTGGCCGAGTTCGAGAGGCTGCGTGCCGAGCAGAAGTCGCTGGGGAAGCAGATCCCGGTGGCCAAGAGCGACGAGAGGCACGCGCTGCTGGACAAGGCCAAGCACCTGGCCGCCGCCGTCAAGGCCGCCGAAGCGAACGCGGACGGGAACCGGCAGGTGCTCGAAAGGCTGGCGTTGGAGCCGTCCAACCTGGTGGAGGACGGCGTCCCGCCCGGCGGCGAGGAGAACTATGCCGTCCTGCGGGAGGTCGGTGAACGTCCGACCATCGACACGCCGAAGGACCACCTCGAGATCGGCGAGTCGCTCCGCGCCATCGACGTCGCAAGGGGGGCCAAGGTCTCCGGCTCGCGGTTCTACTACCTCACCGGTCCGGGCGCGCAACTGGAGCTCGGCATCCTCAACCTCGCGATGGCGAGAGCAACGGCCGCCGGGTTCATCGCAGTCATCACGCCGACCCTGGTCCGGCCCGAGATCATGGGCGGCACCGGTTTCCTCGGTGCCCACGCCGAGGAGGTCTACCGCCTGGAGGCAGACGACCTCTACCTGGTGGGAACCAGCGAAGTCGCGCTGGCCGGATACCACGCGGACGAGATCGTCAACCTGTCCGACGGTCCGTTGCGCTACGTGGGCTGGTCGGCCTGCTACCGCCGGGAGGCGGGATCACACGGGCGCGACACCCGCGGGATCATCCGTGTCCACCAGTTCCACAAGGTGGAGATGTTCTCCTACTGCAACGAGGAGGACGCCGTGGAGGAGCACCGGCGCCTCCTCGCCTGGGAGGAGGACATGCTCGCCGCCGTCGAGTTGCCGTACCGCGTGATCGACGTGGCAGCTGGTGACCTGGGCTCCAGTGCTGCTCGCAAGTTCGACTGCGAAGCATGGCTGCCCTCCCAGCAACGCTGGATGGAGGTCACCTCCGCGTCGAACTGCACGACCTTCCAGGCGCGCCGGCTCGGCATCCGTGAACGCACCGCCCACGGCACCCGGCCCGTCGCCACCCTGAACGGCACGCTCGGCACCACGCGCTGGATCGTCGCCATCCTGGAGAATCACCAGCGTCCCGACGGCGCCGTCCTTGTGCCTGAGGCGCTGCGCCCGTACCTGGGCGGACGCGAACTGCTCGAGCCGGTCGCGTGACGTCGGCGACCTGGCGGCCGAAGCTCGTGGCGCTCGACGTCGACGGGACGCTGCTGACGTACGAGGACTTCTTCCAGCCGCCGCGGCAGACCGTCGTGGCGGCCGTCCGACGGGCTCGCGACGCGGGCGCCCATGTGGTCGTCGCGACCGGCCGGTCACTGCACTCGACGGTTCCACTGCTCGACCAGCTCGGACTCGACGACGGGTTCGCCGTGTGCTCGAACGGTGCCGTGGTCGTCGACCTCGAGACCCGGCTTCCGGTCGACGTCGTCACCTTCGACGCGAACGATCCGGTCCGCTACTTCGCCGAGGAGATCCCCGACGCCGTCCTTGCCGTCGAGGAGCTGGGGGTGGGGTTCCGGGTCACCGGCGAGTTCCCGGTCGGCGAGCTGGACGGGAAGGTGACGATCGTCAGCCATGACGAACTGCTCGACGGACCGGTCACCCGGCTGGTAGTCCGTTGGCCGGAGGGCGACCGGGAGCGCCTCCGTGCGGTCGCTGCGGCATCGGGACTGCCGAGCGTCGACTATGCGATCGGTTACACGGCGTGGCTCGACATCATGCCCGAGGGCGTGTCCAAGGCGGCCGGGCTCGAGACCGTCTGCGCGAAGCTCGGCGTGGACCGGGCGGAAACGCTCGCGGTGGGCGACGGGCACAACGACATGGAGATGCTGGTCTGGGCCGGTCACGGCGTGGCGATGGGTCAGGCGCCGGCCGACGTCATCGCGGTTGCCGACGCCGTCGCGGACGACGTCGAGCTCGACGGCGTGGCGCGGCTGCTCGACGGTTACTTCGGGTGAGGCGTCCGGGCACCCAACGACCTGCCGATGCTGGCGTGGGCGGGTACCGGCTACGCGATGGCCAACGCGCGCCCCGAGGTGGTGCTCGCCGCAGCCGTCACAGGTACATGCCGCCGCCGCGCTGCGTTTCGTCGCCCTCGGCGCCCGGCGGAACGACCTGGCCGGACTGGCCTCCGACACCGGGTGGCAGCGCCCGGCGCATCTGTTCCAGCTGTGCGCGGGCGGCCATCTGCTGGGCGAAGAGCGTGGTCTGGATACCGTGGAAGAGGCCTTCGAGCCAGCCGACCAGCTGGGCCTGCGAGATCCGCAGCTCGGCGTCAGTCGGGACTGTGTCACCCGTGAACGGCAGGGTCAGCCGGTCGAGCTCCTCGACGAGCTCGGGTGCCAGCCCGTCCTCGAGCTCCTCGATCGACGACCGGTGGATCTCCCGGAGGCGGACCCGGCTGGCGTCGTCGAGCGGAGCGGCCTTCACCTCCTCGAGCAGTTGTTTGATCATGCTGCCGATGCGCATCACCTTGGCCGGCTGCTCGACGAGGTTCGTCAGCGACCGCGAATCACGGTCCTGCTCGGTCCCGGTCTCTGCCCCCTCGACCGCCATTCCACTCGGGCCGACCACGACGACCCGGGGGTTCTGGTCCTGGTCCGACCGGCCGGCGCTCTCGTTGGGCTCGCTCATGTGCCCATCCTTACCCGAAACCCGGTTGGCAGCGCACCCTGGGCCCGGGCACGCTGGTTCGCTGTGACGACGGAGCTTGGCGACATCCCGCCCGGGTACACCGCCCGCCGGCCGACGATCGACGATGCCGAGGCGATCCTGACCCTGGTCCACGCCCAGGAGCAGGCCACCATCGGCGCCGAAGACTCGACGCTCCCCGAGGTGCGGGAACTGCTGTCCTTGCGCCGCACGCCACCCGAGACCGACCACTGGCTGGTCATGCACGGAGACGTCGCCACGGCATGGGCCATGGTCATCGACGACTACGGCGGCGAGCAGATCGAGATCGACGTGTACGCGGATCCGGCGCACCCGGGCGCGATGCGGGAAACGCTGTACGACCTGCTCCTCGAACGCGTCCGAGAGCACGCAGCTGCGCGGCCGAGCCGGGAGGTCACAGTCGGCGTAGGCGTGCACGTGGGCGACGAGCATTCCGCCACGGCATTGCTGCGCCGAGGCTTCTCCGTCGAGCGGCGGTTCAACCGGCTCCGGATCGAGTTGGAGCCCGGCCGATCGTTCCCGACTGCCCCGGACGGCGTCGCGCTCCAGGCGTTCGATCCGGGATCGGACACCGATTGGCGGGATTGGCACACCCTGATGGACGAGTCGTTCTCCGACCACTGGGGTCACGAGCCGACCAGTCTCGACGCGTTCCGGCAGTCGGTCGACACGGAGGAGGATCCGGAGCTCGACCGCTGGCGCTTCGCGCTGGTCGACGGGATCCGGGCCGGGATCTGTCAGCCGAGTGGGCGCTTCGCCACCGAGGGCGGAGGCT
>Ga0126304_10000962_pt1 | contig 12867 bp, 15 predicted proteins | sample Plot25_FD_92538 | JGI IMG/M metagenome (GOLD analysis project Ga0126304, IMG submission 92538) | Serpentine soil microbial communities from UC McLaughlin Reserve, CA, USA - Plot25 | ecosystem: Environmental > Terrestrial > Soil > Grasslands | place: USA: UC McLaughlin Reserve, Lake County... | reverse complement strand
GATTCGGGGCCCTAGCAGGCATGCGGAGGAAACTACATGGACGTCACGTGATGCACGTCCGCGCTCTGATCTAGCTTTGATCTATGGACTATTGGGAGCCCGGAGCCGCAAGGCGCATCGTTGTCTGCGCCTCTCTTGCCAGCGCCAGCATCGCGCTCCTTTTGGCCGCTTTCCAAGTGCAGGAATGGACGATGCCAAAGCTCTTGGCAGTCATCCTCATCGTTCTCTTGATCGTGATGCTCCTCGTTGCGGTTCTAGTGATCGTTTACGAGGTCGTCAGGGCCGTCAGGCGGTACCTGAAACACCGCGAAACAAGTGCGTCATGGGTTTCATCGGAGAAACCCGGCCTTCTCGATTATGAGGCGGACGGGACCGCAGCGAGCGAGCGTTTTACGGAGCAGCTAGAGAAGCTTTCTCGCGCCACCCAACAGCTTGGTGAAAAACTTGATGGACATACGGAGGCCTTCGAGCGCAGCAAAGGAAAAGGCGCAAAGGCGCGGCAAAAACGTGCTAACCGCTCGGCCAAAGACATCGACAAGAGTGCCGTAGTTATCGAGGAGCGTCTTGAGCTGCTCCAGGCGTTGGTAAAGGACATCGTGAGGAATGCGGACGGTCTGATTGCATCAATCGACCTCGACACGGAAGAGGACATCGATGGCGCGAAAGCCTTCCGCGAGGTACTTGAACAAACCCACCAAGCCACTGCCGAAACGCTCGAGAGTATTCGCGGCTACCGAGAGACGGTCAAGGAGCAAGAGCGCATGAACCTCTCGCGGACCATTCGTATTGCTGACGGGCGACTTGCTAGAGCGCTTGAAGGCGTGGAGAAGATGCTACGAAAGCACCACAGCGGTTCAGTACAACTCGTCCGCTCGCTCGACCGCAAGATCGCCGAAGCTGAGCGTCAGGCGGCGCGACCTTGAACGAGCCCCTAAAGAGGGAGTCCCGCATCCTCTCCGGGACCCGCGGCCAACCTGCGAAGCTGCTGGCTTTTTCGGCGTCCGCTTGCAAGAACGCTTGCAAGAAAGCCTTCGCGTAGCCTGACAGGCCAACAAAAACCCCGCCGAAGCGGGGCTTTCATGAGGAGCGGATGAAGGGACTCGAACCCTCGACCTTCTGCATGGCAAGCAGACGCTCTAGCCAACTGAGCTACATCCGCGAACCCACCGATTATAGCCGCGTTACTTCGAGAGCTTGAAGTTCACGACGTCGTCCGTGCCGTCATGGAGTCGGACGTTCAGCTCTCGGCACGTGCCAGCCTACGCCTTGTCCGTCGGTCGTAACTCGAGCCCGCTCGCGTTTGCAGACACAGTCTGCTTCTATCGGAATCGGATCTGGCGCTCCCGTCACAGCCGGCAGGGCGCGAGCGCATGTCCGAAGCGGATTGGGATGAGTCGCTCCAAGTAACGCCCGACACTACAACGGCGCCCGGCGGGTTTCTACCGCCCTAGCCGGCAGCGTCGAGGGCGTCGTTGACGAGCCGGTCTGCGAGCTCGTTGTGCTCGCGCCGCACCGCCGTGTAGCGGACCGCACCGATCTGCCGCTCGTGGCGCTTGGCCTCGAAGGACAGATCGATCAGGGCTGCGTTTTTGATTTTGTATTCGCCGCGCATCTGCTTCACGAGGAGCTCGGAGTCGGAGACGACCTCGAGCTCGTCGACTCCGAACTCGGTCGCCTTGGCGAGGCCGTTGACGAGCGCGCGGTACTCGGCGACGTTGTTCGTGGCCACGCCGATGGGCTCCCCGCGGGCGTCCAGCACGGTCCCGTCTTCCGCTTCGAGGACATAGGCGGAGGCGGCTGGTCCAGGGTTGCCGCGCGAGCCCCCGTCCGTGAAGAGGCGGGCCTTCACAGGAGCGGGTAGACGTCGAAGGCGGGCTCCTCGTAGGGGTGTGCGGCCCGCAGCGCGGAGAGGACGTCCTCGTGTCGCTCTTCGGGAAAGACGGTCTCGAGGCGAAGCTCGGAAACGCGTTCCTCCCTCCCGCTCTCGCCCAGAGCCGGTGTTGTGCCCGCCCAGCCCTTAAACGTACCCGTGCCCGCCGTATACCAGGAGCAGCGCTCGTAGTCGCCGATGCGCCCGGCTCCGGCGGAGAAGAGCGCGTCGCGGACGCTGTCGAGTGCCTCGCGGGGAACGAACACGACGAGCTTACGGTTCAGGTTTCCCACCTCCACGGGTGGGAAGGACGCTTTCGTGGCTTCGCTTCAGGTTAGGCCGCGCCCGACTCCCGGGGAGCACGCTGACGTGGTCATGGAAGTCGACGTCGACGAGGACCTCGCTGTCTTCGCCTCGACCCTCGAGGATTGGGTCACGCCGCGGACGGGTTGGGAGCTCATGCTGCGGCAAGGCACCGAGTTCGACCGGCGAAACAACGTCGAAGCCGAGCTCGAGTTCACCCTCGGCGAACAGACTTCCCGCCTCCTCTTTCGGCTCGACCAGCTCGAGGCCGCCGACGACACGCCAGAGGAACTCGTGCTGCGCTTCGAGGAGCGCGACGGGATCGCAAAGCTGGCCCGGCTCAACGAGAACGGGCTGGACGTCGAGCTCTTCCACATCCTCACCTTTACATAGGCGTCGCGCTGCGGCCGCGTCCTGCGCGGAACGGCTAACCACGTGTGCGCTTTCGACGGCTACGCTCGAAAGCGGGTGGAGGCGCGGGGTGGCCCCCGAGGCCGCCTACGGTGTCGGGCTCTCGAATTCGTCGATTTGCGCGCGCTGCAGCTTGCCCGAGTAGTCGACGTAGATCGACTTCCACTCCGTGTAGAAGTCGAGCGCCGCCTGCCCCGCCTCCCGGTGGCCGTTGCCGGTCGCCTTCGTGCCGCCGAACGGAAGATGAACCTCCGCCCCGGTCGTGCCCGCGTTGATGTACGTGATCCCGGTGTTCAGGTCGCGCATCGCGCGGAACGCCTTGTTCACGTCGCGGGTGAAGATCGAGGACGAGAGGCCAAATTCGACCGAGTTGGCGGCCTGGATCGCCTCGTCGATGTCCGTCGCGCGTATGAGCGCCGTGGTCGGCCCGAATATCTCCTCCTGCGCGATACGCATCTCGGGATCGACGTCGCCGAAGATCGTCGGCCGGTAGAAGAATCCCTTGTCGAGGCCGTTCTCGGTCGCGATCTCGCCGCCGGTGAGGAGCTTCGCGCCCTCGCCCTGGCCGATCTCGGTGTAGGAGTGGATCTTGTCGAGCGCCGAGCGGTTGATGACCGGGCCGATGTCCACGTCCTCCTCGAGCCCGTAGCCGAGCTTGAGCTGCTCGGTGCGCTTGACGAGCTTCGACTGGAGCGGCTCGTAGACCTTCGAGCCGACGATGACCCGGCTCGCGGCTGTGCAGCGCTGACCCGACGTGCCGAACGCCGACCAGAGGATCCCGTCGACGGCGAGATCGACGTCGGCGTCGTCCATGACGATGATCGCGTTCTTGCCACCGAGCTCAAGGTGGATGTGCTTCAGGAAAGGAGCGCCGTTCTCGGCGGTCTTGATCCCGACCTCACGGGAGCCGGTGAGCGAGATGAGCGGGACGTCGGGGTGCTTGACGAGCCGCTCGCCAACGATGCTACCGCCGCCGTGGACGATGTTGAGGACGCCTGGCGGTAGCCCGGCCTCCTCGAAGATCTCGACGAAGCGCTCGGCGAGCGCGGGGGTGTCGGTCGCGGGCTTGAAGACAACGGTGTCGCCGCACACCAGCGCGGGTGCGATCTTCCAGCTCGGGATGGCGATCGGGAAGTTCCACGGCGTGATCGCGCCCACCACGCCGACCGGCAGGCGCACGCTCATCTGAAACTTGTCCGGCATCTCCGACGGCGTCGTCTGCCCGAACATGCGCCGGCCCTCGCCGGCCATGTAGTACGTCATGTCGATGGCTTCTTGGACGTCGCCGCCCGCCTCGGCGCGCACCTTGCCCATCTCCTGGACCATGAGCTCGGTCAGCTCGTCCTTGTGCTCGACGAACTGCTGCGCGACGCGAAACAGGATCTCGCCGCGCTTCGGCGCCGGCACGAGGCGCCAGCTCCCGTAGGCGGCGTTCGCGGCCTCGACGGCCCGGTCGGTGTCCTCGACGGTGGACTTCGGGAAGACCCCGATCAGCTCACCCGTCGCCGGGTTGGTCGACTCGAAGGTCTCGCCGCTCGAAGCGTCGACCCACTCGCCGCCGATGTAATTCCGGTACGTCTTTGTGCCCGTCGTCGCCATCGCTCCCCTTTTGATCGTGTCGGAGAGCGATTCTACGCAGCCGGCCTCAGCCGGTGACCTTCACAACCGGGCTACTCGCCCGATACGTCCGTGGGCGGAAACGTCCCCGGGATTCGCCCGCGGCGCCGGTCCCGCGTCTGGCGCCGCTCTTTCATCTCGGCGGTCGGCTTCCCCTGCCGGCGGTCGGGCCCCGAGCGCCGGTCGACGATCACCTCGACGTTCGGGTTGTCCTTGTAGTACTCGACGAGCCTCTCGAAAAGCTCGTCCTTGAGCTCGGGCGGGATGACGCAGTAGATCATCTCGCCGGAGTGTAGTGGCGGTTTCGGCCTTGCTCTAGAGCCGAGGGATGTCCGGCGTCAGCCGGCCGTCGGGCCCCAGGTGGCCGTTCCAGTCCTTGAAGCGGTCGTCGAGCTCGTCCAGCTCGTAGCCGCGCTCCGCGAGACGCACAGGCTGGCCCGACTCGAAAACGACGCGGTACTGGTACCACGAGATGTCCCAGGCGACCGTGACGACCACCTCCGGGTTCGTGCCGGAGAGCGGCAGGAAGCTGACACGAGCCTCGCCGAGACTCTTCGCGATCCCGGCGATCGTCCGCCGGTAGGCGCTGTCGTTGATGAGCTCCGCGGCCTCGACCATTGCCTGCTCCGTGACCGAGAGCCGCCGCAGCATGGGCTCCGGCATGACCGGATCGGGCTCGATCTTGCGCTGTTCGATGTGCCCGAGGCCGGGGAAGCGCCTGCGCCGCCGCGCCGTGTCGGGCACGAGCGGAGTCGTCGGGCTTCCCTCCTTGATCCAGCCGTGCTCGTCGGCCTGGTCGGTGCAGAGGGCGCAGACGTCCACCCAGTCCTCGCCGCCGGGCGTGAAGCGCACGGACCGCTCCCCCATGAGGAGCGTGCGGTGGCACACCGCGCACTGGCGGTACACGTCCTGTCTCCGGACGATCAGGATGCCCTCGCCTCCTCGCGCTCTTGCTGAGCGGTCTCGATGATCTTCTGCGCAATGTGCGTGGGCACTTCCTCGTAGCGGAGGAAGCCGAGCGCATAGTCGCCGCGGCCGCCGGTGAGCGAGGTGAGCGACTGCGAGTACGTGAGTACCTCCGCCATCGGCACCTCGGCCTTGATGCTCGTCATGCTGCCGCGCGGCTCCATCCCGTGCAGCCGCCCGCGGCGCGAGTTGAGGTCGCCGTTGACCGCGCCCACCGCGTCGTCCGGAACTGTCGCCTCAAGCGCCATGATCGGCTCGAGGAGCACGGGGTTGGCCTTCTCGTACGCGGCCTTGAACGCCATCGAGCCGGCGATCTTGAACGCCATCTCGGAGGAGTCCACGTTGTGGTACGAGCCGTCCACGAGCACCACGCGGACGCCCTGGACCGGCGCGCCGGCGAGCTCGCCGCGACTCATCGCCTCCTGGATGCCCTTGTCGACGGCGGGCCTGAAGCTCTGCGGGATGACGCCGCCGACGATCTTGTCCACGAACTCGTAGCCCTCGTGCCCGGGCAGCGGCTCCAGCACGATGTGGCAATCACCGAACTGGCCACGGCCGCCGGTCTGCTTCTTGTAGCGCCCTTGCGCGCGCGACTCCTTGCGGATGGTCTCGAGGTATGGCACGCGGGGCTGGTGGAGGTCGACGTCGACGCTGAACCGACGGTGGAGCCGGTCGACCGCGACCTCGACATGCATCTGCGAGAGGCCGGCGAGGAGCTGCTCCCCCGTCTGGTCGTCGCGGCGGAGGACGAGGGTGGGATCCTCTTCGGCGAGGCGCCGGAGCGCGGTCGCCATCTTCTCCTCGTCGCCCTTGGCCTTCGGCGTGATCGCGAAGCTCATCACGGGCTGAGGGAAGTCGAGCGTGGGCGCCTGGGACGCGTCGTCCTTCTCGAGCAGGAGATCGCCGGTCATGACGTCCTTCAGCTTCGCCACCGCGCCGATGTCGCCGGCCTGAAGGGCGTCCGCAGGCGCGTGCTCCTTCCCCTGGAGCAGCAGAACCTGGCTGAACCGCTCCTTGCCCTTCGTGCGCGGGTTGACGAGGTTCGAATCGGGGCCGACCGAGCCCGAGAGGACGCGGAACACGTTTATGCGCCCCGCGAAGGGGTCCGCGACGGTCTTCCACACGAAGGCTGCGGTGCCGTTCGCCTCGAAGCCGAGGTCGAGCGGCTTCTTGGCCGGCGAAGGCACGCCCTCCACGAGCAGGTCGAGGAGGCCGGTTGTGCCGAGGTTCTTCGTCGCCGAGCCGCAGAGGACCGGAAAGAGGTCGTCGTTCGAGACCGCGTTCTTCAGGGCGGCGGCGAGCTCCTCGCCCGACACCTCGCCTTCCTCGAGATAGCGCTCCATGAGCGCCTCGTCGGTCTCGACGACGGCGTCGACGAGCTGCTCGCGGTACGACGCGGCCTGCGCCGCGATCTCCTCCGGGATGTCGACCGGGTCGCCCTCGCGCCCGCCCTCCGGCGACATGTACGCGCGCATGTGGAAGAGGTCGACGATGCCCGTGAGCTCGTGCTCGTGGCCGATCGGGATCTGCACCGCGACGCACGTCCTCGAGAACTGCTCGCGGACCTGGTCGAGCACGAGGAAGAAGTCGGCGCGCTCGCGGTCGAGCATGTTCACGAAGAGAACGCGGGAAAGTCCGAGCTGCTCGGAGCGGTCCCAGAGCCTCGTCGTCTGCACCTCCACACCGTTCACGCCGTTCAGGACGAAGAGAGCGCCTTCGACGACCCGGAGCGCTGCGATCGAATCCGCCTGGAAACCAGGGTCGCCGGGCGCGTCGATGAGATTCAGCTTGCGATCTTGCCACTCGGCGTGGCAGATCGCGGCGGCCAGCGACATCTGGCGCTTCTGTTCGTCCTCGTCCCAGTCGGCGACGGTCGTCCCCTGCTCGACGGCGCCGAGGCGGTTGGTCGCGCCCGACTGAAAGAGCATGGCCTCGACGAGGGACGTCTTTCCTGTCCCCCGATGGCCGACCACGGCGACATTACGGATCTTCCCCGGTTCCGAAGGAGCCACGGACGGTCGAGTCTATCGGCTTGCGAAAGTAGTGGTGTAAAGATGCATTCATGCGGATTTCGCTCAGGAGAGCAGCCCCGGAGGATGCGGCGGCGATCGCGGATATCCATGTTCGCGCGCGGCGCGAATGCATGCCGTATCTGCCCGATATCCACAGCCCCGAGGAGGTGCTCCAGTGGATCCGCGAGGTCATGCCCCAGCACGACGAGGTCTGGGTCGCCCAAGACGACGGGCGCGTCGTCGGCTTCTTCGCGCTGAGCGACAACTTCCTCTACCACCTCTACGTGTATCCCGAGCTCCACGGCCAGGGTGCCGGCAGCTTGCTCTTCGACCGCATCAAGGAGCTCGCCCCGGACGGCTTCAGGCTCTGGGTCTTCCAGCGGAACACGCAGGCGCGCAAGTTCTACGAGCGTCGCGGGATGCGCGCCGTCGAGGTGACCGACGGCTCCAGGAACGAAGAGCACGAGCCCGACGCGCTCTACGAGTGGATCCCTGGTTCCGCGCCTGCCTAGTCCTGCGCTTGCCGGGTTATCGATGACGAGAGCCGGGCCTTGAGGCGCAGGATCGCCTTCGTGTGCAGCTGGGAGACGCGCGACTCGGTGACCCCGAGCACCTCGCCGATCTCCCGCAGTGTCAGCTCCTCGTAGTAGTAGAGCGTGACGACGAGCTTCTCGCGCTCCGGCAGGCGCGAGATCGCCTCGCCCAGCGCCTCGCGCACCTCGGTGTGTGCCATCGCCGACTGCGGCTCGGCGGCGGCCGGGTCCTCGATCGTGTCGATGAGCGCGACCGCGTCCCCGCTCGAGCCCGGGCTCGCCCAGAGCTCGTCGAGAGCGGCGATCGAGGAACGGGAGATCTCGAGAAGCGAATCCTGGAACTCCTCCTCTGTGATGCCGAGCTTGGAGGCGATCTCCTCATCGGTCGGCGCGCGCGTGAGGCGCGACTCGAGGTCGGCGATCGCCCGCTCGATGTCGCGCGCGCGGGCGCGCACCGAACGCGGTACCCAGTCCATCGAACGGAGCTCGTCGATGATCGAGCCCTTGATGCGCGCGATCGCGTACGTCTCGAACTTGATGTCGCGGGCGGGGTCGAACCGCTCGATCGCGCCGATGAGGCCGAGGAGCCCGTACGAGACGAGGTCGCCTTCGTCCACGTGAGCCGGCAGCCCGCTCCCGAGCCGCCCGGCGACATACTTGACGAGCGGCGCGTACGTGAGGATCAGCCGGTCGCGCAGGCCTCGGTCGCCGGTGCGTTTGAACTCCTGCCAGAGAACACGGGTGTCAGTCGCCTGGTCGGCCATCGCAGCGAAAGAATACGGTGCCTAGCGGAACGCCCTGTAGGCAAGCTCGCCCATCCACACTGCGAGCGCCCCGGATGCCGCCGCGATCACCCAGGCTCCCCCGCCCGCGCTGCCCGCGAAGATCGCGATCGCGGCGAAGCCGACGGCCAGAACGAGGAAGAGAACGCCAAGGGGTCTGCGTCGCACCTCGGTATCATGCGCCTCGCCTAGGGCCGTAGCTCAACTGGCAGAGCACCGGTCTCCAAAACCGGGGGTTGAAGGTTCGAGTCCTTCCGGCCCTGTGGTAGAGAAACCCTGCTAGTGCGGGGTTTCTCCTTTTCTGGCTCTTGCGGTGGACGGCTCCGAACAGCGTTTGGCAAACATTTGGCAAACATGAAGCACCGAGAGCGTCCAGCCCCGGTGCGAGACTCCGAGACATGCCAAAGGCAATCCCCCCTATCCGTATCCCCCGCCCGCTGCCTGAGCTCGTTGGCTCCCTGCGGCAAAACCTAGAACTACTGCGCGAATGCGGGAAGCGAGCTTTTGAGGAACGTGACACGGCATATCTCGGCGAGGTCGCCGGCAAGCTGCGCGTCCTCGTTCTCGACCGAGGCACCAACACACCGCTGCTCTTAGAACCCATGTACGAGTTCGACGTGAATGTCGAAGTTACGTTGCGCGGCCCTGGTTACGGCGACCCCCTCCTCTTGGACGAGTACCTGGACTCGCTCGCCTTTTGCCGGCAAAACGTCGGGCGGGTACGTAACGCTCACAAACGCGGACGTGGACGTCATCGCAACTTGGGCTCAGCAGCTGGTGCCGCGCACGAGGATTGGGCTGTTGACGAATCATTTGTTCGCTTCGCTAGGTCAGGCATCTCAATCGGAGAAGTTTCAGCAGGAGCAGCTACGCTCCGCGCCATCACACGAACGGTTCTAAGTGCGGCAGATGACTTTCTCGAATGGCTGACCGATGAACGCCTGAATGCCTACGGGGCTGGATAACGGGCAACGCCGCGAAAGAAGCTTACTGCGCTCGTACACCGACTCGTGCTCGCGCTTCGGCCTGCGAAGTAGTACCGTCGGTCGCGTCCGCTCCCCCGGAAAGGGAGTCGGCATGAAGACGATTCAGTGGAATCGCAGAGCCGTCGAGCAGGCAAAGGCTCAGAGGTTCGATGATCCCCGCCTCGCCATCTGTCCAGGGTGCGGAACGACGCCGGCCATACGTCAGTTCGGGCGCTATCAGTGCGAGTGCGGCGAGCTCGAAGGATTCGCCATGGAGTCAAGATGACCGAGAGGGTAACAGAAGCCGAACCCACGATTCCTCGCTTCCGGGAGCATCCGGCAGAGGCGTTCGCTTCGTTTTCCGCGGATGAACGTGCCATGCTTCGTCGGTACGTTCAGCAGGCTGAAGCCCTGCAGAACTGCGGCTACTTCAAAGGCAACGGGGACCTTCGACTGAGGATCTTCAATCAGAAGCCTGAAGCGCCGCCAGCGAGTCTCAGTTATCCCGGCGAAGATCTGTTGCGCTCACTTCTGATGGTTCTCAGGCCGCTTCATGACAGCGACGAACCTGCAAGCTTCGCTCGAACTCGCAACATGCTTGCAAGTCATGCAAAGGCGAAGGGTGGAGAGATCGCAGAAGAGGCGCTAGCCGATCTTCGGCTGTACAAGAAGACTGCGAACGCGGTGTTCTCTCACTCGCCATTCGTGATTCAGGAGGGCATCACCGACGAGGAAGGGGAGTCGGAAAGTCGCAGGCTGACGGCCAAGAGCATCTTCGATGACTATCTGTATGGCAGCTACTTCCACCGCGACGAAGAGCGTCTGCAGCGGGTCGAACTCTGGGAGACATTTCCCTTTCCCAAGTTCATCTTCCTTCAGTCGGCTGCTTCGTTCGCCACTATTTACCTACATCTCGCTGGACTGGTTTCAGCGATTCTTGACGAGCCTCTGCTCGCCGCCGCTAGTGAGCACTAGGAGCCCTTCGGCTTCCTACCCCGGCGCGCGACCTCACGCCCCTTCGCGCCCATAGCGCGAGCTTCTTCAGCCGTTACGTCCATTTCAATGGAGCCGCTGCGAGCATCATCGAACGCGATTCTGACCTTTGCACCCTTGCCGTCCTGAATCTGCTCGCCGCTCATATCGCTAACCACCACAGTCTTACGTGCCATGACTCCTCCCAAAAGTAATCGCTTCCGGAGTAAAACCTACTCATCGCGGTCAAGCACGGATCGTGTTGAAAGAGTATTCCAATTCGCCGTCGTTCGTTATCGTTCAGTGCTGACTGGTTTCGATGCGAGAGGCAGCTGATAGACAAGTCCCATCCATCGGGCGCGGTATTTTCGCCCGAGGCTTTCACCATAGTCCCCGCCGCACTCATCGTCTTGGCAAAATACATAGTCCCAGTCTGGCGCAGAGTTAGGTTGATTTGGTTGATATGAATAGATTGCCTCGGCGCCTCGCTCAAATCTTGTCAAGTCGGTGATCCAGCTCGGCTCGCGGATAGGGCGATGGTAAATTAGTTCCTTTCTCGACGTTTGTGAATCCGTCGCGTCGGTCTTGGTTTCATGATCATAGTCTAGTCTCAGGCTACCTCCGGCAGCGGTGTAGACCTTCACGTAACCTTCAACAAGATCGAATTGACCCACTGGAATATACGTGATCCTGCGGTTGATGAAGTGCTGCCCCGCTTCGAGTGAGGAACCCCGAATGAATGGATAACTAATTTCTATTGTGGCAGACGACTGGTTGCCGGCGAAGCGCTCCACGGCTTCGGCTTGGTCGATGCTCGTTTGGAATCCCGGTTGCTCGTCATCAAAGAACGTCACTTCGTACCCTGTAACGCGATAGAAGCTTCCAAGAAGGCTCACGTTAGAGTCGCTTGTATTCGTTACTGTGATGATGCCACGCACGGCAGTGAAGCCGTTCGATGTCGGACCGCGCTCAAGGACAACTTCGATGTCGACGCTCGGGGGAGTCGATCTGGGCGCGTGAGTTGAGGTGTACCAGAACTGTAAGAGTCCTATAAGCGTTGCGCTAATCCCAATGGCGATTCGTTGAATGGGCGCAAATGCACTCACCCCGGCACTGTGCGCCTCGGATGCGAGCAGGACGGCGACCGAAAGACAAAGCCCCGCTCCAACGAGCCACACGCCAACGCGCCGGTCAACGTCGCCACCAACGTACTGAAAAAGCAACAAGCTCAGTGCCCCAATCGCTCCGAAAAGTCCCGCAATAATGCCAGCCTGCAAGCCCCAAAAGCGATGCCTCGCAATTCCTATCACTGCTGCGACTGAGACAAGGCATGTGGCGATGAAGAATGCGGCTAGAACGCGCGAGCCAAGATCCAGAGCATAAAGAACGTCATGAAGGCCAACGACACCGGTAAAGAGGGCCAGGATTGAAAGCACCGCCCAGTACCAGGCTTTCCGCCCCATGAGCTAGCGAGATCGTTCGTTGTTGGAAGGCAAGAGGGACCCGCTCAGATCGGGCGTCGTGCTTTGCAGTGGAAAAGCCACCACCCAGGCACACGGCGATCGAAGCACTGACTCCGCTCGAAGTCAAGACAGGGGAGCCAGGCTGGCGGGGCTAGGTTGGCAGGCTCGGGACGGTCCGCTTGACAGGTCCGAACGAAGCCCGGGCGAGCCCTTCGAGCTCGTGACGGGAGGGCTGAACTAGAGGCCGGGGCAGGAAGAGCAGGCTAGGCAATTGCCACGCATGTGCTTGCGGAGGCGTGCGAAAGGCAGGGCTTGCCGCTCCTGTGCCATCATCTCCTCTCCCTTTGTGGCAAAGGAGGCATGAATGGCGCCGATCGTGAACAGCGTGGAGATCTTACGACGTCCTGAAGACGTCTTCTCCTATGTAACGGACCCAGTCCATCTCCCCGAGTGGCAGGAGCGCGTCGTCTCCGCTCGTGCCGAAGGGCCGGTCGGAGTCGGCTGCAGGGTCGTCGTCACTCGGAAGGTCGGTCGCATGGAGCGATCGATGACGGCAGAGATGGCTGAACTCAATCCCCCTCGGGAATGGCGCATCCACGGACTCGATGGTCCTATTCGGGGAGACGTGGACGGCTCGATTGAGCCGCTTGGCGAGGGCGATCGCTCACGCGTCAGAATTGCCTTAGACCTGAAGGGCTACGGGATCGGCAAGCTTCTTCTGCCGCTTCTCGTGCGGCGGCAAGCCGAAAGCGAGATGCCGCAGAACATGCAGAATCTGAAGGGGCTGCTGGAGAGCGAAGCACCTTAGGATCACTCAAGCCGGCTTCTTTCAAGTGGCGTAGGGTAGATGGCACAACGACACCTTCCGACAGAGGAGAAGCAATGGTCCTGGCAACGGCAAAGATCGGGGATTTCGACCGCTTCTGGAATACCTTCTCAACCAAGGGCGCTGAGAAGCGAAAGCAGCACGGTT
>Ga0126304_10000961_pt1 | contig 12870 bp, 14 predicted proteins | sample Plot25_FD_92538 | JGI IMG/M metagenome (GOLD analysis project Ga0126304, IMG submission 92538) | Serpentine soil microbial communities from UC McLaughlin Reserve, CA, USA - Plot25 | ecosystem: Environmental > Terrestrial > Soil > Grasslands | place: USA: UC McLaughlin Reserve, Lake County... | reverse complement strand
GCGGTCTTCGGCGCGATCCTCGGCCCGACCGTCTTCAGCCCGCTCTTCTCGAAGCACCAGCTCGACGCCGACGCGCTCGTCGTGCCGTGGCTCGCGGCCGCGGGGATCGTCGCGATCGGGATGGCGGTCGTCCTGGCAGTGCGGCCCGACCCCAGCACCCTCGCCCGCGCGCGCGCACACGCCGTGCCGGAAGAGCCCGCCGCGCCGCTGGCCGAGATCCTCCGCCGGCCGGGCACGAGTCCGTACATGCCGACGATGTGCGCAGTGATCACCGGGAAGAACGTCGGACTGCCTGTGCCCTTGGCCGACCATCATGCCATGACCGCGAAGCTCGCGAGGGCCCCGAGGAGAGCGGTCGCTACGTCGTCGGCGACCTGATCGATCGCCTCGGCCGCCGGGCCGCGCTCGTCGGCGGCCTCGGCGTCATGGGCCTGTGGACCCTCGCCCTGGCGTGGACCGGGAGCGTGCTCGCGACGGGCGTGGCGCTTTTTGGGCTCGGCCTCGGCTGGAGCCTCTCCTACGTCGCCGCGACCTCGGAGCTGGTCGATCTCGCGCGCCCCTCCGAGCGTGGTCGGCTAGTGGGCTTCAACGACCTGTCTCGGGCGGCACCGGCGCGGGCCTTGCGCTGCTCGGAGGGCTCGCCTACAGCCACGCCGGCCGCAACAGCGTCGCGCTCGGAGGCGCAGTGGCCGTCACGCTGCCCGCCCTCTGGATCGCAATCACGCGCCGCCCGCCGGCGGCGCTCCAAGAGGCCGCGGCCTGACCCGACGCTCCGCCGGGCTGCCGGGGTGCGCGTCGCTTCGCCTTTCGAGACCGGGGGCGCGCTCCGAAAAAGAAGGGCCGGAGCTTGAAGGCTCCGGCCCATTGTTCCTGTCTTCTTGTCCTAGCGCGTTACCCGGTGATCGTGATGTACGGCGAGTTGAAGCCCGCGAAGGTGAGCGTGTACGTGAAGCTCGACAGCGTAATCGTCGAGCTCAGCGTCACCTTCGTCCAGTTGCCGTTCGGGCAGGTCGCGTTCGCCTCGAAGGCCGAATTCGACGGCACGGGGCCTGACTGGAGGATCGGCACGTTGAGTCTGCCGTTCTTCGAGCGAAGGTCGCCGGTGCTCCTCGGGGCGGTCTGGGTCGTTGACTTGACCTCGACGATCTGGCCGCCGTGGTTGCGGCATTGGACGGTTGCCGAGTAGCTCGCGCTCAATGTCGCCTGCGCGTTCGTGTTGCCCACGCCCGCGAGCTCGTACGCGCTACACGTGACGACGCCGCCGCTAATCTCGCAGCCGATCGTGCCCGACTGGAGATGCGTGCCCGTTGGGGCAGCGGCGGGGTCGATGGTTGTCGCGGCGAGAGCCACCGAGGCCGACAAGGCCATCAGCAGCATCGCCAGGGTCGTGATAATTCCTGCTCGCTTCATTAGTTCGTAATCCTCCTGAGTTCTTCTGTTCACGCTGGGTGAACGAGTTCAGCTAACCCAAATGGGTGAACTGTGGGTGGACTGTTTAAAAAATGCCGAGGCGTCGGAAAGACGCCGGTAAACTCGGTTGAAGCACCACCTCCCTTTGCGCCAATGCACGGTCGTGGGGGAAACAGGTCGGTGTGACGCCCCGCTCCACGGCTCACCCGTGGGGTGGGGCTTTCTTGTCACGTCGGTCTACTGAAACTTCCATGCGTCCTCCCTCCCCGGTGGACGCTTTCCGCAGGCCCCTATCTTACCCCCTGTGCGTGGACTTTTTGGCTTGAAAGGCTGACAATTGCGGCATGTTTCGCTCTGCGACCGTGCCGCGGGCGATCACGCGCGGAGGGGGAGGAGGAAGGCGTGCCCTTCGACGTCTTCCTCGACAACCAGCTTCAGGAGGTCGCGCACGAGCCCCTGCCCGACCGTAGGGTCGCGGAGCGGGAGCGCGCGATTGATCTCGTAGCGGTTGTGGCGGCCCTTCCTAGTCCGTCGCACGTACCCCGCCTGCTGGAGATCGGCGAGTACGCGGTAGGTCGACCGCTCGGTGATCTCAGCCGCTTCCGCGAGCTCCACGACACTGGCATCCGGGTCACGGGCAACCGCCAGCAGCACCTGTGCATGGCTGGTGATGAACGTCCACGACCGCAGCGTGGACAGGTCGGTTGGAACACGTCGGGCTTCCACTTGCCGCAGACCTCTGAATCCGTTTGACGCCGGCTCCTTGCCAAGGTGACGCGTCGGCGCGCTGTTGTCAAGCTTGGTGAAAGCCCTTCGGCACCAAGGCCCGGTCTGGCCCTCGGGGTGGACCCGCTACACTCCCGCGGCGGCGGACGCGCATCCGCCGCTTTTCATGATGATGCAGAAAACCTGGAACGCAAAGCCGGGCGAGGTCGAGCGCCGCTGGTACCTCGTCGACGCGGAAGGCAAGACGCTGGGGCGTCTCGCTACGCAGATCGCGGACACGCTCCGTGGCAAGGGGAAGCCCGAGTACACACCGCACGTGGACACGGGCGATTTCGTCGTCGTCGTGAACGCCGAGAAGATCGCGGTCACCGGCAACAAGCTGGACGACAAGATCTACTACCGCCACTCCGGCTACCCGGGCGGGCTCAAAGAGCGCCCGCTGCGGGACGAGCTTGCGCGTAGGCCCACCGAGGTGCTGCGCAAGGCGGTCAAGGGGATGCTCCCGCGCAATCGCCTCGCGCGCGCCCAGATCACCAAGCTGAAGATCTACGCCGGCCCGGAACACCCGCATGAGGCCCAGGCTCCCGCGCAGCTCGAGGTGAGGGGCTGATGGCCGAGCGCGCCCAGTACCAGGGGACCGGCAAGCGGAAGACCTCGGTCGCCCGAGTGATCCTGCGTCCCGGCGACGGGACGACCTGGTTCAACGGCCGGACGATCGAGGCGTACTTCCCGCGGGCCACGCACCGCGAGCTCGCGCTTGCGCCGCTGAAGGTCGCGGGTGTCGAGGGGACCTTCGACGTCCGTGTTCGGGTACACGGCGGGGGGCCGAGCGGCCAGGCGGGCGCCGTCCGCCATGGCATCGCCCGGGCGCTCGTCGAGGCCGATCCGGAGCTGCGCTTGCCGCTCAAGCGCGCCGGGTTTCTCACGCGCGACGCACGCATCGTCGAGCGCAAGAAGGCCGGCCTGCACAAGGCGCGCAAGGCGCCGCAGTTCTCCAAGCGCTAGTTGCGCCGCTACTTCGGTACTGACGGGATCCGGGGGATCGTCGGGGAAGACCTGACGCCCGAGCTCGTCGAGCAGCTGGGCCGCGCGGCGACGCTCTGGTCGCAGCGAGGACGCGTCTTCGTGGGCCGAGACACCCGGGCTTCAGGCCCCGAGCTGGAGGAAGCCTTCGCCCGGGGGGTCGTTTCCGCGGGCGGGAACGCGGTGCTCGCAGGCGTCCTGCCGACGCCGGCGGTCGCGCTGCTCGCGCTCGACCTCGGCGCCGTCATCTCCGCCTCCCACAACCCGCCCGAGTACAACGGCGTCAAGCTGTTCGACCGCGAGGGCCAGAAGCTGACCGACGCGGCCGAAGAGGAGATCGAGGCCCTGTTCGACGCATCGTTCGGCGGCCCGGCGGGGGAGATCGACGAGGTTGGCGTCGCAACAGACAGCTACCTCGAGCACATCGTCGAGCGCTTCGGCTCGGACCTCACCGGCCTGAAGATCGTCGTCGACTGCGCCAACGGGGCGTACTCCGGGATCGCGCCGCCGGCCTTCGAGCGCCTCGGTGCGGAGGTGACGACGATCGGCGCGGACCCTGACGGCACGAACATCAACGTCGGCTGTGGCGCCACCGACCTCCGGGCACTGCAACAGGCCGTCACGGGCTTCGGGGCGGATCTCGGTGTCGCCTTCGACGGCGACGGCGACCGCATGCTGGCCGTGGACGCGCGCGGCAACGCCGTGGACGGAGACCAGATTCTGGCGATCCTGATGCTCGACCTGGAGGTCGAGCTGATCGCCGTCACGGTGATGGCGAACCTCGGGCTCCACCGGCTGGCCGAGGAGCGTGGGGTTCGCGTCGTCACGACCGACGTCGGCGACCGCTACGTGCTTGAAGCTCTCCGCCGCGAGGGCGGTCTTCTCGGCGGTGAGCAGTCGGGGCACATCATCTACCTGCGCGATCACGTCACCGGCGACGGGCTCGCCGCGGCGCTCCTCCTGTGCGGCGCGCTGCGCGGGCGCGCGCTCGAGGAAGCCGCGGCCGTCATGCCGCGCTATCCACAGGCCACCGCGAACATCCGCGTCGCGCGCAACCAACTTTCCCCGGCCGTTGCCGCAGAGGTAGAACGATTGAATCGGCGGCTCGAGGGCCAGGGCCGCGTGCTGGTGCGGCCTTCCGGCACGGAGCCCGTGATTCGAGTGCTCGCGGAAGCAGAAACGGCTGCTCAAGCCGAAGAAACGTGTGGTACGATCAGCGCTCTCGTTACTCGAGAGCTCGGCTGATCCGACCCGACGCGGGGTCGGGAGAGCGGCCGGGCCTTTCGCGTTCTTAAGGGGGTTTCGGCGTGTGCGGGATCATCGGATACGTCGGGCAAAGAGCCTGTAAGGACCTGTTGCTCCAGGGCCTCGAGCGCCTGGAGTACCGCGGCTACGACTCGGCCGGTCTCGCGCTCCGGGAGAACGGCGAGATCGACTACGAGCGCGCCGTCGGCAACCTTCAGGTCCTGAAGAAGCAGGCCGGGTCGAACTGCTCCGAGGCGACGACGGGCCTCGGCCACACGCGCTGGGCCACCCATGGCGCGGTGAACATGCAGAACGCCCACCCGCTCACCGGCTGCGACGAGGGCAAGCTCGCGATCGTCCTGAACGGAATCGTGGAGAACTACCGCGAGTTGAAACAGTCGCTCGAGTCCGAGGGCCACACCTTCAACACGGAGACCGACGCCGAGGTGGTCGTGCATTTGATCGAGCGCCACTATCAGGGCGACTTGCTCGAGGCGGTTCGCGAGGCCTACCGCGAGCTCGAGGGCCACTTCGCCTTCGTCGTCGTCCACCACGACCACCCCGAGGAGCTCGTCGGCGCGCGGCTCCAGTGCCCGCTGCTCGTCGGCGTCGGCGAGGGCGAGATGTTCTTCGCCTCGATGGCCGCGGCGTTCATCGGCGAGACCCGTTCGATCCAGCTGATCGAGGACGGTGAGGTCGTCTCGATCACGCCCGACGGCGCTCGCTTCGTCTGCGTGGAGGACGGCGAGCTCGAGCGCGAGGTGATCGAGGTCGACTGGGACATGGAGGCCGCCGAGAAGAGCGGCTACGAGACCTTCATGCTCAAGGAGATCTACGAGCAGCCGGAGGCCGTCGCGGAGACCCTGGGCGACCGGGTGCGCCACGGGACGCTCGTGCTCGAGAGCCTCGGCATGACCGAGGAGCAGCTGCGCAACCTGCGCCGGATCGTGATCGTGGCCGCCGGCACCTCGTACCACGCGGGGGTCGTCGGCCGCTACATGATCGAGGAATGGGCGAGGCTCCCGGTGGAGCCCGACATTGCGAGCGAATGGATCTATCGCAACCCCGTACTCTCGAAGGACACGCTCGTAATCGGGATCTCCCAGTCGGGCGAGTCCCGGGACACGGTGAACGCGATCAAGCTCGCCCGCGATCTTGGCGCCCGGACGCTTGCGATCACGAACCTGATGGGCTCGCAGATCACGCGCGAGGCCGAGTCGGTGCTCTACACGCGCTGCGGCCTGGAGATCGGCGTCGCAGCCTCGAAGACCTTTACGGCGCAGGTCGCGCTGCTCGCGTTGATCGGCCTCAAGCTCGCCCAGGTGCGCAAGACGTTGCCGCCCGAGGAGGTCACGATCATCCTCGACCAGCTATACGAGTTGCCGCAGAAGATCAGGCAGTTCCTGGACGGCGACCACCCGATCGAGGAGATCGCCCAGCGGCTGTACGACAAGCAGTTCTTCCTCTACCTGGGCCGCCACATCGGGCTGCCGGTCGCGCTCGAGGGCGCGCTCAAGCTGAAGGAGATCTCCTACATCCCCACGGATGCCTACTCGGCCGGCGAGATGAAGCACGGGCCGATCGCGCTGCTCGAGGAAGGCACGCCGGTCGTCTGTGTGGCGACCGACCAGAAGGTGATCTACGAGAAGGTCGTCTCCAACATCCAGGAGACCAGGGCCCGTGGGGCCCATGTGATCGCGATCGCAACCGACGGCAACGAGGACATCCAGCACCACGCGGACGACGTCGTCTACGTGCCGCGCTCACCTGCGTTCCTGCAGTCGGTGCTCGCGGTGGTGCCGCTGCAGCTGCTGGCATATCGGATCGCGCGACTGCGTGGGCTGAACGTCGACCAGCCGCGCAATCTGGCGAAGACCGTCACCGTCGAGTAGTAGTGGGCGCGAGCCAGGGAGCAGCGTTTCTCGGCGTCTCACTCCTCGTCATCGTCACTCCCGGTCAAGACACGGCGCTGACGATTCGGAACACACTCGCCGGCGGCCGGCGCACTGGAGTCTTCACAGCGCTCGGGGTGGTCGGCGGGCAGCTCGTGTGGGCTCTCGGGGCGAGCGCCGGCCTCGCGGCCGTTCTCCTCGCCTCACGCCCAGTGTTCACGGCGTTGCGTCTCGCGGGTGCCGCCTACCTCGTGTTCCTCGGAGCGCAGGCGCTCGTCACGGCACTGCGTAGCCACGAGCCCGGCAGCGTGACCCTCGCCGCACGAAGCAGGCCCCGGACCGCGTTCAGGCAGGGAATGCTCAGCAATCTCGGCAATGCGAAGATCGCAGTCTTCTTCACCAGCCTCCTTCCCCAGTTCGGCACGAGCTTCTGGACGATGCTCCCGCTGGGTTTCTGCTTCGCGACACTGACCCTCGTTTGGCTGAGCGGCTACGCCTTCGCTGTCGCCCGAGCGGTGCGGATCCTGAGCCGTCCCGCCCTGCGCCGAACGATCGACGCAGTGACGGGATTCGTGCTCATCGCGTTCGGCCTTCGCCTGGCCGGCGAGCGCTAGACCCTCGCTATCGTCGCGGCGTGAACTCGCTCGACCAGATCGGCCAGGGCCTGTGGAACGCCTTTCAGATGGGCTGGGAGGTGTGGTGGGCGCTCGTGCTCGGCTTCCTGCTGTCGGGCGTCGTGCAGGCGTGGGTGCCACGCTCGCGGATCGAGCACGCACTCGGCGGCCGCGGCCCGAAGACCGTCGTCGTGTCGACGGGGCTCGGTGCGGCCTCCTCCTCGTGCAGCTACGCCGCGGTGGCGATCGCGAAGTCGACGTTCCAGAAGGGCGCGAGCCTCGTCTCCGCGATGGTCTTCCAGTTCGCCTCGACGAACCTCGTCTTCGAGATCGGGATCGTGATGTGGATCTTCCTCGGCTGGCGGTTCACGCTGGCCGAGTTCGTCGGCGGCGGGATCCTGATCGTGCTGATGTGGATCGGCATCCGGCTGCTCGTCTCGCGGCCGCTGGAGGAGGAAGGTCGCGAGCACACGCAGTCCGCCGACACCGGTCACGTGCACCCCTCGGCGGGCGGCGGCTCGCGGCTGCTCTCCCTCGACGCCTGGTCGGACGTGGCGCACAACTTCCGCGGCGACTGGGAGATGCTCTGGAAGGAGATCACCGCCGGCTTCCTGATCGCCGGGTTCATCGCGCTTCTCCCGATGGGCGTCTTCAACGACCTCTTCCTGACCGATCAGGGAGGTGCACTCCAGCTGATCGAAAACTCGCTCGTCGGGCCGCTCGTGGCCGTGCTCTCGTTCGTCTGCTCGGTCGGTAACGTGCCCCTCGCGGCGGTGCTCTGGGGCGGCGGTATCTCGTTCTCCGGGGTGATCGCCTTCATCTACGCCGACCTGATCATCATCCCGATCGTGCTCATCTACGGCCGCTACTACGGGTGGCGGCTGACGGCCCTGCTCGTCGGAATCATGTTCGTTGCGATGGTGGCCGCGGCGCTGCTCGTGGACGGGATCTTCAGCGGCCTGGGGCTCGTCCCGGAGAAGCGTCCCTCGATCGACTCGATCACCGAGCGCGGGATCTCGTGGAACTACACGACGGCGCTGAACATCGTCTTCACGCTGGTGGCGGCCGGGTTGATCGGGCTGACCATGCGCGGCGGCGCGCGCGACCCGGTCTGCGGGATGAGAGTCGACCGCCGGAAGGCCGAGACGAGCGAGCATCGCGGCAAGGACTACTTCTTCTGCGGGCCGGGGTGTCGGGCGAAGTTCGAGGCCGACCCTGAGCGCTACGCGGCTAGGAAGGCTCCGGTAGGCCCGCAGCCGGCGGAGCAGTAGGCAGCTCCGAGAGCTTGACGGGCGGTACCTGGCCCGCGCTAGTGGAGGAGGGCGAGGCGGCTCGCCTGGCCGCGTTTCTCGCCGCTCCCGGTCTGCGTCCACGCCCCGCTCGACCGGCCGCTCGCGCTCTGCCCAAGGCTAGTAGCGGCGGTCCCGGACCTTGCGCTGAGCCTTCGCGGCCCGGTCGAGCGTCTCCAACTCGTCCAGGCTGCGGCCGGCGCCTTCAGCGACGCAGGTCAGCGGCGACTCGACCAGCTGCACCGGGAGGCCGACCTCGCTGCGCAGCCGCTCGTCGATCCCGCGCAGGAGCGAGCCGCCGCCGGCCATCACGATCCCACGCACGCCGAGGTCGGCCGCCAGCTCCGGCGGCGTTCGTTCCAACGTGTCCTTGACCGCGCTGACGATTCGCGCGACCGGCGCCTCGAGCGCACGCCGCACGTCGCCGCCTGTGAGCGTTACCCGCCGCAGAAGGCCGGTCACCAGGTCGCGCCCGGCGACGGTCGTCTCAGGCGAATCGTCCGCCGACCAGGCCGAGCCGACCTCGATCTTCGCCACCTCGGCGGTCTCCTGACCGATCAGCAGCTTGTGGACGTTCTTGACGTAGTCGACGATCGCGTCGTCCATCTCGTAGCCGCCGACGCGGATCGACTCCCAGACCACCATCCCGCCGAGTGAGATGACGGCGACCTCCGTCGTGCCGCCCCCGATGTCGATCATCATGCTCGCGACCGCATCGCCGACGGGCAGGTTTGCCCCGATCGCGGCCGCCATCGGCTCCTCGATCAGGTAGACGGAGCGGGCACCCGCTGCGCGCGTCGCCTCGTCCACGGCGCGTCGTTCGACGTCGGTGATCCCGCTCGGCACGCAGAGAACGACTCGCGAGTAGGCGAACCTGCTCCCGCCCGCTTTCGAGATGAAGTGGCGCAGCATCTCCTCGGTGATCTCGAAGTCGGCGATCACGCCGTGCCGGAGCGGCCGGATCGCGCGGATCGAAGCGGGCGTCCGGCCGATCATGCGTTTGGCCTCGGCCCCGACCGCGTGCACGCGGCCCGTCTCCTCCGAGATAGCGACCACGGACGGCTCGAACAGCACGATCCCGCGCCCACGAATGAACACGAGCGTGTTCGCCGTGCCGAGATCGACCGCCATGTCGCGGCCGCTGCCGATTGACCCCCAGAGACGCATGCCCCGCTGGAGCCTAGTCACGCCGCGGTATAAACGTGGCCGTGGCGGTAACCGAAGGCCGGATTCCCTTCCACGGTGCCGAAACCTGGTACCGCTCGGTCGAACCGGAACGGGGCGCCGGCGAGATCCCGTTGCTCTGCCTGCACGGCGGCCCGGGCGCCAACTGGCTCCACCTCAAGCCCTACGAGGCGCTGGCCGACGAGCGCCGCGTGGTCTTCTACGACCAGCTGGGCTCCGGCAATTCGGCGCTGTCGGGACCGCACGACTCGGAGATGTGGGTGACGGAGCTGTTCGTCGAAGAGGTGGACGTCGTGCGGGAAGCGCTCGGCCTCGATCGCGTTCACATCCTCGGCCATTCTTGGGGCGGGATGCTCGGCATGCAGTACGCGAGCGGCAGGCCCGAGGGTTTGGTCTCACTGATCGTCGAAAGCTCGCCCGCCAGCATTCCCGCCTGGATGCCCGAGCTGCAGCGGCTGCGGTCCGAGCTGCCACCCGAGGTCGAGGCGACTCTCCGCCGGCACGAGGACGCGGAGACCACGGACGACCCGGCGTACGAGGAGGCGATGATGGTCTTCTACCGGCGCCACCTCTGCCGCATCGATCCGTGGCCGGACTGGCTCGTCGAGTCCTTTGCGATCCTCGACGCCAACCCGGAGGTCTACCACTCGATGAACGGACCGAGCGAGTTCCACGTGATCGGCAAGCTCAAGGACTGGGACATCACCGACCGCCTCGGTCGGATCGAGGTGCCGACGCTCGTCTTCTCCGGACGCTACGACGAGGTGACCCCAGCTACTACGGAGGCGGTTCACCTGGGGATCCCGGGCTCGGAGTACGTCGTGCTCGAGGAGAGCTCGCACATGGCGCAGGCGGAGGAGCCCGAGCGCACGCTGGAGCTGGTGCACGATTTCCTTGCGCGCGCCGAGCGTCGATTCCAAAGCTAGGTCAACCGATACACGGCAGGCCGCAAGAGATAATCCGCCGAGGCGTCAAGTTCTCCGAGAACGTCGAAAGGGGGAGACATGCGAAGGATCTCTGCGGCGGTTGCTGTGGCGGCATTGGGCGCAGCTGCCATTCTCGTCGGCTTGGCGCCGGCCTCCACGTCGGGGCCCGATTACCTCAGCGTCGTCTCGTCGAGCGCGAAAGCGAAGCAAAAGAACCAGGCACGGCTCGCGGTGACCACGAAGACGTCGATTCCGCGCCATCCGGATGCATTCATCAAGTCCAATCCGGTCGTCGGCTTCGCCTGGGTCGACGTCACCACGAGCAAAGGATTCGTTGTGACGATCCATCCGGTGATCGGGCGCGACTCCCATCAGAATCCGAGGGCGTGGCACGCGCACACGGTGACGCTGAGCGGCGGAGCCACTGCTCCGAACGACTTCTGCCTTGCTTCGATCAACTCGAGCCCGACGGCGGGAATCTCGATCCACGGCAAGACGATGAGGGTGAACGTGCGCACCTCGAAGCTGCCGGTGGCACCCTCCGCCTTCGACGTCACGACCGGCTTCACGGTTCAGCAGGACGCGGCCTGTACATCCGGTCTCGGAGTGCGAGCCAGCACCTAACAGACGCCGGAACGATGGGCGGCCGCAATGCATGGCCGCCCATCGTCAATCCGCGTTCCGGCGCAGCCGCTTGACCTGGGCTCGGCGCCGTTTCGCTTCCAGGCGCCGCTCGACCGAGGCCTTGCTCGGCTTGGTGGGCTTGCGCTTCCGCGGAACCCGGAGCGCCGCCCGGAGCGTCTCCACGAGCCGCTCGGTCGCCAGCTCCCGGTTGCGCCACTGGCTGCGCTCGTCCTGGGCGACTGCGCGCAGCACCGGGCCGGCCCGTGCGATCACCCGTCGCTTCTGGGCCTCCGAGAGCGCGACCGAGGCCTCGACGTCGAAGGTCGCCTCGACGCGCGTGTCGCTCTTCTGCGCGTGCTGGCCGCCCGGCCCGCTCGAGCGCGAGAAGCGGAGCTCGATCTCGAAGCGCGGGATGGTGACCGACCGGCTCACCTGAATAGACTCGCCGCTCATGGCCACGCTACGCGACCGGTTTCGTAATCGAAGCGCTCATATGGGCGAGGCGAAGGTTATGCACGCGCGACGGCGGCTTTGCCGGTGAGTGCGATTCTTCTAGACGTGGACGGGGTCTTTCACGTCTCCGGTCAGCCGATCGACGGTGGTGGGGACGCCGTCTCCCGCCTGCGCGAGGCCGGGCACCGGCTCAGGTTCGTCACCAACAACACCACCCACTCGCGTCGGCAGCTCGCCGAGCAGATCCGTGGGCTGGGCGTGGAGCTGGAGGACGCGGAGCTCCAGACGACGCCGCTCGCGGCCGCGCATGCGCTCAAGGGCAAGCGGGTCCTTGCGCTGACGTTGCCCGACATCATCGAGGATCTCGATGGAATCGAGCTCGTCGGCGAGGGTGCGGACGCCGTGCTTCTCGGCGGGGCCGAGGAGAGCCCCGAGATGAACAATCAGGTGTTCAGCTACATGAACCTCGCGCGGGCCTTCGCGGAGCTCAACGAGGGCGCCGAGCTCTACTGCTTGCACAAGAACCGCTGGTGGCAGACCGAGCGCGGGCCCCTGCTCGACACAGGCGCTTTTGTCGCCGGGCTCGAATACGCGGCCGACCTGCAGGCGACGGTGCTGGGAAAGCCGAGCGCCGCCTACTTCAACGCGGCTCTCGACGCGCTCGACACCGACGCCAAGCTGACCTGGATGGTGGGCGACGACGTCGAGGCCGACGTCGGCGGCGCCGCGGCATGCGGGCTGCGTACCGTGCTCGTCCGTACCGGCAAGTTCCGGCCCGACGCGGTCGAGGCCGCCCGGGTCAAGCCGGAAGGGATCATCAGCTCGATCGCTGCGCTGCCGGAATGGATCGAGTCCGCCCCGTAGTCTTTCCGCCGTGCGCGTCGGCGTCGACCTGATCGAGATCCCGCGGATCGCCCGCGCCCTCGAGCGCTATCCGGGCTTCCGCGAGCGCTGCTTCACCGAGGCCGAGAGGGCCTACTGCGACTCGAAGCCGAACCCGCCGCAGCACTACGCGGCGCGCTTCGCAGGCAAGGAGGCGGTCGGCAAGGCGCTCGGTTCCGGCGTGCGCTTCACCTGGCGGGAAATCGAGATCGCGGGCCGCCCGAAGCCGATGGTGACCCTGACCGGCAAGACCAAGGCATGGGCCGAGCGCCTCGGCGCCGGGGCGATCGAGCTCTCGATGACACACTCGCGCGAGTTCGCCCAGGCGGTGTGTGTCGTCTCCGATGCCGAGCGACTCCTTTCAGATTGAAGCCTTGTGGTGCCTCAGCGCGCATCCATCGCGCACCGGCGACGAAGCTCGAGCCTGAAATGAGCCTCGATCCCCTTTATACGGCAGACGAGATGAAGGCCGCCGAGGCCGGGCATGACGTCAAAGAGCTGATGGCGCGCGCCGGCCGGGCTGTCGCCGAGGAGGCGATGCGTCGCTTCCCGGATGCCCGGCGCTTCGTCGCGGTCTGCGGCCAGGGGGCCAACGGCGGCG
>Ga0126304_10000960_pt1 | contig 12882 bp, 10 predicted proteins | sample Plot25_FD_92538 | JGI IMG/M metagenome (GOLD analysis project Ga0126304, IMG submission 92538) | Serpentine soil microbial communities from UC McLaughlin Reserve, CA, USA - Plot25 | ecosystem: Environmental > Terrestrial > Soil > Grasslands | place: USA: UC McLaughlin Reserve, Lake County... | reverse complement strand
GTCGAGGGCATCAACGCCCTGACCGCGCAGGACCTGGAGACGGTGCTGGCAGCGGTCACGGCGGTGAACCGTCAGAAGGAAAACGACTTCCGTGCAACCGGCGAGCTCGACATCTCCTACACGTCGAACGACCTGACGCGCTTCCGCGTCAACGGCTTCATGCAGCGCGGCGCGACCTCGTTCGCGTTCCGCGTTATTCCCCGTGAGGTCCCCAGCTTCGAGACGCTGAAGCTCCCGCCCGGCGTGCAGCGCCTCGCCGAGGAGCACCGCGGGCTCGTGCTCGTCACGGGCGCGACCGGCTCGGGAAAGACGACAACGCTCGCGTCGATGCTGAACCACATCAACCGGACGCGGCGCCAGCACATCGTCACCATCGAGGACCCGATCGAGATCCTCCACGACGACGTCGCATGCATCGTCAACCAGCGCGAGGTCGGGCTGGACACGCAGTCCTTCGGCCAGGCGCTTCGACGCGCGCTGCGGCAGGACCCTGACGTGATCCTGATCGGCGAGCTCCGCGATGCCGAGACGGCCGAGACCGCGCTCCAGGCCGCCGAGTCGGGCCACCTCGTCTTCTCGACCATGCACACGATCGACGCCGCTGAGTCGCTCGCCCGGCTGACCGAGTTCTTCCCGGCCGTCAAGCAGCAGATGATCCGCTCGATTCTGGCGGGCGTCCTGCGCGGTGTGATCAGCCAGCGGTTGCTGCCGAAGGTCGGCGGCGGGCGAGTCGCCGCGGTCGAGGTGATGGTCAACAACGCCCGGATCGCAGACTTGATCCGCGAGGCGCGGCCCGACGAGATCCACGACGCGATCGAGGAGGGCGAGTTCTTTGAGATGCAGACGTTCAGCAAGGCGCTGATCGACCTCGTCGTCGCCGGCCAAATCGACCAGGAGATCGCCGCAAACGCGTCAACGAATCGTCACGACTTCCTCGTCGCCCTCGAACGGGCCCTCAAGCAGCAGGCTGCCGACGAGCGCGCGGCCGCCGAGCCGCCGCCGCACCCGGTCGGCGGGCCGCTGCGCGGCGCCGAGGTACCGGTCGCCGAAACGGTCCCCGGGCTCCGCGTCGCCCATCCCGAGCCGACGTAGCCGTGCGTCGCGCTGCGGCCACCATTGCTCTCGCGCTCGCACTCATCGGTGCGGCAAGCGCCGGGGCCGCGGGCCCCGTCTTCACGATCGTGGGGCAGACTCCGGCGCAGCCTGCCCTGCCGAGCGCGGAGGTGCCGAACGCGGAAGGCTCCCTGCTCCTCCCACCGGGCTGGACTGTCTCCACTCTCACGCCGCGCGCGCTCTCCTTCGCCGAGATGAGCGCTCTCTGGCACCGGGCCGGAGCCGCATACGGGATTCCATGGCAGGTTCTGGCGGCGATCAACAAGATCGAGTCGAACTTCGGCCGCAACATGGGGCCGAGCTCCGCGGGCGCCGTCGGCTGGATGCAGTTCATGCCCTCGACCTGGCTCCGGTGGGGCACGGACGCGAACGGCGACGGAGTCGCCGACCCGTGGGCGCCCGAGGATGCGGTCTTCTCGGCCGCGCGCTACCTCGCGGCCGCGGGCGGGCGCACCGATCTCTACCGGGGCGTCTTCGCGTACAACCACGCGGACTGGTACGTCCGTGACGTCCTCGACCTGGCGGCGCTCTACGACAACGGCGGCGGGGTCCTGACCTTTACGCTCGACCGGCTTCAGGTGAAGCTCGACGAGGCGCGGAAGCAGGTCTCGAAGGCGAACCGGAGACACATCGAGGCCGTGAGGCGCGCACGCGCGCTGCGCCGGGTGGAGCGGTTACTGGTCGCCCGCGCGGGACAGGCCGAGCTGCTCTCGCGCAAGCTCGACCTCGAGCGGCGCGCCGTGCAGGCAGGCATCCGCGCGGAGGAGGCCGGCGAGGTCGCAGCCGAACGGCGCGAGCTCCTCGACGACGCAAAGGCAGCGCTTGCTGCGGCACGCGCAGGGGCGGCCTCCGCCTCGTTCGCGCCGCCGGCAAGAGCTCTCTTCGGAACTGCGTCGTACGCGGGCGGCTATGTCTTCCCGGTCGGCGGCGGCCCGTCGGTCGTCTCCGTCAGCGAGCTCCACCACGACTATCCGGCGGCCGACATCGCTGCGCCGATGGGAACTCCTCTCTACGCCCTCGCCGACGGCGTCGTCGAAGACGCCTGGCCGGTCGGCTCCGGGAACTGCGGCATCGGCTTCGTTCTCGGCACCCCGGACGGCCGCAGCTGGACGTACTGCCACCTCTCGTTCCTGGAGCCGGCCGTCCAGCCAGGTGCCTCCCTCACGGCAGGAGCGCCGGTCGGCCTCGTCGGCTCGACGGGCCACTCGACCGGCCCCCACCTGCACCTCCAGACCGGGCCGGACCTGACCTATCCGCAGCAGGAGGAGTGGTTCCGCGCGTTCGCCGGGACCGCCTTCGCGTGGCAGGGAACGGTCGAGACGCAGCCGAACCCGGTCGCGCCGGTCTCGGCCGCGCCCGTCTTCGCCGTGGTCGACCAGCCCGTCTTCGAGGTCGTCGCTGACGACGTCATCGAGTTCTCCCTCGCCTCTTGAGTCTCACGAGGGTTCTGCCGACAAGGGGGTAGTCGTGGCGGCCCGGCTTCCATCTGTCTTTGCGCGCATCGTTGCCCTGACGGCGATCCTCGTCCTGGGATCGGCGACGATCTCCTTCGCCGCCGAGAGCCAGTTCGGCGCCCAGACGACCCCCAATAAGGTCACGGTAGCGCCGCCTGAGCTCGTCACGATCCCGGATGTCCGCGGCCAAGCCTACGTGTTCGCGAAGGGGACGCTGGAGGAGGCCGGCTTCGCGTGGCGCGTCGCCGGCGCCGTACAGGGCTACCCGGCGAACACCGTCGTCTCGCAGGCGCCCGCCGCCGGGACGCGCGTCGTGGACACCGGCATGCCGACCATCCAGCTCGGGCTCGCTCGCAACGGGAGCTACGTGCAGGAGGGCTCACCGCAGAACACGTCGCCCTACGACGGAACGGCGATCAAGCTCCCCGGCCGACGCAAGCCGGCCGCGAAGCCGGCGCCCAGGCCCAAGCCGGTCGCCAAGCCGAAGCCTGCAGCCAAGCCGAAGCCTGCTGCCAAGCCGAAGCGTGCGGCCAAGCCGAAGGCCAAGCCCGCGGCCAAGCCCACCGCCCGCCCGGAGGCCTTCCAGCTTGCCGGCGCACCCGCAGAACCGCTCGACGAGGCGCCGCTGACGACCCGGGCGAGGCGCCTCGAGCGCTGGCTTGCGACGCATCGCAAGCCGACCACTGCGAACGTCAATCACTGGCTCTACCAGCACGAGTGGATCGTGACCGGCGCGCGGTTCGGCTGGTGGCGCGGCGCCCAGGCGCTCGAGATCCTGATCCGGGCCGACGAGCAGGTGCAGCGCCGGTGGAAGATCGGTTCCAGGAGCGAAGCGGCCGCGAGGCGCGCGCTCGCCGCCGTGCGCGCGAAGTCGCGATGACCAGGCTCCGCCGTCTGCTCGCCAGCGAGCGCGGCTACACGCTGATCGAGCTCGTACAGGTCGCGGCGATCCTGAGCGTCGTCCTCACGGGGCTCACCGTCCTCTTCGTTCAGGCGACGAATGCCGAGTTCCAGATGAACGAGCGTTTCCAGGCGCAGCAGTCCGCCCGCGTCGCCGTCGACCGGATGCGCCGCGAGCTCCACTGCGCCAGCGCGATCACGCCGACCGGCTCGGCGGCGTCCATCACGGTGACGCTGCCCGCGCAGTGCCCGACGTCCGGCGGGTCGCAGGTGAACATTGTCTACGACACGGCTCTCGTCTCGGCGAACCGCTACCGCCTCCGGCGAGCCGGTGTCATGGTGGCCGACTACATCACGACCGGGACCGTCTTCGACTACACGGCGCCGCAGACGGGCAAGCTCGGAACGGTCCGCGTGGAGCTGCCGGTGGATCCGAGCGACGCCAAGAACCACGTCTGGCGGCTCGTGGCCGACATTGTTCTCCGAAACACGACGCGGCTCTGACGCGGATCACCCGTTTTGGGGAGACGCGAAGGCGTCTTTCCAGGCGAAATGAGCACAAGCGCGCCCGCTCGACTTGGCGCGCCGCTGCGGTCATGCGACGTTTGCTGAAAGATCAGTCCGGAATTGCCCTCGTCATGTCTCTGGGCATGATCGCCGTGCTCTCGATCGTTGGGACCACGACGCTCGTCTACACGACCTCCAACGCGCGTTCCGGTGTGCTCAGCAAGGACAATGAGCGCGCCTTCTCCCTCGCGGAGGCCGGCCTCAACAATGCCATGGCGGTTCTGTCGCTGCCGACGAACAACGCGCTTGACCCCGACGTGTTGCCGTCGACAGAGATGACCGCGTCGTCCGCTACCTACGAAGGCGGAACTGCGAAGTGGTACGGCACGCTCGACCGTGCGAACGCCATGTGGACGATCACCAGCCTCGGCCTCTACAACAATCCCACGGGGCCCGGCATCGCTCAGGTCCGGCGAACGCTCACCGCGAAGGTTCCGATCATCCCGACCTATACGCAGCCGCTGAACAACCCCGTCTGGAACTACCTCTATGCGGGGCACACCGGCAGCGCCTGCGATCAGACGCTGAACAACAACATCACCGGCTCGGCCCGCATGTACGTGGCCGGCAATCTCTGCCTGAGCCCAAATGTGCAGCTCGCGCAATCCACCGTCATCGTCGGGGGAAACCTCGACGTCTCGAACAACGCGGCGGTGGGGGCGAGCACGAGCATGAGCACGCGGGTCGAGACGTACGTCGGAGGAAGCTGCCGCTATAGCGTGGGTGCGTGGGGGGCTTGCGGGGGCAACCAGGACCCACGGCACATCTACAGCAAGCTCTCGAACGGCACGCTCGGCGTGAGCGCGACGCCCCCCGTCGTCCCGCCGCCGACGGCGGACTTCACGGGGTGGTACGAAAACGCGATCCCGGGCCCGGCGCAGAGCTGCACGACGTCCAGCGGAGCGATCCCGACGTTCGACAACAACTATCCGTCGCGCGATGCGAGCGTCTCGAGGGTATTCGACCTGACACCATCGAGCTCGTACATCTGTCGCACCGGCCCCGGGGCGTCGACGACGCTCGCAGCGGCGATCACGGCGAGTCAGACGACCGTCACGGTGGCATCAACGAGCGGCTTCCCGAGCTCGCAGTTCAAGATCCGGATCGACGACGAGGTGATGACGGTCACGGGCGGCTTTGGAACGCCGACCTGGAGCGTGACACGGGGCTCGAGCGGCACGACCGCGGCGGCTCACGCGTCTAGCCAAACTGTGATTCGGGACGACGTTACGCCGAGCGGCGAGCTGTCGTGGAACGCAACAACGAAGACGCTGACCGTGAAGGGCACGATCTTCATCGACGGCAGCGTCAGAATCACGAACGGCGCGCTCAACACGTACAACGGCCAGGCAACGCTCTACCTCTCCGGCACCTTTCGCATGACCGGATCGCTCTGCGGCAGCGTCTCGGCGGGCGCCTGCACATTCGCGACCTGGAACCCGAACTCAGAGATGCTGACAATCGCCGCGAACGGGAACGGCGGCCAGGTGAACCCGGGCGACAGCATCATGATCGACAACAACTACTCCTTCCAGGGCGGGCTCTTCGGGACGAACGCCATCGAGTTCGGCAACAACGTCAACATCGGGGGGCCTGTCGTAGGGAGCTACATCATCCTCAGCAACAACCTGGCGACGAACAACTTCCCGTTCCTCACGTCGGTCCCCGTCGGCATGCCGTCGAACCCCGCGGTCTACGCGCAGCCGAACCCGCCGCAGCTGTTCGCCGGCTAGTCGCTAAGGCATGGCGGGGATCCCGCCGATAGGGAAGCGGGGATGGAGCTCGCTCTCGTAGCACTGGCGCCCGGGCTTGCGCTCGGCAGCTTCCTGAACGTCGTCGCGGCGCGCGTGCCGCGCCGGACGTCGATCGTGAAGCCCTCCTCGGCCTGCATGTCGTGCGGGACCCCGATCGCGATGCGGGACAACATCCCGGTGCTCTCGTGGCTCCTGCTGCGGGGGCGCTGCCGCGCGTGCGGCGTGCGAATCAGCCCGCTGTACCCGGCGGTGGAAATCGCGACCGCCGTGCTCGTGGCCACGTGTGTGCTCGCCTTCGGGCTGACCGGCCAGATGGTGGTCTCCGCGTTCTTCTGTGCAGTGTTGGTCGCGGTCTCGGCGATCGACCTGACGCATCGGATCATCCCGAACAGGATCGTCCTGCCTGCCTTCGTGGTCGTCCTGGTGGCCCAGACGCTCCTCGAGCCGAGCCCGGAGTGGGCGCTCGCGGCAGTCGGTGCGTCCGGGTTCCTCTTTCTCGCGGTGCTGGCCTACCCGGCGGGCATGGGCATGGGCGACGTCAAGCTCGCGCTCCTCATGGGCGCCGCGCTCGGCAAGACCGTCGCCGTCGCCTTGATGATCGGCATGGTTGCCGCCCTCGTCCCGGCGGTCGTCCTGCTCGCGCGCCACGGCTCGAAGGCGCGAAAAATGGGAATCCCGTTCGGCCCGTTCCTGGCCCTGGGTTCGGTCGTCGCCCTCTTCTGGGGCGACGCGCTCCTGGACGCCTACCTCGCGCTCCTGACCTAGCGTCCGATTTGAAGCAAGTAACAGTCTGTTACTAGGGGACGTGCCGGCATGACGAGCCGGGTTCCGGCCCAAGTAACAGTCTGTTACTTGGACTCGAAGCGGCGTGCCCAGTCCGCCGGAAGCTTCGGTGGCTGCCATTCCGCCGGCGGCTGCCAATCGACCCATCCCGTCGTCCCACCAGCCGCCGCCGCCCGACACCTCGGAGTGAAGGCGTGCGCCCTCGGCCTCGATTGCGGCAACCTTTTCGGCCGTGTAGACGCCCTCGGCGACCCGCTGCTCCATGCCACTCACGACCGTCCTCGGTCCACAGGTCGAGCTCGTGGTCACGAGTGTCGTAGCCAAGGGGGTCCCCTACCGGATCCCCGAGGAACCGGCTCCGCCCGTTCTCCCCAACGGTCCACGGAGGAGAACAACGTTTCGAGCTTCTCGGCCGCGGAGCCCGCGACCCGGACGGAGGGTTCCGTTCAAGGAGCGGAGCCGCAATGCCGACTACCTCGATTGGGTTATGGAGTTGGAACGGCCAGCTCAATTGCGGACTCCTGCGGCAGAGGAGACCGGGGCCTCGGGTGCGGGCCCGCTTCGGCCTGCCTTCCCGGTCAATGACGTCGCCGAGCTCGTCGCCGACGTCGTCGAGCAGACCGGCCTGCTGTCCCCGGCGGACGTGACGCTCGCCCGGTCGGCTGCAAAGACCGGCACATTCGCGCAGGCGCTCGTCGACGAGGGCCTCGCCGCGCCTGAGCGGGTCGCCAACGCGCTCTCGGCGCGCTTCGCCATGCCGGTCGTCGATCTCGTCGACAGCGGCGTCTCGCCCGACGCCGCCCAGGAGATCCCGCTCCACGTCCTCGAGCGGCTGGTCGCGATCCCCTACGCCATCGAGGCGGGCGTTCTTCGCGTGGCGATCGCCGACCCGCAGAACGTCAACGCGATCGACGAGCTGAAGCTCGCGACGCGTCTCCCGATCGAGCTCGGCGTGGCCTCGAAAGACGACATCCTCCACGAGGTCAAGCGGCTCGCACGCGCTGCAGAGGCTTTCGGCGCGCGAGCGATGCTCGAGGCCGAAGAGGAGGAACTGGCGTCGGAGGAAGAGGAAGAAGGCGGCGACGACCTCGAGGCCGAGGACGGCATCTCCGACGCGCCGCTCGTCCGGCTCGTCAACTCGATCATCTTCCAGGCCGCGGAGGAGGGCGCCTCCGACGTCCACTTCGAGCCGCAGGCCGACTCCCTCGTCGTCCGGTTCCGCACGGACGGCGTCATGCACGAGGTGCAGCGGGTGCCGAAGCGGATGACGGCCGGAGTCATCACGCGCCTCAAGGTGCTCGCGAAGCTCGACATCGCCGAGCGCCGAAAGCCGCAGGACGGCCGCATCTCGCTGAGCGCCGCCGCGGCGGGCCGGCTCCTGGACATCCGCGTCGCCACCCTGCCCACCGTGGACGGCGAGAAGATCGCCATGCGCCTCCTGGACAAGTCCAAGACGGCACCGACGCTCGAGGAGCTCGGTCTCGAGGAGAGCATGCGGAACACCCTCTCCGAGATCATCAACAAGCCGGGCGGCGCACTTCTCGTCACCGGCCCGACCGGGTCGGGGAAGTCGACGACGCTGTACTCGGCGCTGACGGAGATCCACCGGCCCGAGATCAACATCGTGACGGTGGAGGATCCCGTCGAGTACCGCCTCCCGGGCGTCAGCCAGATCCAGATCAACCTCAAGGCGGGCCTCACCTTCGCGTCGGCGCTGAGGTCGATCCTGCGCGCCGACCCCGATGTCGTGATGGTCGGCGAGATCCGCGACGCCGAGACGGCGAAGATCTCGATCGAGGCGGCGCTCACCGGCCACTTCGTGCTCTCGTCACTGCACACGAACGACGCGCCGGGGGCGCTCACGCGTCTGAACGAGATGGGCGTCGAGCCCTTCCTGACCGGCTCCGCGGTCTCTGCCGTGCTGGCCCAGCGCCTCGCCCGGAAGCTCTGCCCGCACTGCTGCGAGATGTACAGCCCGTCGATCGACGAGCTGCTCCGCAACCGTGTCTCGCCCGAGGTCGCGGCCGCCTCGGACGGCGCCGCGTTCTACCGCAAGCGCGGCTGCCCGCGGTGCGGCCATACCGGCTACCGCGGCCGGATCGGCGTCTACCAGCTGCTCGCGATGACCGAGGACCTCGAATCGCTTGCCGTCTCCCGAGCGAGCCGTGAGGACATCGAGCGGGCCGCGATCGAAGGCGGAATGCGCACGCTCTGGGACGACGGGCTCGCGAAGGTCGCGGCCGGCATCACCTCGCTCGAGGAGCTGAGCCGTGTCCTGGTCTAGCGAGGGCAGCCCTCGATCGAGTGACGGCGCGCCCAACTGGGCCGCCGATACCGATCCGGTCAGCCCACAACGGCCTCAACGAGAGGAACACATGTCCACTGCGGAGTTCGGAGATCTCAATCTCGGCCAGGCGCCTGCGCCTGCGCCGGATGCCCTCACCCCTTTGACGCTCACGCCCCAGGCTCCCGTCGAGCCGCAGGCTCAGCTTGCCGTCGCGCCGCCGTTGGAGGCGCAGACCGCGCCGATCCCGGTGTCCGACATGCGGGAAGTGCCTCTCGGCACGCTGATCTTCCGCGAGGGCCTGCTCACCGAGGAGCAGCTCGAGGAGGCGCTTCAAGACAGCATGCAGCGCGGCAAACGCCTCGGCGAGGTGCTGCTCGAGCGCGGGCTCGTCTCCGAGAACGATCTCGGCCGGCTGCTCGCGGGTCAGAAGGGCCTGCAGTTCGTGCAGCTCGGGTCGGCCACGATCGATCCCGCGGCGGTACAGCTCCTGTCGGTCGAGAAGGCGCGCCTGCACACCGTCCTTCCGATTGCCTTCGAGGAAGGCCTGCCGGTCGTCGCAGTCGCCGATCCTTCGAACGACCTGGTGATCGAGAACGTGCGGCGCGCGCTCAACTGCGAGCCGCGGCTGGTCGTCGCCGGCCGCGAGGCGCTGAATCAGCAGATCGAGCTGGCCTACGCAAGCGCGGCGCCGGTCGTCGCCGAGCCGCCTCCGGCTCCTCCGACCGTCGTGGCCGAGCAGGTGCCTACGGTGGTGAGTCAGCCCGTCGCGCCTCTCCCCGTCGAGCCTGTTGCAGTCGAGCCTGTTGCCGTGATGCCTGACGTCGCCGAGCCAATGACAGTCGAGCCGCTTGCCCCGCAGGCGCTCGTCGGCCAGCCCGAGCCGCTGAGCGGCGAGGGCGTCTGGCTCGGAGCTCCTGAGCCGGTCGTCGAGGCGCCCGTGGTTCAGGCGGGGCCGGTCGCCCAGCCCGATCCGGTTGTCCAGGCTGAGGCGGTCGTTCAGCCTGAGGCGGTCGTTCAGCCCGAGCCGGTCCCACAGCCCCAGCCCGTCGTGGCGAGCGCGCCTGTTGCTCCCGTCGCCACGCAGGCCGCCCAGGAGCCGGTCTCGATGTCGTACGAGCCCGTCGCGGCCCCTGAGCCGCCGCCTGCTCCCGAGGAGGCGGTCGCCCCGGAGCCCGTCTTCGCCCCGGAGTCCGTCTTCGCGCCCGAGCCCGTCGCAGAGAGACAGGCTCCGGCAGCCGAGCAGCCGGCGGCCGACGAGCAGCCCGGGACCTCCGACGAGCAGCCCGGGACCTGGTACGTCGTCCTTCGCCTCGCCGACGGTGAGCCTATCGACGTCGGCTCCTTCGGCTCGAGCGATGATGCGACCGCACATGCGCGCGGAGTCGTCGAGCAGATCTCCGCACAGAGCGGCTGGCCGTTCTTCGAGGGCAGGTTCCTCAGGCCGGAGGCGATCGTCTCGGTCGACCTCGTGGCGCCGGAAGGGCGCTGGCGTGGTTCGGCCGCACGCCGCACGTGGAACTCGGGTCAGCAGAGCTGACCCCGTCACTCGCTTCGCTCAAAGTCTCACGACTTTGAGCGACGTCATGGCGCCGGCGCCGCTGACGCTGCGCCTCGCCGCGTAGCGCCGACTCCTTCACCTCGAGCGTGGGTGAGCGGGCGGGCAAGAGCCCGCCCGCCGGCGTTCTGTTCCTACAGCGGTTGGTCGGGGAGGAGCTTGCGAGCTCGCTCGAGATCGTCCTCGCCGACAAGGACCTCGCGCCAGCCTCCGAAGGTGCTCCCTCCGAAGATTCCGGCCGCCGAGACATCCGTGTCCCGGTAGAAGCACTCGATACCCTCGCTGCGGAGGAGACCGCACAGGGCTTCCGCCTCGCCTTCGTCGGGCACCACGGTCAACCGAACCGTTTCTCCCACGCGGGCATCTTCACACCTCGGGCCCAGGACCGGGCTTGCCCGGCTTCATTGCGAAATGAGTGCGTCTCTTAGGAGACGGTGCAGCCCAGGTACTCGAGCGCGCGCGAGGTCTCCTCGACGAAGCTCGTCGCCTCGTCCTCGGCGTGGAAGACGTACGGGCCCGGGCGGATCGGTTCCACCCGAAGGCTGTTGACCGGGTAGACCTCGCAGTGGACGACGACCTGGCCGTCGGACTGCTCGCGCCGCAGAGTGACCACCTGGCGGCCGTCCTTTCGTGCCGTCTTCAGGCGCTGGGCGACGGTCATCATCGTCGCGCGTTCGCGGCCGCCTGGGCGACCGTCTCGCTGTCGGCGAAGCCGCTCATCCGGGCAAAGAGGACGTCGGGTCGACGGTAGACGAGGATCCCGGGGTTCTCCAGGGCACCGAGGAGCTCGAGAAGCGGCCGAGACTGGGCCTCGGCGAAGACGTTGATCGCGACGAACCCGGCACCGGCTGCCCGCGCGCCCGCACGGGCCTCCGCAAGCGCCATCTGGTCGAGTGCCGAATCCGGATCGTGCAGGCCGACCACGACGACGCGGTTGCCGGCGAGCGCGGTGGACAGCACCCTCGGCAAGCCGTTGGCGTCCACCGCGGGCGCGGCCGGCTCGGCGGGCTTCGGCTTCGCAAGGGGCACGGGCGCGGGCTTCGCCTTCGCGACGGGCGCCTTCGTCTTCGCCGGCGCCGGCCTCTTCACAGGAGCCGGCTTGGCGAGCGTCGGACGCACCAGGCTCGGCGTGTCGTCGCCGGCCGAGGACGGAGGCCGCGCGATCATGAAGGTGGCGACGATCCCGCCGAGCACGGCGAGGACGAGGACAGGCACGAGCGTACGAGTCGGAAGCCGCAGCGACATACAGGTCGGCTATCGGCAGGAGCGGCCCGTTCCTTTACGCGCGAGAGGCGATGGGTGACGACCTCACCCAAGCAGGGGGAGTTGATCCCCCAAACGTGTCATGCGCCGGGCCTCACGCCCGCCGATAGAGCCCGCGAGCCACCGACCTTGCACCACGAAGGAGGACCATGCTTTCCAAGCTGAACCAGAGGATCAACCGGAGCGATCGTGAGGGCGGTTTCACCCTCATCGAGCTCCTGGTCGTGATCATCATCATCGGCATCCTGCTCGCGATTGCGGTGCCGTCGTACATGAGCTTCCGCGACCGGGCCAACGACTCGGCCGCCAAGGCGAACGTCCGTGCAGCGATTCCGGCTGTCGAGGCGTACTTCGCCGACTCCACGACCGGCTACACGGGCATGACCCTTGCCCTCCTGCAGTCGACCTACGACCAGGGGATCAAGGGCATCACCATCGAGTCCGCGGACGCGACGACCTACTGCGTGCAGAGCGTCGTCGGCGGCAAGACGTGGAACAAGGACGGCCCCGGCGCTGACATCGCCACCGGAGCCTGCTAGTTCCGACGCACTTTCGTCTGTTCACGACCAACGAGGGCGCCCCGGGGCGCCCTCGTTTGTATTAAGGGACGATGGCGCCCTCGTTTGTATTAAGGGACGATCCGGCCTCGCCGATAGACGCTTTATGGTTGCGGCCCACACTTCCGTCGTCGTGCGCGCATGAGGGCTCGGGGCTACCTCGGCCGTGTCGACTCGGCGACCGCGCTGCTTCTCCCCGATTTCATCGGCGCGGAGACCACTCGCCCGCGGCTCGTCGCGGCTCGGGGTCATAGCGCTCGAGTTCATCCCGAAAGCCGGTTCAAGAAACCAGTGAAACCTGCCGATAGCTTCGCGCGAGGGATCCATGCCGGACGCCTTCTCGATTGACACCCTGCTCGAGCAGATGGTGGCGCACAACGCCTCCGATCTGCACCTGACCGTCGGATCCAAGCCGGTCCTGCGGCTGCGTGGGCACCTCCATCGAATGGAGAGCCTCCCCGTGCTGACCGCTGAGGACACGCGGCACCTCCTCTACCGGATCACGTCGACCGAGCAGCAGAAGCAGCTCGAGCTGAACCGGCAGCTGGACATGTCCTATTCGATCCCCGGCGTCGCCCGCTTCCGCGTGAACCTCTACTCGCAGCGCGAGAGCCTCGCCGGCGCGTTCCGCCTGATCCCGACCGAGCTG
>Ga0126304_10000959_pt1 | contig 12894 bp, 8 predicted proteins | sample Plot25_FD_92538 | JGI IMG/M metagenome (GOLD analysis project Ga0126304, IMG submission 92538) | Serpentine soil microbial communities from UC McLaughlin Reserve, CA, USA - Plot25 | ecosystem: Environmental > Terrestrial > Soil > Grasslands | place: USA: UC McLaughlin Reserve, Lake County... | reverse complement strand
GGGAGCGACGTGCGCGCGCGATGGACGATGCGAGCCGGCGACGTCGGCGGCGCGATCCTCGAATCGGGAGCCGACAGGGAGGCCGCGGCACCGATCGACGCCGAGCGCGTCCTCTCGCGGTTCAACGAGACGGTCCGGTTCTGGCGCGGCTGGCTCGGTCGCTCGACGTATACCGGTCGGTGGCGTGAGGCGATCAGCCGCTCCGCGATGACGCTCAAGCTGATGACGTACGCGCCGACGGGTGCGCTCGTGGCCGCTCCAACGACGAGCCTGCCCGAGCAGGTCGGCGGCGAGCGCAACTGGGACTACCGGTTCACGTGGGTGCGCGACGCGTCGTTTTCCGTTTACGCGCTGCTCGGTCTTGGCTACACGGACGAGGCGTTGGCCTTCCTCCGCTGGTTGCGGGATCGCGTGGGCGAGAGGGCCGGGCAGGCCTCGGGACCGCTCAAGATCATGTACCGGATCGACGGATCGTCCGACCTACACGAGGAGACGCTGGATCACTTCGAGGGATATCGCGGATCGGCGCCTGTGCACGTTGGGAACGGTGCATCGGATCAGCTGCAGCTCGACATCTACGGCGAGGCGATGGATTCCCTGTACGGCGCGAGTCGGCGAGGGGGGACGCTCGGTCACGAGGCATGGCTGGACGTCTCCATGATGATGGATTGGCTGGCCGAGCACTGGGACGAGCCAGAGGAAGGGATCTGGGAGACGCGCGGCGGGCGCAAGAACTTCACCTACGGCCGTCTGATGTCCTGGGTCGCGATGGACCGGTCGATCCGGATGGCTCATGAGCTCGGTCGCCCCGCGGACGTGGCCCGGTGGACGAGGGAACGCGATCGGATCTACCGCCAGATCATGGATCGGGGGTGGAACAAGGAACGCGGGGCGTTCGTGCAGCACTACGACTCGAGCGTCCTCGACGCGTCGAATCTGCTCATGCCTCTCGTGGGATTTGTGTCTCCTACCGACCCGATGTGGCTATCCACGCTCGATGCGATGAACGACGAGCTGGTCTCGGACAGCCTGGTGTACCGCTACGATCCCGCCGCGTCCCCGGACGGCCTCGCCGGCTCCGAAGGAACGTTCTCGATCTGCACGTTCTGGTACGTCGACGCCCTGGCTCGCTCGGGCCGCCTCGAAGAGGCTCGGATGACCTTCGAGAAGATGCTGACATACGCCAACCACGTCGGGCTGTTCTCCGAGGAGATCGGGCCGACGGGAGAGCAGCTGGGGAACTTCCCCCAGGCCTTCACGCACCTGTCGCTGATCAACGCCGCGATCAACCTCGATTTTCAGCTCGACCACGGGCCGGGATGGGTCGATCTGGCGCCCGGGGCGCTCAAGAGAGCAGCAGGGACGAACGCCTCCATTGGGTGACCCCCGGTAGTGACCTCGTAGACGCACTGCAGCCCCGTGCGACTGAAGTCGCAGGGGCTGCGCGAGGCGGCCTAGGCGTCGGTTCGTCCCCGCCCCCCTTACAGTGGTGAACGCGGCCGCCGCGGAGCTCGGCGGCGACCCGCCGGACGGTCTCGCCCTCAGCCCCGCAGCTCGACGCCGGTCTCGTCGGCCCGAACGGTGGCGTGGGCGCCGGTCCGCAGGGCGGACTCGGCCGCCACGACCACAGGGATCGTGGTGCCGAAGAGCTCGCGCGCCACGATCGCGCCGAGGGCGAGGATCGGATCGGCCTCGCCCAGGACGATCGCGGCGGGTGCGGTGCCGGCCCGGATCGCCTCGGTCAGCACACTCGAGGACGAGCTCGAGCCACGTCCCGACGGCATCACCAGTATCCGGCCCGCCACGTTCGCCCCGTGCTGCGGGTGGCGGGTGTCGATGATGTCGCCGGTGGCCGGGTCGACGCCGCCCCAGAACGAGAGCGGCTCGTCGAGCACGAGCGCCCGGCCCTCGGCCGTCCCGACGACGAGGGTTCGGGCCTCAGGCATCGGCCCACAGAGTCTCGTCGAGCAGGACGCGCCCGGCCACCGCGGACCGGACGCACTCATCGAGCCCACCGATCACCACGTCGACGCCGATGTTCGCCGGGGCGTACCAGGCCCACTTCGCGGAGTCGGTCATGACGGAGCCGTTCACCTCGTCCATGACGGGCGCGATGTAGGTGCAGGTGTCGGAGACCACCCGAACACCCAGCGACTCGAGCCGTGGCACGAGTCCCCGACCCTCTGCCTCGGCAAGCACCTCTCGTCCTGCGTTCACGTACAGGGGTACCGCGGCCCGGTCCGTCCCCAGGAGTCCGGCGAGCCGTCCGAGCTCGGCGAGCGAGGCGTGCGGTGTCCCCACGCTGACCGCGCCGAGCCGCTCGGGGGCGTCGGTGCTCAGCTCAGCGCGGGACGCGCGAAGTCGGGCCGTCGTCACGCGGAGCTCGCGAACCGGCTCGTCCCCGGTCGCGGCCTCCAGCGTCGGCGCCTCCGGGGTGATGCCGACCGCGTGGACCATCGCCACCGAGCCCGAGGAGGCGGCCGCGGCTCCGAGCGCCTTCATCCGGTCCTCCGACGTGTCCGCGGGCAGGCCAACGATCGCGGCGACCTCGGTCCCGGCCTCGCGGCCCAGCAGGTGCCCGAGCACCGGATAGAGCGCGTCGGAGTCGAGCAGACGCTCCGAGATCCTCTCGAGCCTCACCACGAGACCCGCCCTACGTGCGTCGTCGCGGTGCAGCCCCGCGAACGGCACCCGGCCCGTCAACGCCGCGCAGATGTCGATGAAGTCCCCGTACCGTTCGGTCCGGGCGCCGAGCACCGAGTTGCAGAACACGATCGCGTTGGATTCGGCCCACGCGACGTGCTGCCCGTACGCCGGACGTTCCGGCAGCTGGTAGGGCGCGCAGGTCCACGTGGGGCGGCAGCCCATCGCGACGTACGCGTCCATCTGTCGACGTGCGTTCGCCGCCGGCCCTGCGTCGCCGCGGTACCGGTCCGGGTGCAGCAGGTCGAGTGCGCCGACGTTCAGCGTTGTGGGCACCTCGACCCGGGCGCCGCCCGCGACCAGGCGATCGGCGAACTCCAGCCCCGCGATCCCGTGGTACAGGCAGCCGTCGACGTGCGCCGAGGCCACGTCGATCAGCCGGTCGGCGGCGGAAAGGCCGGCCATCTCGACGACGATGCGCATCGCGAGCGCCGCGGCCTCGCCCCGCTCGCCGCGCAGGTAGGACCGGTCGCTCTCGGTGAGCTCGACCGGCACCGAAGGCCTAGGCCTTCGCCGCCCGTTCGAAGATCGGGAGCGCCCGCTCCGTCATCTCGTCGTTCCCGGTGATCGAGATGCGGAAGCGTCCGGGCATCTCGACGACGGTCCCGGGCAGGACGAACACCTTGTCCTCGGCGAGTCGCTCGACGAACGCTACGTCGTCCGGGTCGGGACTCGTCGGCAGGAGGTAGAACGTTCCCTCGGGCGAGTGGAGCTCGTAGCCGTAGGAGCGGAGCGCCTCCACGACGCGGTCTCGGCGCCGCTGCAGGGCCTTGACGTCGACGCTCATCCCCTCGAAGTCACCCATCGCGCGCTGCAGGACGTTGGTCGGGGCCGCGTGCCCTCCGTAGGTGAGCTGGCCGAGCTGCAGCGCCTCGCGCATCTGGGAACGGTCGGGCATCTCGGGTGGCAGGGCGACGTACCCGACCCGCTGCCCGGGCGTGAGCAGCTGCTTGGCGTAGGTGTAGACCAGGAACGAGTTCGCGTAGAACTCGGTCGGGCTCGTGAACGGCCGGTCGTCGAAGACGATCCGCGAGTACGCCTCGTCCGAGATCAGGTAGATCGGGTGCCCGATGCGTTCGGAGCCGGCGGTCAGCACGTCGGCCAGGGCCCGCAGGGTCTCGGGCGGGTAGATCTTGCCGCTCGGGTTGTTGGGCGAGTTCACGATGATCGCCGTCGTTCGCTCGGTGATCGAGGCATCGATCGCGCTAACGTCGAGGTCCCACGTCTCGTAGTCCACCGGGACGCGCACCGGGTGCGCCTCTCCGCCGAGGATGATCGCCTCGTAGAAGAACCACGGAGGCGTGAGGAAGATCACCTCGTCGCCGGGGTCGGTCACCGTTCGGATGCACAGGTTGAGCCCGGCGAACGCGCCGTCGGTCACCAGGATGTCGCCGGCCTCGAAGTCCGCGCCGCGTCGCTCGCGGAGCCCGGCGGCGGCGGCCTCCTGCGCGTACGGTTCGTTGAACTTGTACGCGTACCAGTCCTTGTCCTGCGGCACGGTCCAGCGCTGCAGCGACTCGACGTATTCGGGGAGCGCCATCTCCTGCGGGTTGCCGGCGACGAAGTCGCAGGTCGCCGGGTCGGCCGGGTCGCGGTTCGCGTAGCGGCTCTCGTAGAAGAAGCGCCGGAGCGGCTCCTCGACCTCCAAGATGCGCTGCAGGCTCTGCGACAGGCGGTGTGGCATCGCGTCCCTCCGTCTGATCTCGTGGCCGTTCGTGGATGGCCCGCGCGGGTCGCGACGCCGCGCATGGCGTGCGCCGAACCCTATCACCGGGCGTGTGACCTACCAGGTGACGACGGGCATCCCCTCGGGATCCGCGTCGTCGTACGCCGTCGCGCCGAACCGCGCGAGGTCCGTGCCCGCGAGCTCGGCGATATAGGAGGCGGGGAGCACCGCCGCGAACGACCGTTCGCGCAGCCGGTCCCGCCGAACCGCCGCCGGCCGGATGTACGGTCCGATGTTGTCGCCGTAGCGGTAGTCGGCCAGGAACGCCGCCACGTCCTCGGCGGACAGGCCCGAGTCCGCGAGCGCCTTCGGGTTCAGGTAGACCTCGGACGGCGCGACCATCTGGACCAGCCCGAACACGCTGGTCCCGAACTCTGCGTTCAGGTGCTCCTCGAGCTGGATGGGGTCGATCCGCACGCCGCCGTTCGCGTCGATCTCGGGGCACTGACCGTGGTCGGCCGTCACGATCAGCACGCTCCTGCCGTCCCCGAACCGCTCGGCGAGCAGATCGGCGAGCCGGCCGATCTCCTCGTCGACGGCGCCGAGCACCTCGGCCTGGCGCGGGTCGTCCATGTTGTAGACGTGGCCCGCATAGTCGGGCGCCTTGAAGTTCAGGTACAGGAGGTCGGCGACCTCGTCGTGCCCGATCGGCTCGGAGTCGAAGGCGGCGCGGATCAGCTCGCCCTGGTAGTGCACGACCGGCGGGAAGCAGCACATCGCCTTCTTGCCGGTTGGGTCGTACGGGGACGGTCCGGGCGGCTCCCACTCGGCGCTCAGCTCATCGAGCCGTTCGAGCCCCGGGGTCGTCTTCGGGAGGCGGTACAGACGTGGGTGATGGGGCCGCCACCCGCCGCCGCCGTCCTCGTCCCAGAACACGCCGACCGGGGCCTCGCCCATCGGGCGCCCGCCACGGCCGAGCATCCCGACGTGCCACACCTGGTAGCCGATCTCGCCGACCCACGCTCGGTCCTCGGTCCACTCCGTCCAGCGGTCGGCGAGCGTGGGTTCGAGCAGGAAGGACGGGTCGATGGTGCCGGCCTCGCCCCACGCCTTCACGGGGCCGCCGCCGCGCCGAACGTTGTGGCCGGTGATCCCGTGCGTGCGGGGGAACGCGCCCGTGCCGATCGTGGCGTGGGTGGAGGCCGTGACCGCGGGGAACGAGCCCGAGATCGCGTTGCGGTACGTCGCGGCCTCGCGCATGAGCCGCCGGAGGTTCGGCCATGCGTCGGGCCAGCGGCGGAGGACGTTCCACCCGCCACCGTCGATCACGAGCGTGACGACGACCCGCGGCTGCACCGGCGGCGTGACCGACGGGACCCCCGGGAGCGCCGCCCCGTCCGCCGACCGGAACTCGTCGAACCCGATCAGCCGCGCGGTCGTCGGCGCGAGATCCGCCAGCGTGACGCGCTCCGTGTGGTCCTGCGGCTCGATGCGGCCCGGTGACCAGATCACGATCGGGACGCGCTCGCCGTACATCCAGGTGACCGCGTGGCTCGAGCGCGGGTCGTTCGGCGCGAGCGACAGCGATTCCTGCGGATAGTTCGAGCTCGAGTAGGGCGTGACCAGCAGCTGGAGGTCGCCCAGGCGCTCGGTGTGATAGGAGCGGGTGACCAGCTCGAGGTACTCGGAGCCCAGGTCCGAGGCCATCGCCTCGAGCGCCGGACGAGGGTCCGGCCGCGTGAGTCGCCGGGCCACGGCGCCGGCGGCGCCCCCCGCCGCCACGGCCGCGAGACCCAGCCCGCCCATCAGGGCCAGGAAGCGCCGGCGACCCGGGTCCTCGGCCACGCGGGCCCGGATCGCGAAGAGGCAGGCGCCCAGGACCAGGAGTCCCGCGAGCGAGCCGGCGATCAGGCTCCCGGTCGCCACGAGCACGAACGCGAGGACGCCGCCCGTGAGCGCGAGCAGCACGAGCACACGTCGGGAACTCATCGGTGGTCGAATCATCCCAGACGGTTCGCCCCCGTCGGTGGGTGGGTTCGCTTACGCGCGCTTGCGGGGCAGGTCCAGGAACGGCAGGGGCACGACGGTCGCCGCCACTTTGCCTCGCTCGCCCTCCACGCTCCACTCGACCGAGACCCGGGTCCCCGGCTCGGCCAGCCGGGGCGGCAGCGAGCCGAACCCCACCATCTTCTTGATCGTCGGACCCCAGGTCACGCTCGTCGCGCGGCCGACCTGCTGCCCGTCCTTGTAGACGGGTACGGGGTCCCGGTGGACCAGGGCAGAGACCATCGGCGGCAGGTCGTGGCGCGCGTACATCGCCTCGATCCCGGCCCACTCGAGGTCGAGTCCGACGAGACGCCGACCGGGCCCGCCCCGGCCGCGCTCGAGCTCGAGGGCGTGCAGGCCGACGAACGCGGGCTTCGCGAGATCGACGAATCCGCCGAGGCCGATCTCGAACGGCGAGTAGTGCTGCTCGGGGCTGATCGCGTGCCGGGCGCTGGTGAATTCGGCCTCGATCAGGATCAGACCGGCCTCGACGCGCGCGACATCGAGCGCGCGGATCCCGGCGGGACGGATGCCGTGCGGCTCGCCGGCCTCCCACAGCGCGTCCCACACGTCGGTCGCCGAACCGGCGTCGACCCAGATCTCGTACCCGAGGTCTCCGGTGTACCCGGTGCGCGAGACGTGGACGTCGATGCCCGCGATCTCGGCGCGGCGCTGACCGAAGTAGCGGAGGTCCGCCCAGTCCCGGCGGCTGGCGCCCTCGAGAACGTCGCGCGAGCGCGGACCCTGCAGGGCGACGGCCGCAACGCCCTCGGACACGTCGTCGATCCGCACGTCGAGCCCGGCCGCGTTCATCGTGAACCACCGGTAGCAGGGGTCGGCAGCCGTCCAGAAGAACTCCTGCTCTCCCCGGCGGGCGACGGTCCCGTCGTCGACGACCTTGCCGTCCTCGTTGCACCACGGCGTGTAGGCGACGCGGCCGACCGCGAGCTTCGAGACGTCGCGAGTCACGACGCGGTCGACGAGCCTGGCGGCGTCGGGCCCGGTGATCACGTACTTGTACAAGGGGGTGACGTCGATCAGCGCGGCCTGCTCGCGGATCGCGTTGTATTCGATGTCGTGGAAGTCGGCGTAGACGGCGGCCGCGAAGTACCCGGACCACTCGCCCCAGGCCATCGTGGAGTTCAGCGCCGAGGTGCGCGGGTGGAATGCCGTGCCGACGCTCAACGGGGATCCTCCTCGATGGTCCGTGACCGGCCGTAGCCTAGCGGCGCCGCCCGGACGGGGGCTGACCTGCAGTCAAGGGGCCGATTGGTCCGTCCCGCACCCCGCCCCTACGATGGCGACCGTGGCGAGCCGGTACGACGCCGTCATCATCGGGGGAGGCCACAACGGCCTCACGGCGGCCGCGTACCTGGCCCGCGCCGGACGCACCGTCCTCGTCCTCGAACGCCGGCACGTGCTGGGCGGCGCCGCGGTCACCGAGGAGGTCTTCCCGGGCTTCCGCTTCAGCGAGTTCTCCTACGTCGTCTCGCTGCTCCGTCCCGAGATCATCCGCGAGCTCGAGCTGCCCAAACACGGGCTCGAGATCCTGCCGCTCGACGGCACGATCACCCCGCTCGAGAACGACTCCCTGTGGCGGGTCAACGACCACGGCAGGACGATCCGCGAGCTCCGCCGGTGGTCCAAGAGCGACGCCGAGGCCTACGAGGAGTACGGGCTGCTGATGGGCGACATGGCGCGGTTCATCAAGCCGATCCTGTCGGTCGTCCCGCCGGATCCGGGCGCGTTCAACCCGTTCGATTGGATGCCGGTCGTGGGCCTGGCCAAGACGTTCCGAGACCTCCCCGAGCGTCTCCAGTCCACGTTCGTCCAGCTGATGACGATGAGCGCGACGGAGTTCCTGCAGCAGTGGTTCGAGACCGACCCGCTGATCGCGACGATGTCGGCGTCCGGGATCATCGGGACGTTCCAGGGCGTCCGCTCGCCCGGCACCGCGTACGTGCTGCTCCACCACTACATGGGCGAGATCGACGGCGCGTTTCGCGCGTGGGGCATCCCTCGGGGCGGCACCGGCGGGATCTCGGAGGCGATCGCGTCGGCGGCCCGAGCGGCGGGCGTCGAGATCCGTACCGAGGCGCCGGTGGCGCGGATCGATGTTCGCGACGGCAGGGCCAGAGGCGTGGTCCTGGAATCGGGCGAGGAGATCGCCGCCGGCGCCGTCCTGTCGAGCGTGGACTCGCACGTCACGTTCCTCCGCCTTGTCGAACCCTCGAACCTCCAGCCGTCGTTCCTGGATGAGGTCAGGCGGTACAAGTTCCGCGGATCGAGTGGGAAGGTCAACCTCGCGCTCGACGCCCTGCCCGAGCTCGCGTGCAGACCGGGCAGAGGGGAGTGGCTCCGCGGCGCGATCAGCTTCTCGCCCGGTGTCGACTACATGGAGCGCGCGTACGACGACGCGAAGTACGGGAGGTTCTCGACCCGCCCCTACATCGATTGCATCATCCCCACGCTCGTCGACCCCTCGATGGCGCCGCCCGGCAAGCACGTGATGTCGTGCTTCGTCCAATACGCGCCGTACCACCTGTCGGACGGGCGCACGTGGGACGACGCCGAGCGCGACGCGTTCGGTGAGACCGTGATCTCGACGCTCGAGGAGCGCTTCCCGCGGATCCGCGACCTGATCCTTCACCGGCAGGTGCTCACGCCGCTCGACATCGAGCGGATCACGGGCCTCACCGAAGGCAACATCTTCCAGGGCGAGCTCTCGCTCGAGCAGCTGTTCTTCAACCGGCCGGTCCCCGGGTGGGCCCGCTACCGGACGCCGATCAAGGACCTGTGGATGTGCGGCTCGGCCACGCATCCGGGCGGCGGGATCATGGGCGCGCCGGGGCGGATCGCCGCGCTCGAGCTCCTCGGCGGGCGCACCGGGGGTTCGCCGGGCAAGGTCGCCTGATGGCGGGCCAGATGGCTGGCCCGATTGCGGCACGGTACGACGCGGTCGTCGTCGGCGCGGGCCACAACGGCCTCACCACCGCCGCCTACCTCGCGAAGACCGGCCGGTCGGTCCTGGTCCTCGAGCGGCGCGAACGCGTCGGCGGCATCCTCGACACGATCGAGCTCGCCCCGGGGGTTCGGGTGCCGGGCGTCGTCCACACCGTGGGACGCCTCCGCAGGTCGGTGATCCACGACCTGGGGCTCGTGAGGCAGGGGCTGGTCACGGTGGAGCCGGGGGTGCGCGTGTTCGCGCCCCAACCCGAGGGTCCGCCGCTTACGCTCTGGTCGGACGCCGCCAGGACGGCAGACGAGCTGCGCGTTCGCTCGCCGGCGGACGCCGAGGCGTATCCGGGTTTCGACAAGAAGGTGCGGTCGCTCGCGTCGTTCCTGTCGTACCTGCACGCCATCACCCCGCCGGACGTGAAGGACCCGTCGCTCGCCGACGCGCTGAACGGCCTGAAGCTCGGGAACGCGTTCCGGCGTCTGGGCAAGCGACCCGGCCGCGAGGCCACGCGCGCGATCCCGATGGCGATCGCCGACTACGTCGCGGAGGCGTTCGAGAGCGATGCGCTCCGCGGCGCGATCGCATCCCGGGCGGTGCAGTACACGGCGATGGGCCCGTGGTCGGCCGGGACCACGGCGGTGCTGCTTGCCGACTCGGCGGGCAACGACGGCGGCGCGCCGGGGCAGTCGACGATCGCCCGCGGTGGGCCCGGGGCGCTGGCCGAGGCGCTCGCGAACGCCGTCCGCGGGTTCGGCGCCGAGATCCGCACCTCGTCCGAGGTCGTCGGGGTCTCGGTGGAGCGTCATCGGGCCACCGGGGTGGTCCTCGCCGACGGGTCCGAGATCCGGGCGCGCGCCGTGGTCGCGGCGATCGATCCGAAGCGGACGCTCACGACGCTCCTGGACCCGGTCGAGATCGGTCCGCACCTGCGCTGGCGGGCGACGAACATCCGGACCCCGGGGTCGGTCTCCAAGGTCGACCTCGCGCTCTCGGGCCTCCCGTCGTTCGACGGCGCGGATCCCGAGCGCCTGGCCGGGCGGATCGTGATCGCGCCCTCGATCGATCACCTGGAGCGAGCCTTCGACGCCTCGAAGTACGGTGGCATCGGCGGCGCCCCCTACCTCGAGGCGACGATCCCGACGGTGTCGGACCCGACGCTCGCGCCGGAGGGCACGCACGTGATGAGCGTGGTCGCGCAGTGGATGCCGTTCGAGCTGCGCGACACCGACTGGGCGGCCGAGCGGGACCGGCTCGGCGACCTCGTCGTCGAAGCGCTCGAGCGCTACGCGCCCGGGCTCTCGAACCTGGTGACGGCCCGCCGCGTGACGACCCCGGTCGACCTGGAGCGCGAGTACGGCCTGACCGGCGGCCACGTCTACCACGGCGAGCCGGGCCTGGATCAGTTCTTCGTCTGGCGACCCCTGCTCGGCCACGCCCGGTACCGGCTCGGGCTGCCCGGCCTGTACCTGTGTGGTTCGGGCGCGCATCCGGGGGGCGGCGTGACCGGCGCCCCCGGAGCGAATGCCGCCCGCGAGATCCTCGGCGACCTGAAGCGGCGTTCTTGAGGAGCTTCAGTTCGCCCGGAAGGTGAACTCCATCGCCTCGCAGACGCGCTCGTACCCGATCTCCACGTAGATCCGGTTGGACGTCGGGTTCGCGAGGTCGGTGTACAGGAAGCACGCGCGATGGCCTCGCCCGAGCAGCCAGGCGCTCTGGTCGGCCACGAGGGTCGTCGCGTACCCGCGCCGGCGATGCTCGGGCGGCGTGTAGACGGGCCCGATCCGGATCCCGGTCGGCGTGGGGCCGCTGAAGCCGGACAACGACACGGGCTCCCCGCCGTCCTCCCAGAGCCAGAACCCGGCGCTCTCGATGCCGAAACGGCTGTCGAGGGTGCGTTCCAGCCGCCGGAAGGCCTCGTCCGGATCGGGAACCGACTCGGTGACGAACGCTCGGAGCCAGTCGAGGATGAGCCCGCGATCGCTCGGCACCGCCGGACGCGGTTCGCCCGGCGCCCGCGAGACGTCGCGCACCGCCGTCAGCCCGTACACGCCCTGGGACAGGATGCGTTCGGCGCTCCGGCCGCTCGCACCCGCGAGCCGCTTCGCCGCAGGCTCGACGAACGGCACGTTGCCCACGATGCCGGGGACCTCGGGGTCGTCCGCCACCACCGCCTCGAGCAACGGACCCAGCGCCGCCTCGGACGACGGATCGCCGAGCACGAGGTTGAACGGCTCGGTCCGGACGGCCGCCGCGACGGGTTCGTCCCCCTCCCGAACGACCCAGAAGCGGACGACGTCGAAGGCGTCCGGGCGCTCCATCAGGTTCCCGGCGATCCCGAGTGGGAGCTGGTTGCGGGCCTCGTCGCGTTCGAGCAGCGCGCCGGCGAGGCGCAGGAACTCCGCCGCGTCGCCGGGGCGCAGGACCTCCATCGCCAGATGCTAGCTGGCGGTCAGTCCGACCACAGGCCGGCGAGCAGGGCATCGACCCCGCTCGCGGTGGCGTCGGGCGACGGAGCGTCAGAGTGCTCGTCAGTCGCGTCCACGTAGGTCGTCCGGAGCGAGAAGCGGTTCCGAACCTGCTCGGGCATGAACCTCGTGAGCTGCGCGTACCAGTGGCGGTCCTCGTACCCGCGGTTCGCGCGGTGGTAGCGGAGCGGGAACAGCACGTGGAGCTCGTCGCGCGCCCGCGTCAGGGCGACGTACAGCAGGCGCCGCTCCTCCTCGAGCTGCTCGGGGTCGCCGGTCGACATGTCCGACGGGATCATGCCGTCCGCCGCGTGGATCACGTGCACCACGTCCCACTCGCCGCCCTTGGCCGAGTGGATCGTCGACAGGATCACGTAGTCCTCGTCCAGGTGCGGCGGCCCCGCCAGGTCGGAGGTGGAGACCGGAGGGTCGAGCGTGAGGTCGGTCACGAAGCGCGCCCGGCTCTCGAACCCGCCTGCGAGCTGCTCGAGCTGCTCGAGGTCGCGCAAGCGGGGCTCGGGCTGGTCGTAGCGCCGGCGGAGCAGGGGCTCCAGGAACCGGCGGACGCGTTCCACCTGCGCCGGGGGAGGCGAGCCCTCGACCGCAAGGTCGCGGAAGGCCTCCCGCAGCCCCTCCAGCTCCGCGCGCGCGGGCGCCGGCACCGCGATCGCCTGGTCCAGGAAGCGCGTCATCGGGTCGCTCGGCGCGGAGACGCCGATCGCGTCCATCACGCGACGGGCGCCGGCCGGGCCGACGTGGTCGAGCAGCTGGAGCACCCGGAACCACGACAGCTCGTCGCGGGGGTTGTCCGCGATCCGGAGTACCGCGAGCGCGTCCTTGACGTGCGCCGACTCGAGGAACTTGAGCCCGCCGTACTTCACGAAGGGGATGTTGCGTCGCGTGAGCTCGACCTCGAGCACGTCGCTGTGGTGGCCGGCGCGGAACAGCACAGCCTGTTCGCGGAGCGGGGTGCCGCGTTCGCGGTGGTCCAGGATCGACGTGCAGACGGCGTCCGCCTGGTCGCGTTCGTCGATGCAGGTGAGCAGCGAGGGGAG
>Ga0126304_10000958_pt1 | contig 12895 bp, 11 predicted proteins | sample Plot25_FD_92538 | JGI IMG/M metagenome (GOLD analysis project Ga0126304, IMG submission 92538) | Serpentine soil microbial communities from UC McLaughlin Reserve, CA, USA - Plot25 | ecosystem: Environmental > Terrestrial > Soil > Grasslands | place: USA: UC McLaughlin Reserve, Lake County... | reverse complement strand
GTTGCCCGGACACATTCCAGCCCAAGACGCGAGATGAGCCGCGGTCGGGAACTGGGCCATGTCCACCCCTATCTCGGCGATGATCACCTGGGCCACGCGCTGGTTGACTCCCGGGATCGTGTCCAAACCGGTCCGCGACCGGCTGGAACGGGACGATCTCGGTCTCGATCTGTGCCGTGACGGCGTTGATCGTCGCGTCCAGACCGTCGATGCGAGACAGCATCGTGCGAGATAGGAAGGCATGGTGGGCATCGAAGGAGCCGGTCAGCGCCTGCACCAGCATGGGGATCTTCGGTCGCATCCGACCCCGCGCACACCCGGCGAGAACCTCCGGGTCCCGTTCCCCGTCGACTAGCGCGGACAGCATCGCCCGACCCGAGACCCCGAACAGGTCCGAGACGAACACCGACAACTTGATCCCAGCATCCTCCAGCAGCTTCTCCATGCGTTGCTTCTCCCGGGTTCGCTCGGCCGTCAGCGCTGCCCGATACCGGGTTAGATCACGCAAGCGGCGGATCGGTCGCGGCGGCACGAAGCTCGCCCGGACCAGCCCGTGCTCCACCAACCGCGCGATCCACGGCGAATCGGACACGTCGCTCTTGCGGCCCGGCACGTTGTGCATGTGCGCGGCGTTTGAGCAGCTGCACCTCGACCGCGTCCTCCAGCACGTAGTACACCGGCTTCCAGTAGTCGCCGGTCGCCTCCATGCCCACCACGGTTACCTGCTGCTCAATGAGCCAGTCACGAAGCCGCAGCAACGACCCGGTCGTCGTTGCGAACGTCTTGATCTGTTGCCGGCGTCCCCCGCGCGGCCCGGGCACCCGCACACACGCCTTCAGGTCCGCCTTGCCGACATCCAGCCCGGCGCACCGCTCGACCAAGACCTCCATCCCAACCACTCCTTCCCGTCGCGAACCTGCAGCGACGGACCGGGTGGCCGCACCGGCGAGACGAAGACGTTGAGTCACCTGCTCAAAGCAACAATCACGGGTGCCCGTCATGCGGCCACAACATCCGGCTACCAGTCGGGCTCGAGGCACCAATGTGGAACGACGTCACCGGCCCGCCACCACACCCGATTTTCATCCCACTCCGGCGGCCCGCCAAGGCCATCATCGGCTACGAGGTAAACCGACGACAATGACGACGTCGGTCCGCACTGTCCAGGGGGCCAATTACGCGGACCTCACGTTCAGATCGCGCGCGGCGAGTCTCTCGGCTCGGGTGGTTCAGCCTACATAGCGCGGACCACCGACACAGGCTCGATGAACGTCGTCCGTATGGTCGAAACTAGGGCTTGCCATCAGGGCACCCAATATCTCGTCCGCTCTTGCCGCTGGTGGCAGCTACGCTCACTCCAGTTAGGAAAAGTCGAGGATCATGCCGGCGATCGCCACATCTACCTGCTCCTCATAGACCTCCCGGGCGCCGGCGGACGCGGCGGCCTGGTCAGTACCTGGCATGAGGTGGGTGAGCAGCAGGCGCCGCGAGCCGGCAGCCGCGGCGTTCAGGCCGGCCGAGCGTGCGCTGGACAGGTAGCGTCGCGAGTCCGCCGGCACCTGGTCCACATACGTCGCCTCGGCCAGCAGCAGGTCAGAATCGCGCGCCAGGTCCACGATGTCAGGGGTCGGTCCGGTGTCACCCGTGTACGCGACTGTGACGCCGCCGGCGTCCAGCCGCACCCCCGCGTTGGGCCGCCAGTGCGGCAGCAGCCTGGTTTGAGCCCGGAACGGTCCGATGTTCAGGCGACAGCCGGGGGTGAACTCACGCAGGTCCAGGGCCGAGTCCAGCATGCCGGGACGGTCCAGCGCGAGCACCGCATCGAGTTCGCCGGGCGGCGCGTACACCATGAGCGGAGCCGTCGGGTCATGACGCAACGCGCGCGCCCGCAGCAGCGGGTTCAGGTCGGCGCAGTGATCGGGATGCCCGTGGCTGATGAACACGGCGTCGACCTGATCGGCCGAGACGTGCTGCAGCAGCCGCGGCACGGTCGCGTAGCCAACGTCGATGAGCAGTCTGTACCCGTCGTACTCGAAGAGGTAGCCGCTGCAGGCCTGGCCCGCGTCCGGCCAGGCGCCACACCCGCCAAGAACGATGAGCCGCATCGTGAATACCGTAACGACTCGCGAAAAGCCCGGTTCGCCCGACCATCAGCGTAAGTCGCTGCGTCACGGGTTTGGCGGATGCCTCTGTCCTTCGTCTGTCCCTTCACAGGGAGGGGTCGACTGCCGCGCGGAACGGGATGACCCGGCCGGACTCGGTGCCATCGCGGTAGGCCGTGAAACGTGCAGCGTCGTCGCGGCCGAGGTTTCCAGTACGTGGCCGCAGACGGGGCCGTGAGGTCGATGGACGAATGGCCGAGGTAGCGGCTCGCGTTTAAAAACGACACCCGGCCCGAGCCAAAGGCTGCCTGCGGTATGGCGGAGATCGTGCAGCCGGATCTTGCCGACTCCGGCCCGCACGCACGCCGGATCAAAGACGCGACGGCGGAAGTTGCCGGGGTCAATCGGCCCGATGTACGCAGCGAGTTCATCGGCCACCGAAGAATCAAGGATGGGCGGGACCGCGCCGTCGCAGAGATCCCGGATGCGTCGTTGACATTTCAAAGACGCTTTACGCGAAGATTGGTGCCGACACGCAGCGCCCGACGCTGACGAGGAGGTCAGCCCATGAAAACCACCAGGAGGCACCCGGCCACGGCGCGGCTGCTCGCCACGCTCGCGTCGCTCTCGCTCGTCGCTACCGCGTGCGGGAACGACGACGACGGCGGGGAAGCAACCGGGGGTGGTGGTGACGCCGAAGGGTACCCGGAGCAGAACATCACCATCGTGGTCCCCTTCAGCGCGGGGGGGCCGACGGACACCGTCACCCGTCTGATCGCCGAGCCGATGGCGGAGGAGCTCGGCGTCCAGATCGTGGTTCAGAACGTCGAGGGCGCAGGCGGCACCGTGGCCGCCGGGCAGGTCGCTCAGGCGGAGCCGGACGGCTACACGGTGCTCATGCACCACATCGGTATGTCGACCGCGCCTGCGTTGTACGCGGACCTCGAGTACGAGCCCCTCGAGGACTTCGAGACGGTCGGCCTGGTCACCGAGGTGCCCATGACGATCGTCGCCCGCCGCGACTTTGAGCCAAGCACACTCGAAGAGCTGGTCGACTACGTCACCGAGAACGCGGACACGGTGACTTACGCCAACGCCGGCATCGGGGCGGCGTCGCACTTGTGCGGCTTGCTGATCCAGGACGCGATCGGAGTGACGCTCCAGGAGGTTCCGTACGATGGCACGGGCCCGGCGCTGACCGACCTGGTCGGCGGCCAGGTCGATTTCATGTGCGACCAGACCACCAACACGACCGGCCAGATCGAAGCGGGCGAGGTGAAGGCCTACGCCGTCACGACGCCGGAGCGAGTGGAGAGCCTGCCCGACCTGCCGACAACTGCGGAGGCCGGGCTGCCCGATGTGGAGGTCAGCGTGTGGCACGGCCTGTACGTGCCGGACGGCACGCCTGAGGACATCGTCCAGAGGCTGTCCGACGCCCTCAAGGTCGCGCTGGCCGACCAAGGGGTGATCGACACGCTGGCCGACCTCGGCACCGCGCCAGTCCCTGAGGAGGATGCTACGCCCGAGGCGCAGCGGGAGCGCCTCGAGGAGCAGCTCGACACCTGGGCCAAGGTCATCGCCGACGCCGGCGTCGAGCCTCAGTGATTCGACGGGAAGGGTGGGCTGCCCGATGCTGGACGGTGGCCGCCCACGCGTCCGTTGACCAAACCGCGAGCCGAGGTGACGTGTGGAGAACCGACGATCCTTTGCCGACGTCCTCGCCGGGGCAATTTTCGTCGCAATCGGCATGGGATTCGTCGCGGGCTCGCTGCGGTACGAGCTGGGGACGCCGCTGCGGATGGGGCCTGGGTACTTCCCGCTCCTGGCTGGCGGCGTCCTGGCCGTGCTGGGGCTGGCCATCGTCGTCAAAGGGCTTATCGCCGGCGAGTTGATCTCGTTCGGCACCATCCCGTGGCGGTCGGTGGTGACGATCGTGGTGGCGCTGCTGTTCTTCGGGCTGACGATCAGAGGCCTCGGGTTCGTGCCCGTGGTCGCGGTGACCGCACTGATCACGGCCCTCGCGAGCTACCGGATCCGCCTGCTGACCGCCGTGGCCGTGGCCGCCGGGCTCACCGTGTTGTGCATGCTCATCTTCATCGTCGGCCTTCAGCTGCCGCTGCCGCTGTTCGGCTCGTGGCTGCCGCTCTAGGCGTCGACGATGGACCTCCTCGACAACCTCGTCCTGGGCCTCGAGACCGCCGCGCAGCCGGAGAACGTCCTGTTCTGCCTCCTCGGCGTCGTCCTGGGTACGGCGGTGGGAGTCCTGCCCGGCATCGGGCCAACGGCGACGATAGCCATGCTGCTCCCGATCACGTTCAACTTCGAGCCGGTCTCGGCGCTGATCATGCTGGCCGGCATCTACTACGGCGCACAGTACGGCGGCTCCACCACGGCCATCCTCATCAACCTGCCGGGAGAGGCATCAGCGGCGGTCACCGCCATCGACGGTCACGAGATGGCCCGCAAGGGCCGGGCCGGGCCGGCACTCGCCGCAGCGGCGCTCGGGTCGTTCTTCGCCGGCTCCGTAGGCACCCTGATATTGGCGGTGGCTGCGCCACCGCTGGCTCGGGTGGCGTTGCGGTTCGGTCCCGCCGAGTACTTCTCGCTCGTCGTGTTGGGACTCGTCGCCTCCATTGCCCTGGCCCGCGGCTCGGCCCTCAAGGGGCTGGCGATGATCATGCTTGGGATCCTGCTCGGCACCGTCGGCCAGGACATCAACACAGGCACGCCGCGGTTCGTCTTCGGCGCCCGGGAGCTGTATGGGGGCGTGAATTTCGTGTCGATCGCGGTCGGGGTCTTTGGCGTCGCGGAGATCCTGCGAAATCTGGAGGACGAGAAGACCCGCACAGTCCTGGTGCGAAAGGTGAAGAACCTCTGGCCCACGCGCGACGACTTACGCCGGATCGTTGCGCCAGTGTTGCGCGGCACCGGATTGGGATCAGCGCTCGGCATTTTGCCGGGCGGTGGGCACGTGATTGCGGCGTTCGCGTCGTACTCGGTCGAAAAGCGCGTAGCGAAGCGGTCGAAGGAGTTCGGGCACGGCGCCATCGAGGGGGTCGCCGGCCCGGAGTCGGCCAACAACGCCGCCGCCCAGACGTCGTTCATCCCACTCCTGACCCTCGGGCTACCGGCGCACCCGGTGATGGCGCTGATGGTCGGAGCTTTCATCGTGCAGGGCATCACGCCGGGGCCCAACGTGATCAACGAGCAGCCCGCTCTCGTCTGGGGCCTCATCGCCTCGATGTGGATCGGCAACCTGCTCCTGGTGATGCTGAACCTGCCACTGATCGGCTTGTGGGTGAAGTTGCTGACGATCCCCTACCAGGTGCTGTTCCCGGCGATTGTCGTGTTCGCAGCGATCGGTACGTACTCCTTGGGCTTGAACCCCTTCGACGTCTACGCGATCGCCTTCTTCGGCGTCCTGGGTTACGTGCTCGTCAAGTGCGGATGCGAGCCGGCACCCCTGCTGCTCGGCTTCGTGCTCGGTCCGCTGCTCGAGGAGAACCTCCGACGAGCCCTGAGCATCTCGCGCGGCGACCCGTCGGTGTTCGTCACCCGGCCGATCTCGGCCGTGCTCCTCGCTCTCGCCTTCGCCGCACTCGTCCTCACCGCGTTACCCGCCATCCGTCGACGTCGCGAGGTGGTGTTCCAGGAGGAAGGGCTGACAGACGAGGGGTCGCCGGCAACGCTGGAGCACCTCGACCGGGCAAATCCGGCGGGGCAGCGACGTCAAGGCGGCGTATGACGACCGTCTGCGGCAGGTGTACGGGAGGGCAGCAAGGGTGAACGTGCCTGCTTCGAAACCTCCGTCCGTAGACGGCTCGCAGTTCTCGCTGACGATGAACACCAACCGGTTGCAGCGGTGCGGGACCGCAATCGCGTTCGCCCAGGTCAGAATGGGAGCCGCCTGTCGGAATCGAACCGACGACCTACGCATTACGAGTGCGTCGCTCTGGCCAACTGAGCTAAGGCGGCAGATGCCGGTCGACCGGCACGCCGGACGAGTATAGGCCGCAGGCGCGGCCAGCTCCGAATCACGCAGAGCGCGATCCACGCCCGTGCAATCAGCCGAGCGGCTCGGTGGTCACCTGCTGGCCCAGCGCCGATCCGGCCACGTATGCCGGCCACGCCATGTTCCAGTCGACCATGCCCGGATCGCCGCGTTCGACGAGGTCCTCCGGGCCCCGCGTGGAGTTGACCACCGCGACGACGTCGCCGTACTGGGCCAGCTGGAAGTAGGTCCGCCCGTTGGCGTCGCTGAGGTTGAGACAACCGTGGGAAACGTTGTCCGAGCCCTGCGAGCCCACCGACCACGGAGCTGAGTGCACGAAGGTGCCGCTCCAGGTCAGCCGAACGCTCCAGTCGACTTCGACGTCGTAGTACTCCGGGCTGCTCTTGTCGCAGGTGATGTCCGCGTTGCACGAGGTCAGCTGGCGGGTCTCGTCCTTGGACTGCACGACGTACATGCCGTTGCGCGTCGCGAACTCGGGCCGGCCCAGGCTGGTGGCCCAGGTACCGACGGACGCACCGTCAACTCTCAGCACAAAGGTGTGAGCCGCGGCGTCGACGGTCGCCACCTGGGCCTTGCCGACCGTGAATGCGTACGAGTACGCGCGCCCGCCCCACAGGTCGTCGGCGGCCTTCACGCCGTTGAGATCGAGGTTCACACCAACCTGGGTGCCCGCGGGCCACAACTCCTGCGGACGGAAGTGCACCTCCGTCGAGCTGAGCCAATGCCAGCTCCCGACCACCTGCGGCGTCGACGCCACGTGCAATGCCTGCTCGACGGCGGCCTGATCCGTCACCTTCTGGTCGAAGCGGACCACGATCGGCGCCCCGACGCCGACGACATCGCCGTCCCCGGGCTGGAGGGTGAGCGTGAGCCGTTTCGCGTCCGGGACGGCGGCCACCGTGAAGGCACCGGTCAACGTGCGGGGCGAACCCACCTCGTCGGCCACCTCCGCCTGGACGGAATACGTCGCTCCCGGGATCGGCGGCGTCGCACTCACCCAGGTCGACCCGTCGACCGACCCAGCCAGCGGCTCACCTTCGTCGGGCGTCACCGTCGCCGACTCGAAGGTTCCGTCCCGGACCTCCAGAGACACCGGCTGGTCGAAGACCACCTCGGCGGTGGGGACCACGAGCACCGGCTCCGCGGTCGCCGTCGGCGAGGGCTCGCCGCCTCCCAGGATGCCGTCGGAACCGCAGGCCGACACCAGTAGCACGACGGCCGCGACCAGGGCACTCCGCCCACGGGCTGCCTTCGCCATCAGGCTCGACAGTACCCGGGACCGGCCATGAGCACCGAAGCCCGTCGCGGCCCGCAGCGGACTTCAGACGCAGCGCAGGCCGTCCTCGGGGATGGTGCCGTCGAGCAGGTAGGCGTCGATCGCCTCGTCGATGCAGTCGTTCCCCGTCTGGTAGGCGAGGTGCCCGAAGCCCTCTCTGGTCAACAGGACGCCCGACTCGAGCTGCGACGCGAGCGCCTGCGCCCACTCGTACGGGGTCGCAGGGTCACCCGTCGTGCCCACGACCAGGATCGGGTCGGCGTCCGCGGCCGATACCGGAGCCGGCTCGGCAACCGGCGGCGCCGGCCAGGTCGTACAGGCGAGCCCTCCCCAGCCCAGGTACGGCCCGAAGATCTGCGAGGCGGCCTCGAACGCGGGCAGCCCCTCCTCGACCTCCTCGACCGAGGAGACGTCGGGCTTGTCCAGGCAGTTGACGGCGAGGATGACCTCGTTCTGGTTCCCGTCGTACGTCCCGTCGGGATTGCGGAACAGGTAGAGGTCGGCGAATGTCAGCAGCGCCGTGCCGTCGCCGGCCAGGGCCGACTCCAGGGCCACGGTCAGCGGCTCGTAGCCCTGGTCCGGGGTCAGATAAAGCGGCAGCACGATCCCGAGGATCGCCAACGCCTGGGTGAGCGGCCGTTCGTCGTCGTCGGTGGGCAGCGGGGACTCGTCGATGACGGCCAGCAGGTTGGCCAGGGTGGCGCGGGCCTCGCTTTCCGTCTCGCCGAGTGGGCAGTCGCCTTCACCGAGGCAGAACTCGAGGTACGACGACAACGCGCGCTCGAAGCCCACCGCCTGGCCGAGGCCCAGCTGGTCGCCGGACAACGCAGGATCGATCGCCCCGTCGAGCACGACACGGCCAACGCGCCGCGGGAACTGCTCGGCGTAGAGGGCGCCGATGTACGTCCCGTAGGAACTGCCGAGGTAGTGGAGCTTCTCGTCCCCGAGGACGGCGCGCAGCACGTCCATGTCGCGCGCGACGTCGGCCGTACCTATGTGCGGCAGCATCTCCCCGGACCGCGCCTCGCAGCCACTGGCGAGTGCCTGGGTCTGCTCCTGCAGCTCAGCGATCTCGGCGTCGTCGTCCGGCGAGCCATCGGCGGAGACGAACTCGTCGAGCGCGGCGTCGTCGAGACAGTCGATCGGACTCGAATCGCCGACGCCACGCGGGTCGAACCCCACCACGTCGAACCTCTCGTGGACGTCGTCGCTGACCACCGCATCCGATGCCGCATAGTCAAGGCCGGAGCCGCCGGGACCCCCCGGGTTGACGAGGAGCGAGCCGATCCGGTCGTCGCCGGTGGCCGGCGACCGCAGCACCGCGACCTCAATGGTCTGGGTGTCGGGCACCTCGTAGTCCAGCGGCACGTCCAGCGTCGCGCACTCGAAGTCCTCCCGGCAGGTCTCCCACTCGAGCGACTGCCCGTAGAACGCGGCCAACGCGGGGTCGACGCCGGACGTCGCTTCGGGAGCAGGTGTGGACGAGGGTTCGCGTCCGACGTCCCGCGGGTCCGACGTGCAGGCCGCCGCGAGTGTCGCGAGGGTCAGAAGCACGGCCAAGGCACGGGTCACTCGGACTCCAGGTCGGGGGTGGGCCGCATGCCTTCGGCGACCGCACCCTCGTACGCATGCCGGGAACCGCAGACGCTCGCCTTGGGGCACGCCACCCGACGGCCCGTCTCCCGGTCACGTACGTACACGGTCTGCGCGGGAACGTTGTATCCGACGACCGTTCCTTCGACCCCCTGATCCGTGCTGACCCCGCAGCCCAGCGCCGGAACGCTGACCTTGAAGTCCTGGTAGAGCGGGTGCTCGTACTTCAGGCAGCACATCAGCCGGCCGCAGGCACCGGAGATCTTCAGCGGGTTGAGCGGGAGGTCCTGGTCCTTCGCCATCCGGACCGTCACCGGCTCGAAGTCCACCAGGAACGTCGAGCAGCAGGTGTCACGACCGCACGGGCCGATCCCGCCCTGAACCCGCGCCTCGTCACGCGCTCCGAGCTGGCGCAGGTCGATCCGGGCGCGCAGTGTCCGGGCCAGGTCGCGCACGAGCTCACGGAAGTCGACGCGGTGAGGTGCGCTGAAGTAGACCGTGATGAGCTGGTCGATATCCTCGCGGGTGTCGACGTAGTCGACGCCGACGATCTTCATCGGCAGCTTGTGCTGGCGGACGAGCCGCCTGGCCGCGACCTTCGCCTCGGCACGGCGGCGACGGTTGCGCTCGTCGCGCTCCAGGTCTACCTCGGACGCGGATCCTTCGCAGACCGGCAGTCCGCCGATGTCCTCGCTCACCCATTGAGGTGCCCAGACGCACTCGGCGACCTCCGGGCCGTCGTCGGTGGGGACGAGCACCTTGTCACCCACGTGTGGCTTGTGCTCTCCCGGGTCGAGGTAGTACAGCCGCCCGTATCGGGTGAACGCGACGGCCATGACCATGCCCACGGCGCCACCCTATGGCCTGTCGGTCTGGTCTCATGGCGGTATGGACCTGAGCTTCCGCCCTGCCGCTGCCTGGGACGTTCCGGCTGTCGTCGCCATGATCGCGGAGGACCAACTGGGTGCAGGCCGCGAGAGTCCGCAGGAGCTCGCTCCGTACCGGGATGCGTTCGACGTGATCGACCACGACCCGAACCAGCTGCTGGTGGTTGGCGAGTCCGGCGGACGCGTGATCGCGACACTCCAGCTCACGTTCGTGCCCGGGCTGTCGCGCCGCGGCGTGTGGCGCGCGCAGATCGAGGCGGTCCGGGTCGAGGCGTCCATGAGGGGCACGGGCGTCGGGGAACGCCTCATACGGTGGTCCATCGAGCAAGCACGGGCGCGGGGCTGCGCCCTGGTGCAACTCACGAGCAACGCCAGGCGCACCGACGCGCACCGGTTCTACGAACGTCTCGGGTTCGTCGCGTCGCACACCGGCTTCAAGCTCGCCATCTGAGCGGTCAGCCCTCGCGCAGGGTGAGGGCCATGGCCTCGAGCGCGAGCAGCGGTGCCGCGTTGGCCTCGAGGGCCTCCCTCGCCGCGACGACGGCCTCCATTCGCCGCAACGTCGACTCGGGCGCCGACGCCCGAGCCAGCCGATCGATCGATGGGCGGATGTGCTCGTTGACCAGCTCGGTCCCAGCGCCGAGCTGCATGACGAGCACGTCGCGGTACAGGGCGAGGACGTCGACCAGGGCCCGGTCGATGGAGTCACGTTGCACCCGGGTGCGGCGCAGCTTCTGCTCCCGCTCGAGCTCCTTCACCGCGGCGTCGACGTTGCGCGGCCGGCGGCCGGTCGCGCCGACACCCATCGCCTGCTTGAGGTCGTCGAGTTCCCGAGCGTCGAGCTCGTCGCAGTGCCGCTCGGCGTCGGCCTTCGCGGCATCGACCAGGGAGGCCGCGGCGTCGAGGCAGGTCCGCAGGTCGGCCAGCGCGAACGGCAGCCGCAGCACCTCGTCGTGGCGGGACCGGGCGTCCTCATCGGTGGCCAGGGCCCGGGCCCGACCGATGTGACCCTGGGCGGCACGGGCCGCGAGGGCCGCGCGCTCCGGATCGGCGCCGTCGTGGCGGATCAGGTGCGCTGCGACCTCGGCGAACGGCGGTGTGCGCAGCGTGACAACCCGGCATCGGGACCGGATCGTCGCGACGATGTCCTCCGGCGTCGGAGCGCAGAGCATCCACACCGTGCGTGGCGGCGGCTCCTCGACGGAGAGCAGGATCGCATCGGCGGCGTCCTCGCCGAGCCGGTCGGCGTCCTCGATGACGACGACCTGCCAGCGGCCTCTCGAGGGCCGCAGGGCGGCACGTGGAACGAGCTCGCGAATCTGCTTGATCTTGATCGACAAGCCGTCGGTGACGACGTCCGCGACGTCGGGGTGGGTTCGGTTGCGGACGTCGCGGCACTCGGCGCACCGGCCGCAACCACCCTGCGGGCACAGCAGGGCCGCGGCGAAGGCACGCGCGACAACCGAGCGGCCCGAGCCCGGCGGGCCGGTCAGGAGCCAGGCGTGGGTCATCGCCACGCCGGCGCTGGCCTCGTCCTCGAGCAGCGCACTTGCGTCGGCGACGGTTCGCTGCAGCTCTGGCACGACGGTCTGCCCGATGACGGCGTCCCACACCGAAGTCACGGCAGACCGAGCTCCTTGACCCGGTCGAGCACGATGGCGTCGACATGTTCGGCAGACAGCGTCGCGTCGACGACGAGATACCGGCCGGGCTGGGCGGCGGCCAGGTCCAGGTACGCCTGACGGACCCGTTCATGGAACTCGTCCGGCTCACGCTCGAGGCGGTCCTCCGGCCCACGGATGCGGTTCCGGCCGATGTGCGCCGGAACGTCCAGCACCACGGTCAGGTCCGGCACCTGCCCACCGGTCGCGAACTCAGACAAGCGGGCAACCGTCTCGGCGCCGAGGCCACGGCCGATGCCCTGATAGGCGATGGACGAATCGACGTACCGGTCGGTGACCACGACCGCACCGCCGGCAAGGGCAGGGCCGACCAGTTCGGCTACGTGCTCCGCGCGGTCCGCGGCGTACAGCAGAGCCTCGGCGCGCACATCGAGATCACCGGTGCTGACGTCCAGAACGAGGTGGCGCACCTGCCGACCGATCCGGGTATCGCCCGGTTCGTGTGTGAGGACGACCTCTCGGCCGGCGGCGCGCAGCCGGCCGGCGAGGGCACGGGCACGGCTGGACTTGCCGGCTCCTTCGCCACCCTCGAACGCGATGAACACGCCCCGTTCCGCAGTCACCGAGCCAGCGTAGTGAGAGTGGGCTGACATCGACCGGCGTGCCCGGACGGTGACATCCCTGACGTCGGTCGAACGCGTCCCCCAGGGGTTCACCCTGGTCGTACCCGGTATTCACGCGACACCCGTTGTCCAGGCCCGAAAGTGCCCGCACGCTGGGCTTATGGACCTGCTCGCGCTGGCGGCGACACCCTTCCTCGCCTACCTGCTCGTAGTCGGCCTGGTCGCGCTCGATGCCACCTTTCCCGCGATCCCGTCCGACGCCGCGGTCGTGTCGGCGGGTGCTCTCGCAGCGGCCGGCCACCTGAGCCTCGGCTGGTCGGTCGCCGCCGTGGTCATCGGTGCGATGGCAGGCGACCACCTCGTCTACGCCCTTGCTCGGCACAAGCTGCCCGCGATCCTGGAGCGATCCGGGCTCGGACGTCGGATCCGCAGTAACGCCGACCGGGCGTACGGCCGGATGGAGGGCGTCAGCACGGTCGCCCTGGCGATGGGACGCTTCATCCCCTTCGGCCGGACGGCCGCCTCAGCGACCGCGGGTCTCGTTGGCGTATCTGCGCTCCGCTACCTGTGGATCAGCCTTCTCGGCGCCGGCACGTGGGCGACCTGGACGGTCGGCCTCGGCTTTTTCACCGGAAATCTCAGCGATGGCCCACTTTGGATCCAGGTGCTCATCGCCGTCAGCGTCAGCTTCGTCGTCGCCGCCGGCATGGCGGGTGTCCAGCGAATCATCTCCCACCGCGGGCGGCAGCGGGACGTGCAGCCGCCGAGCATCGCCGAGGC
>Ga0126304_10000957_pt1 | contig 12897 bp, 14 predicted proteins | sample Plot25_FD_92538 | JGI IMG/M metagenome (GOLD analysis project Ga0126304, IMG submission 92538) | Serpentine soil microbial communities from UC McLaughlin Reserve, CA, USA - Plot25 | ecosystem: Environmental > Terrestrial > Soil > Grasslands | place: USA: UC McLaughlin Reserve, Lake County... | reverse complement strand
GGGATGGTGATCGGGCTGACTGCCTTCCTGCTCGCCACGGCCGTTGCGATCCCGTGGCTGTCGGCAAAGGACGCCCCGCTGCCGTCGCTGGGTGAGCTCGTCGAGCTGATCGCGGGGGTGGTCGCGTACGCAGGCCTGGCGGCAGCCCTCGGGGCCGGCCTGGGCGGGCTGCTCCGCAACCAGGTGGCCGGGGTCGTGATCGTGCTTGTGGGGCTCTTCGTCGTCGATCCGACCCTCGCGGCGCTCGACGAGTCGGTGGCCGGCTTCACGCTCTCCGGCCTCGGGGCCGCGATCAGCGGCGCGGACGACGACTCCTCGGCGCTGCTCGAACCGGTCGTGGCCGGCCTCGTCTGGGGCCTCTACGCGCTCCTCTTCGTCACGCTCGCGGCCTTCAGCACCGCCAAGCGCGACATCTAGAGAATCTGCACGTCGGCGCTGTCGCCGACCACGAAGCGGTAGGCCTTTGGGAGCGGTGGGCCGCGGCCGATCGTCACGTTCTTCCCGATCAGGCTGGCCTCGATCCGGTAGTCGAGCTGGGAGATGCGCGATCCCGACATCACGATCGAGTGCTCCAGCTCGGCGTGCTCGATCGTGACCTCGTCGCCGATCGCGGTGTAGGGGCCGATATATGCGTCGATGAGCTGTGAGCCGGCGCCGATCACGGCGGGACCGCGGACCGTGGTCCGCTCGAGCCGGGCGCCCTTCTCGATCACCACGCGGCCCTCCACGCGGCTGTCCACCAGCTCGCCGTCGATCCGCTCGTCGAGGTCGTCCAGGATCAGCCGGTTCGCCTCGAGCATGTCTTGGACCTGACCGGTGTCCTTCCACCAGCCGTCCACGATGTGGGGATCCACGCGCAGGCCGCGGTCCACGAGCGTCTGGATCGCGTCGGTGATCTCGAGCTCGTCACGCCATGAGGGCTCGATCGAGCGGGCGGCGTCGAAGATCGCCGGCGTGAACATGTACACGCCGACAAGCGCGAGGTCGGTCTTCGGCTCCTTCGGCTTCTCCACGAGCCGCGACACCCGGTTGCCGCCGTCCAGCTCCGCCACGCCGTAGTTCTCGGGGTCGGGCACGTGCGTGAGCAGGATCAGCGCGTCGGGCTCCTCGCTCGTGAACGTCTCGACGAGCCTGACGATCCCGTCACGCAGGAGGTTGTCGCCGAGGTACATAACGAACGGCGAGTCGCCGAGGAACTCCTCGGCCGTCAGCACCGCGTGCGCCAGCCCCCGGGGAGCGTCCTGCTCGATGTAGTGGATCTGCACACCGAAGCGCGAGCCGTCGCCGACGGCGTCGCGGACATCGGCGCCCGTCTCGGGCGCGATGATGATGCCCACCTCGTGGATGCCTGCCTCGGCCATCGCCTCGATGCCGTAGAACAGCACCGGCTTATTGGCCACGGGCACGAGCTGTTTTGCGCTCGTGTGGGTGAGCGGCCGAAGGCGAGTGCCCTTGCCGCCGGAGAGGATCAAGCCTTTCATCAGTACGTGCCGCCGAGCTTACGGTGGTTCCAGCTCACCATACGAGTTGGAACAAACGTGAGGCCCACACGCTTCGGCGCCTGGGCCGCGACCATGGACCGGATTTCGTCGTTCAGCTCCCCCGCGTAGCGTTCGAACAGCTCGAGTCCGAAGCGCTCGACGTCGCCAGGATCCCGCGAGAGCCGCACGTCGCATTCGAAGGTCACCCCGCGCAGCTCGTGATATTGGACGCCGTCCTCGAGGCCGACCGTGGCGTGCGGGTCACGCTCGAGGTTGCGAGCCTTCTGCGACTTCGCGTAGGTCCAGCCGCGCAGCTCGGTCGCGTCGCCCACGAACCACAGCGGGACCATGTGGGGGACGCCGCGCAGCCCGTTCGTCGCGCACTGCATCACCATCTTCTCCTCGAGGAAGGCGTGCACCTCCTCGTCTGACATCTCGATCTGGCTACGCCGTGACGGCAAGCTGCTCCGCGGCCTCCAGCACTGCCCGCCGCGCCTCCTCGGGCTCGAGCACGACCGCGTCGCCCGCCTCCTTGAGGATCTCGCGGGCCAGCCACTCGTAAGAGGCGTAGGTGCGCTCGAAGATCACGGCACCATCGGAGAGCTCGGTGGCGCCCGGATGGTCCTCGCGGACCCAGCGCGCGCGCTCGGGGGAGACCCAGATGCGTGCCGTGCTGCCGGAATCCACCTCGCCGGTCGAGAGCCAGCCGTGCACGTCGGGCTCCACGCCGGGACGCGGCTCGAAGGTCTCGTCGAGAACGTCCACCTGGCGGACGCGGTCGAGCCGGTACGAGCGCGGCTGCTCCTTGTCCAGGTCCCAGGCGTGGATGTACCAGCCCTCCTGGCCGTTCACGAGCTTGTAGGGCTCGAGCGTGCGCTCGGTGAACTCGTCCTCGTTCTCCTTGTAGTACTCGATCTTCAGGATCCGCCGCCCGATGATCGCGCCGGACACCACGCGCGCGACCTCGGAGTCGTCGCCCTTCGCGGTGGTGATCTGGAGGCCATCCTCGGCCGGGTCCTGGCCGAGGGCATCCACGATCTTCTTGCGGGCGGACGCGAGCGAGCCCTCCGGGAGGTGCTCGCCGATCAGGTCGATCGCGGCGACGAGCGCCTTGGCCTCGAGCGGCAGCAGCCGCGCGGGGCGGGCGAAGTTGTCGCCGTAGGGCTCGGGGTCCACCTCGATCTGATCGCCCTGGACCTCCGCGTAGAGCACGTAGGAGCCACCGCCGAAGTTCACGACGTTCAGCACGTCGATGTCCTGGCGCAGCTCCTGGTCGGTCACCTGGAGTGACTCGCAGAGCGGCGCGACGTCGAGCTTGCGGCCCTCGCGCGCGGCGTCGATCAGGATGCCGGCGAGCGTGACGAGCCGGGCGAAGCGCTCCGGGCGGATCGGCGACTCGCGCCCCTCGTCGTCGTCCTCGGGCTCGGCCTGCTTGCGCTTGCGCGCGGGCTTCGCCAGCTCGGGCGGCTTGGCGTGGCGCTCGGTCACGAGATCGAGTCGCTCGCGCGCCTCCGTGCCCAGCTCGTCCGGCCCCTCGATGCGCGCCTGCTCGCCAAGGCCGAGCACCCACGAGACCATCTGGCGCGAGTTCGCGTAGTTGGTCTCGAAGATCACGCCGCCGTCGGCGTCCGAGACCTCGCCGGCGTGGCCGAAGTGCCGCAGGGCGAGCCAGTCGATGCGGTCGGAGAGCCAGATGCGAGCGCGGCCGACGGGGTCGCCGAGCTGCCAGTCGGTGCGCGTGGCGTACATGCGCGGGTCGAAGTCCTCGGGGCGGTTGAAGTCGTGCTCGGCCTTCGAGGAGTAGCCGACCTTGCCGCGGATCCGCGAGACCCGGAAGACGCGCACGTCGTCGCGTTCGTGCGAGTAGCCGATCAGGTAGAACTGCCCGCCGCGGTAGAGCAGGTGGTACGGGTCCACCTTGCGCTTCTCCTCGGCGTCACGGCCGATCGTGTAGTAGTCGAAGACGATCGTCTTGCGGCGGAAGATCGCCGTCTCCACCTTCGAGAGCCGCTGCGAGAGCTCACGCCCGCCCGCGCCGGCGGTTACCGCGAGCGCGACGCTGCGCTGCTCCGGCGCGTCGAGCGGGGAGGGCTTCCCCCAGGAGAGCTGCTGGAGGGCGAGCCGCAGCGGCTCGGCGTAGGCGAACTCGCCGTCGAGCAGCGACAGCGACGTGCGCAGCGCTCCGAGCTCCTTGTCCGTGAACTCGATGGCCGGCAGGTAGAAGTTCTCGGGCGGCAGCGAGTAGTTCTCGGCCTCGTAGTAGCCCTCGGCGGGCTTGTCGACCTTCAGATGGATGCCGAGCGACTCGAGCTCCGCGCGATCGGCGTAGAAGCGCCGGGCGAAGGCCTCGTCGTTCATCTGCGAGTAGCCCTCGACGTCCTGCTTGATCTCCAGCGCCGAAACCGGCCGCCGCTCCGCCATCAGGAACGAGATCAGGGACAGCTGCCGGATGAGCTTCTCGGTGTCCTTTGCCATGGGGTCGGCACGAGGATAAGCAGGAAACCCGGTTCTTCGCTCCCCCACCTGGACCGAGCCCCCGCTATTTGCGAGCATGGGCCATGGCCTTCGACAAGCTGAAGAACCTCTTCAACGTCGACATCAAGGACGGGTTGAAGGGGAGCGCGGTCGTGCAGTCCTCCAGCATGCCGAGCCCTGAGGCCCGCTCATACAACGCAACTATCTGGCTCGACGTGACCGTGGAGGGGCGCGAGCCGTACCGGGTGAAGCACGAGTGCATGGTGAAGGCCGGCAAGCATCCATGGCCCGGCCAGACCCTCCCCGTGGTGGTTGATCGCGAGAACCCGGAGCGGATCGACATTCAATGGCAGGAGCTTCAGACGATCGACGAGCGGATGGCGGCCGGCGGACCCGCGGCGGCAGGCGGACCCGTCGGCGGACAGCCGCAGGTGATCGATTTGCGCGGGACGGACCTCGCCGACCAGCTCCGCGGCGCGCTTGCGGGAGCCGGCGCCGAGAGCAGCGGCAACGTCGTCGAGGACCGGATCGCGCAGCTCGAGAGGCTTTCGAAGCTGCGCGAGAGCGGCGTGCTCAGCGACGCCGAGTTCGAGGCGGAGAAGGCGCGGATCCTGGCCGGCTAGGCGACCTTCCCCGCGCGCAGCGCCCGGTAGTCGTCCCACGTGTCGACGTCTCGTGGAATCGGCCCGTCCATCGCGACGTCGACCGCATCGTCCTCGTAACGGTCGAGCAGCTTCCAGACCGCCTTGTCGCCATGCAGCGTCTGGAGCTCGGGGAACAGGTCACGCGAGAACGCAAGCGGATGCCCGCGGCCGTCGGCGTAGCCGCAGGCGGCGATTGGCGCGCCACCACGCCCCGCGAGCAGCGCCACGACGTGCTCGGCCGCCACGCCAGGCTGGTCGCCCAGCATCAGGACGAGTACCTCGCAGCGTGCGTCGGCGGCGCCCAGGGCGGCCGCGATCGATGACGAGCAGCCCTCCCCGAACTGCCGGTTCTCGACCACCTCGATGCCGTCCAAGGTCACGGCGGCGCGGACCGCATCGGCCTCGCCCCCGATCACGCACACGAGCTGGTCGAACCGGCACGAGCGAGCGGTGTCGAGCACGTGATCCAGCAGGGTTGCGGAGCCGTACGGCAGCAGCTGCTTGGGCTGGCCGAGCCGCTTGGAGCCTCCTGCCGCGAGCACGAGGCCGGTGACGAACTGGCTCATCGCTGCCGCCGGGCCATCTCAACCGGCACCTCGGCGGCGATGTTGACCGTGCGGCAGCGGCCGCACTTGATTCTCACCCGCCTGCCCATGTACTCGGGATCCATCGCGGCCGCGAGCAGGTTCCCGCACTCGACGCAGACGTAGTCGTGAGCGCCGTTGCCGCGGAATACGGGCCTTTCAGCGTCCTCCTGCACCGCCGTTCCGCCATCGGGCGGCACCTCGCCTTCGCGTATCCGCCGCATCGTCTTGCTGGCCATCAGATGTTCGCAAGCTTCCCGGTGAAGTCCTTGATCAGCGCGTCGAGGACGCTCACCACGACGCCCTCGCCCATCGAAGCCGCCTTGCCGGTGATCTGGGCCGCGGTGTGGAGCGTCCCGCCGCCGTTCGAGAGCGCGAAGGTCACCTCCGCGTTCGCGTGGCCCTGCCCGCCTGCCTCCTTCGACCTCACCTGCATCACGGCACGGCGCTGGGCGGGGTCCTGCTCGACTACCGCCACGGTTCCCGTGAACGTCATGGACATTGCGCCCATCTTGACCTTGATCTCCGCCCTGACCTCTTCCGTGCCGGTCCGCTCGAGCACCTTTCCTCCCTCCACGCACGGCACCAGCCGCTCGAGGTCGAGAATCGCCTCCCAGGCCTCGTCGAGGGGCTTGCCCGTTGTGAAGGAATGGTCCAGCTCAACCATGCAGCTCTCCTTGTCCTAGGGTGCATCCATGTCGCGCGTGTTCGGGCCCGAGAACGCCACTCTGAGTGTGAGGACAAAGCGAACGGGCGCGGCGTCCAAGGCCGGACACGACCTGCTCATCGAGGTGACCTCGTGGTCGGCGACGCTCGACCCGGACGCAGAGCCGGTGCTCACACTGACGGCCGACTCCCGCTCGCTGCGTGTGCTGGAGGGGAGCGGCGGCATCCAGGCCCTGGGCGAGGACGACAAGGCCGGCATAGAGAAGACGATCGATCAAGAGGTCCTCATGGGAACCGCTATCGAGTTTCGGTCGAGCAGCGTGGAGCTCGGCTCCGACGGCGTTCCCCGGACGGTCGAGGGCGAGCTCGAGCTGGCCGGCAAGCGCCATCCGATCGCGTTCGAGCTCGCGGCCGCGGACGATGGCCGGCTGACCGGCAGCGCCACGATCACGCAGAGCGACTGGGGAATGAAGCCGTACTCGGCCCTCTTCGGCACTCTCAAGGTCGCTGACGACGTGGAGGTCACGGTCGAGACAGGCACGCGCAGCGGCTAGTCGCGGTAGACGGTCTGGGCGTCGAGCCCACCCTCTACCCCAGGCGGCAGGGCGCCCGAGCCGTGGGCGTACAGGGCGAGGTCGGCGATCGTCTGCGCGTCCGCGCCGTCGCCCGCGCCGACGAACGCTCCGCTCTCCCAGGTGAGGGTCTCCGGCGCCGCTCCGAGCGCCACGGCCGCGAGCAGCTGTGCCTTGTCGCGGATCCTGCCGGCGGCGCTCAGGACCGCGGTCTGCGTGCCCGCTGACGGACTCGTGTTGAAGCCGTGACCCTCCCCGAAGCGGTCGGTGTCGGCCGGAACGACCTTGACGTCGAGGGCTGGGACGCCGAGCTCCGCTGCAACGAGCTCCGCATACTGCCCCTCGTTACCGTCGGGCTCGGTGGTCAGGCTGAGCACCATCTTGCCGGTCGGGTGCACGCGCAGGAAGACCGCTCGATATGCCTCGTTAGCCATGGGCTGAATCCTCTCGCTCGAGGCGCTGGCGCTCCTGATGGGCGCTCAGCGCGTTGTGCTCCTCCAGGTCGCAGAAGCTCGGCTGCGGGCCACCGAGCGGGTGCGGGGGCACCGCCGGGCGCTCGCAGCCCGGGTAGATGCAGGCCTTCTCGGTCCGCTCAGGGGCTTCCATCGGCCCCCCAACCCGGTGTGGTCTTACCCCTGCTCGGCCCGTAGCCGCTGGGCATCGCGACCGAACTGCCCTGGACCGGAGTGGCGCTCGACCAGTTCTCCTCTTCGGGGTCGGACTCGAATGCCGGTGGCTGCCCACGCTCCGCGGCTATCGCCTCCACCACCTCGTCCAGCGCGTCGAGGCTGTGGCCGCTCACGAGCGCGTCGCAGTGCGGAAGCGCCGCCGCCATGCCGCCGGCTAGCGGTGAGAACCCGCTTGCCGCCGCTCGCGGGTTCACCCACACGATCCGGTAGGCCAGCCGCGACAGTCGCTCCATTTCGCGTGCCACGAGCGCGGGGTCGCCCCTCTCCCAGCCATCGGACAGGATCACGACCAGGGCGCCGCGGGCCATCCCACGCCGGCCATGGCGGTCGTTGAACGTCTTCAGCGCAGTGCCGATCCGGGTCCCGCTCGACCAGTCGGGCGCGGCCGCCGCGGCGCGCTGGATGGCGCGCTCCGGGTTGCGAGAGCGCAGTGCGCGGGTCAGGCGGGTGAGGCGCGTGGCGAACACGAACGCCTCTGCGTTCGGCCCGCTCCCGGCGGCGCACGTGAGGAACTGCAGGTACGCACGCGCGTACGGCTCCATCGAGCCCGATATGTCGCACAGCAGCACCAGCCGGCGGGGGACCACGCGCCGGCGCCGGCGCGCGAGCCGAATTGGGTCGCCCGCGGTACGAATGCTGCCGCGCAGCGTGCGCCGCATGTCCATCCGTTCCCCGCGGCGGTCTCGCTCCGAGCGCCGCGTGCGCCGTCTCGGGGTGGCCACCTCGAGGCGCTCCATCAGCCGGAACAGCTGCGCAAGCTCGCCGGGGGCCAGGGCGTCGAAGCGCTTGCCTCGCAGGACCTCCTCGTCGCTGGCCGCCATCGGCAGCGCGACCTCACGCAGGCCGTCTTCCTCGCGAGCGCTGGACGCTGCGGACGAGATGCCCGCCGCAGCCACGCCCGTCTCGCCGCGGCTCTCGGGCGCCGTGCTGGGATCCGGCGCCGGGGAGGCTTCGAACTCCTCGGGCTCGAACTCGGATACGGGCTCTCGCGCGCCGAACACCGAGAAGAAGACAGAGTCGAACACCTTGACCTGCGAGGGGTCCGAGACGAGGACCGCGCGCGCGGTCCAGTACAGCCGCCGCCGGCTGAACGGCTTGACCAGGGTCAGCGCCTGCGCGAAGCGGGCGGCACGCTCCGCCGTCGTCGGGACACCGGCGTCGTGCAGGCGGCGGCTGAAGGCGCCGGCGAAGGCCGGCAGATCAAGGTGGAGCGTCCGCAGGGTGAAGGCGCCGGTCATCGCGCGACGAGGTGCTCCAACCCGGCCGCGCGGATCACCTCCTGGTCCTCGCTGTACTTCAGAACCGAGCCCAGCGTGCGCTCGACCGCTGCCTCGTCGAGCTCCGCCACTCCGAGAAGGTCGAGTGCAGCGACCCAGTCGATGGCCTCGGCCACGCCGGGAGGCTTCTGGACGTCGCCGTCACGGATACGCGCCACTGCGTCCGCGACCTGCACCGCGAGCGCCTCGGATGCACCCTTCACGCGGCGTCGCACGATCTCGACCTCCCGCTGCGGGGTGGGATAGTCGATCCAGTGGTAGAGACAGCGCCGCTTCACCGCGTCATGGAGGTCGCGTGTGCGGTTCGACGTCAGCACGATGACTGGCGGGTGTGTCGCCCGGATGGTGCCGATCTCCGGGATCGTGACCGCGGCGTCGGCGAGCAGCTCGAGCAGGAACGCCTCGAAGTCGTCGTCCGCGCGATCGATCTCGTCGATCAGCAGCACCGCCGGTCGCGGGCCGGCGTGCTCGAGTGCGCGCAGGAGCGGGCGGCGGATCAGGTAGTCGGAACCGAACAGCTCCTCCTCGCTGAGCTTCGTGCCGCTCGCGTCGGCGAGCCGGATGCTCAGGAGCTGGCGCGGGTAGTTCCATTCGTAGAGCGCCTCCGCCGCGTCGATGCCGTCGTAGCACTGCAGCCGGATCAGCGGCGTGTCGAGCACCGCCGCCAGCGATTTGCCCGCCTCGGTCTTGCCGACGCCCGCCTCTCCCTCCAGCAGCAGCGGCTGGGGAAGCCGGAGGCTTAGGTACATCGACGTCGCGAGGCCCTCGTCGACCAGGTAGTCCACGGCCCCGAGCCGCTGAGCCAGGGTCTCTACATCTGGAACGAGGTGGCGGAGCTCGCCCGCCGCCTCACCCGTCACTTCGCGCGGGCTCACGCCGCTCCTCGAACTTTCGCCTGCAGCCCGCGCAGCAGAAGTAGACCGTCCCGCCGGCGCTCTCGAGGGCCGGGGTGTCCGCCCCGACCACCACCGTCATGCCGCAGACCGGGTCGACCGCCGTGACCGCCGTGCCGGCCGCCGCCGGCTCCGACCCAGAGCGGCGCACCTCGACGATCCGGGCGACGATCGACAGGGCGACCTCCGACGGCGTGCGCGCGCCGATGTCGAGGCCGGCCGGCGTGTCCAGCGCGTCGAGGAGCTCCTCCACGGCGCCGTCGGCGCGCAGCTCGTCAATCACGGCCGCGCCGCGTTTCCTGCTGGCCACGAGCCCCACGTAGCGAACGCCGGCCTCGAGGCCGGCGCGCAGGGTCGCGACCTCATCGTTCCCGTGGGCCGCCACCACGAGCGCCAGGTCCTCGGCAGTTGGGGCGAGGACTCCGTCCGTGATGTCCTGTGCGGCGACGATCTTGAGTCCGACCCCCGGCCCGAGCGCCCGTAGGGCGGCGACGATCGGAGAATCGCCCACCACGAGCACGCGCGGCGCCGGCAGGACGGGCTCGAGGAAGACCTCGATCGCGCCGCCCGACAGGCACGGGTTGCGGATCGTGACCAGCCCTTCCTCTCGCGCGACCTCCTCAGGTCCGTCGGGCAGGATTCGCAGGAGCAGGGGCGTGCCGCTCTCGATAACGGTCAGCGAGTGGAGACGGACGCTGTGCTGCGCGCAGACGCCGCCGATGAAGCCCTCGATGGTCCCGTCGGCGTGCACGAGCCCGACGTTCCCCGGTTCGACGCTCGCCGGCCGCTGGACGCGCACGACCGTCGCGACCACGAACGGCGCGCCCTCGGCGGCGAGCTCCTGCGCCCTCCGCGTGAGTGCATCTCCGATCACTGCGGCGGCTCCGGGCGGCCCTGCATCGCGGCCCAGACGCGCGCCGGCGTGCAGGGCATGTCGATGTGGTCGACGCCGTGTGACTCGTGCAGCGCGTCGATCACCGCGTTGACAATGGCCGGGGGTGAACCGACGTTGGGCGATTCGCCGACGCCCTTCGCGCCAAGCGGGTGATGCGGGCAGGGTGTGACGGTCTCGCCGAGCTCAAAGTCCGGGCACTCGAGGGCGGTCGGGACCAGGTAGTCCATGAAGGGCCCGTTCAGGCAGTTGCCCTCCTCGTCGAACGTGATCACCTCCATCAGCGCGATGCCGATGCCTTCGGCCAGGCCGCCGTGGATCTGACCGTCGACGACCATCGGGTTGATGCGCACGCCGCAGTCGTCGACCGCGATGAACCGCCTCACCCTGACCTCCGCCGTCTCGGGGTCGATGTCCACCACGGCGATGTAGGCGCCGTAGGGGTAGGTGAGGTTCGGCGGGTCGTAGATCACCTGGGCGTCGAGACCGCCCTCCATCTCCTCCGGCAGTGACTCGCCGCTGTAGGCGCGTACGGCGATGTCCTCGATGAGCGCTCCCTTCTCGGGATCGCCCTTGACGTACCAGCGGCCCTTCTCCCAGGCCAGGTCCTCCGCCCTCGTCTCCAGCATCGTCGCCGCGATCATGCGCGCCTTGTCGCGCACCTTGCGCGACACCACCGCCACCGCCGCACCCGAGACGGGGGTCGAGCGGCTGCCGTACGTGCCGAGTCCGTAGGGAGACCTGTCCGTGTCGCCATGGCGCACCTGCACGTCCTCGGGCGGGATCCCGAGTTCCTCGGCGACGATCTGCGCGAACGTGGTCTCGTGCCCCTGCCCCTGAGTCTGGGCGCTGATGCTCACCATCGCCTTGCCGGACGGGTGCACCCGCAGGTCGGCCCCGTCGTTCATCGACAGGCCGAGGATGTCCATGTGCTTGCGCGGGCCGGCGCCCACGCCTTCCGTGAAGAAGGAAACGCCGACTCCCATCAGCTCGCCCCGCGCCCGCTTCTCCGCTTGCTCCCGCCGCAGCTCGTCGTAGCCGGCGATGTCCATCGCGACCCTCATCGTCTGGGCGTAGTTGCCGGAGTCGTAGGTCCAGCCCGTGGTCGTCTCGTAGGGGAACTGCTCGGGCGCGATGAAGCTCTGCATCCGCAGCTCGATCGGGTCGGCTCCCATCTCGAGTGCGAGCGCGTCCACCATGCGCTCGACCAGATACACGGCCTCGGTGATCCGGAACGAGCAGCGGTAGGCCACGCCGCCCGGCGCCTTGTTGGTGTACACCGCCTTGACCTTCACGTGCGAGGCCTCGAGGTCGTAGGAGCCGCAGACGATGTGGAAGAACCCGGCCGGGAACTTGGTCGGCTGGGCCGTGCTGTCGAAGGCGCCGTGGTCGGCGATCACGTCGACCCTCAGGCCGGTGATCTTGCCGTCCTTGGAGCACATCTCCGCGTGCATCACGTAGTCGCGCGCGAAGCCGGTCGACATCAGGTTCTCGGAGCGGTCCTCGATCCACTTGACCGGCGCACCGGCAACGATCGAGCCGGCGATCGCGCACACGTAACCGGGATAGACGGGCACCTTGTTGCCGAACCCGCCGCCGATGTCGCCCGTCCTGATCCGGATCATGTGCTCGGCAAGCCCGGCCACCTGCGCGTACACGGTGCGGTGGGCATGGGGCGCCTGGTTGCCGTTGTAGATGTCGAGCTGGCCGGTCTGCGGGTTGAAGTCGGCGATCATGCCGCACGTCTCGAGCGGCGCGGGATGGCAGCGCGGGTAGATGATGTCCCGCGTCACGATCGTGTCGGCCTCGGCGAACGCGCTGTCGGTGGCCTGCTCGTCACCGGCCTCCCAGGTCGGACTGGCGAGGTTGTCTGTCTGGCCCACCTTGTCGTCACGGATGAGAGGCGCGTCGGGATCCAGCGCCTTGCGCGCGTTCACGATCGCCGGCAGGGGCTCGTACTCGACGTCGATCAGCTGCAGCGCATCTCGCGCGATGTACTCGTCGGTCGCGATCACGAACGCGACCTCCTGGCCCTGGAAGCGGACCTTGTCGCCCGCGAGCACCGCCTGGGTGTCGTAGGAGATGGTGGGCATCCACGCCAGCCCGAGCGTCTCCAGGTCCTTGGCCGTGACCACCGCCGCCACGCCCGGGTGAGCGAGCGCCCTGCTGGTGTCAATCGAGACGATGCGGGCGTGCGCGTACGGGCTCCGCAGGACGGCGCCGTGGACCATTCCCGGCAGCCTGACGTCGTCCAGGTAGTTGCCCTTGCCGCGGATGAAGCGCGCGTCCTCCTTGCGCTTCAGGCGCCCGAAACCGATCGGTCGCTCATGCACTGTGCTGGGGAGGTTCTCGACGGTCGCCATCTTCAGACCTCCTGCCTCGTTGTGGTTTCGTGCTCGGCCGCCCACTGCACGGCGGCGACGATGTTCTTGTAGCCCGTGCAGCGGCAGATCGCCCCGGAGATCGCGGTCCGGATTTCCCGCTCGGTCGGGTTCGGGTTCTCGTCCAGCAGGGCGCGGCTCGTCATCAGCATCCCGGGGGTGCAGAACCCGCACTGGAGCGCGTGCGTCTCGTGGAAGCCCTGCTGGACCGGGTCGAGCTGGCCGTTCACCTCGAGCGACTCGACGGTGCGGATCTCGTGGCCCTCGCACATGGCCGCCAGGATCGTGCACGACTTGACCGGCCGGCCATCCATCAGCACCACGCAGGCACCGCAGTTGGAGG
>Ga0126304_10000956_pt1 | contig 12900 bp, 13 predicted proteins | sample Plot25_FD_92538 | JGI IMG/M metagenome (GOLD analysis project Ga0126304, IMG submission 92538) | Serpentine soil microbial communities from UC McLaughlin Reserve, CA, USA - Plot25 | ecosystem: Environmental > Terrestrial > Soil > Grasslands | place: USA: UC McLaughlin Reserve, Lake County... | reverse complement strand
GAGCCGCAAGTGAAGAGCTTCTCTACTGGATGGGCGAGGACGACGACACCAGGGACTTCGTCGTCTCCGTGTTATCGACGATCGACGGACTGAACGACGTCGACGTCGCGAGCCGGCCGTGAAGGGCGTGGCGGCTCCGGAACAGCACGCAGCGGCCCCGTCGGCCCACCTCGCGACGTGCATCTATTGCAAGGCGATCGTCTCGCCGGTGCTCGCGAGGCTCGGGTCGGTCGCGTGCCACTCCTGCCGCAGCATCCACGGGGTATGACGCCCGTGATGGCCGCATCGCTCTGGTTCGCGAGCCGGGAGGCGTGCGAGGCCGTCGCGAGCCTCGCCTACTTCGACGCGGCTCGCGCAACGGTCGACGAGAGCCGCGATCGGGCCCCGGTCGCGGTCGACACCGACGCGGCGAGCACCTCGCGCGCCGACGCCTGATCGGCCCGAGGCCGGGCCGGCCGGACGCGGCGCCTCTAGGCCCCACCGGCCTCGAAAACAGGCCGTTCGGCTCATGCGCGCGGCCGACGCGTCACCGACGATGCCGCCATGACCGCGATGCTCGTCTACTTCCCGGCGCTCCTCTGCGGGGCGACGTGCCTCGGGGCGATGCTGTTCCGCCCCAAGGCGCAGCGCGTCCGCAAGCACCACTGAGCGGCGGCGTACGATCGGCCGGTGCCGATCGACCACGTGAAGCTGCCGGTCGGCGACCTCGGCGCGAGCCGCGCGTTCTATTCGGCGGCCCTCGCCCCGCTGGGATGACGACCCCCGACGGCGTGGCGATACGCCCCGAGGCCGAAGCAGCGGCTCGAGAAGCGCGCGGCTCGGATCGAGGCTCGGATCGCGGCCAACTGCTAGGCATCCGCTCCCGTCGTGCAGAAGACGCAGGGGTCCCGGGTGACGGACCGGGGGGGCCCTGCGACTGCGTCAGCCGCGTACCGTCGCTCGGCGAATCGAGGTCGGGTAAGGGGCGAAGCCGTCTCGGCCGGTTCGCGTCGAAAGAGCGATCGGCGTGCTCATTCGAGCTTGATCGTCTTGACCATTTGCCCTCCGAGACGATATGGACGTACCCGCGCGGTTCGAGGATCGTCCGGACGGCACCGTCGACGCCTGCGGCGCGCACCGATGCAGCGTTCCGCGGCGGACGCGATGATCGCACCCCCCGGCGACGGATGTCAAAAGCGCACCGGAAGACGCCTCGTCGAATAGTCTGAGTCGCTGACGAAAGGGGTCCGGTGGCGCGAGTGTTGTGGTCGCAGAGGCAGGACCTGGGGCCGGCTCCGCGCGCGCACCACGCGCTGGCGTACGACTCGGCGCGCAAGCGCGTCGTCCTCTTCGGAGGCGACCTGCTCGGCTCGACGTTCGCGGCTGACACCTGGGCGTGGGACGGCGAATACTGGACGCAGGTCGCCGACACGGGCCCGAGCCCGAGAAGCGGCCATCGCCTCGCCTTCGACAGCCAGAGCTCGACCGTCGTCCTGTTCGGCGGGTCGTCGCCCGACGGTGCATTGCTGGGCGACACGTGGTCGTGGGACGGCGACGGTTGGACGCAGATCGCCGACACCGGCCCGACCGCGCGCACGGCCCACGCGATCGCCTACGACACTGCGCGCTCCCGCCTCGTGCTCTTCGGCGGCGAAGTTGCGGCGTCCGCGTTGCAGCACGACACGTGGGAGTGGGACGCCGAGGCGTGGACGCAAGTCGAGGACGCCGGCCCCGGGTCGCGCAGGCACCACGCGCTGGCTTTCGACGCGAGCCGCGGCAGAACCGTCCTCTTCGGCGGTGACCTGGGCACCGAGAGCGCCGCCGACACGTGGGAATGGGACGGAACGACCTGGGTTCAGGTCGCCGACATGGGCCCCGCCGCGTGTGCCGCCGCCGCGGCAACCTTCGACGGAGGCGCCGTGCTCCTCTTCGGCGGTGTCGCGTCGCTCGGTCCGACGGCCCTGGCGCCTGCCGTGTCGGGGCTGACGTGGGAGTGGGACGGTGAGCACTGGACGTTGCGGCAGGACATGGGACCGCGCGCGCGGTGGGGACACGCGCTCGCGTTCGATGCGAGCCGCGGCAAGGTCGTGCTCTTCGGCGGTCTCACGGGTGCGACGGCCGCGTCCGGCGAACTGCTCGGAGACACCTGGGAAGCGTCGGCGCCCGCGCCCGCCGCCGTCGAGATCGCCTCCTTCCGTCTCGAGCCCGATGCCGTCCCGTCGGGCGGAAACGTTCTGCTGGTCGTCGATCTCGCCCAGCCTGCTCCTGCCGGCGGCGTCGTCGTCGCGATCACGTCGCCACCCTCGCCGGACCCGCTGACTGCGATCACGATCGCCGCAGGCGCGGCGAGCGGGTCGATCGGCTTCCTCGTACCGGGAGGTGGCGCCGCGGGCGACGTGGAGCTCGAAGCTCGCGTCGGCGCGAGCGCGCGAACCGCCTTGCTGCACATCCTTCCGTTCGCGGCGACTCTCGTCTCGTTCACGCTCACGCCGGACACCGTCCCTCAGGACGGCGGCACGATCGGGCTGGACGTCGGCCTCGATCAGCCGGCGCCGGCAGATGCCGTGGTCGAGATCTCGTCGGGAAACTCGTTCCTCGGGATCCTCGTGCAGACGGGGAGCATGTTTGGACACGCCGAGTTCGACGTCCCTGGAGGAATCGCCCCAGGCGAGTACCCGATCGAGGCAAGGCTCGCAGGCAGCGTTGTCACGGCGATGCTCCACATCGTCTGAACCGCGGCTCGTCAGACGCCCGAGCACCTGGCGGCGAATGAGTGGCTGACGGTCCGGTGCTCTCGCGCGAGGAGCCGGGCTGAGTCCCGGCTCCTCGCGCACTCGAGTTATCCGGCGTCAGCCCTCGCGCCGCTCACGATGCCGTGGCGGTGAACCAGAAGGATGAGTCGCCCGGCGTGAACGTGCCTGCCGTCTTACTGATCAGGATGTGCGCGACCAGGCCGCCGTTGAAGCCGACGACGCTGGAGATGTTGGCGACCGGGAAGAACCCGGGCAACCCGAACGGCGTCACCTGGAGGGCCGGAAACGTTTGCCAGGTCCCGTTCGGGAACGTCAGGACATAGTCGCCCGGGCCCGCTTTCGACGACGTGACTCCGCTGCCCAACTGGAGGACGCCCGCGTCGTCGACCAAACCGACGATCGTCTTCATGACGCCGGAGCCCGTATCGCCCTTCGGCCCCTGCGGACCGGTATCGCCCTTCGCGCCCGTGTCGCCCTTCGGCCCCGCGGCGCCGGTAAGGCCCTGCGGACCCGTGGCACCAGTCGCGCCGGTGTCGCCCTTCGGCCCCGTGGCGCCCGTCGGGCCCTGCGGCCCAGGCACGCCCGGCTGGCCATGCTGATTCCAATCGAGCGACGTCTCAGTGGACTTGCAGTTCGTGACCGTGGCGTCGATGACCCGGATGCTGCCTCCGCTCTTCACGTAGCAGCCGTGAATCACGCCACCGGCATCCGGGATCGCCGCGAAGGCGGCGGAACCGGCGACGACCGCGACGATCACCACGACGAGACCGACGAGCTTCTTCGAGAGGTACATGAGAGAACTCCTTCCACTTGGGGTTCGCTGCGTCCTCGCGAACGGTGCGGCATCGGCGCAACGACCGGCAGGTGGAGGGCTCACCTTCGGCGCGACGGTTATCCGCCTTCTGCGCGACGGGGATCCGCGCGGCGCTCGCCGCGGCCGGTCCTCGGCTTCGTTGCCGGGTACGCCGGTGGAAGGCGTGGAGTGACAATCGGTAGGACGGGCATCCCGTTCCCGATGCGCCGGTCGAACGGTCTGCGCCGGCGCTGTGACGCCGCCGGCATGAGAAACTGGAACAGCCTTGGGAGAGCGCCCGGCCGTTGCCGGCGGCGAGCTGTTCCAGCGGTGGTGGTCGTGCTCGCACTGACGGTGCCGGCAGCGACCGTTGGGATTCCGCGCACGGTCGACGCGTTCGACCCCGGCGATGCGGCCGTCGCCGGCGACTCGCCGGTCGCCCTCGTCGAGCCCCGCGAGTGCGACGACTGCGGGCTTCCCGAGCGCAGCAGCGCGCGCCGCGCCGAGCGACGCGCGTCCTCGCCCGCCCCCGCGCGGCCGGCGCCCGCCCCCGCGCGGCGGGCGCCCGTCCGCGTCACCGGCGGGAAAGATTCGCGGCCGCAGGCTCGGCCTCCCGTCGCGCCCGCGATCGAAACGCGCCCGGCGCCGGTCGCGCCGGAGCCGACGCCGCCGTCGGCGCCACAGCCGAGGCGCGACTCGAACGACCGCCCGCCGCAGGTGCCGGCGGACCCGACCGTCGAGGCAGACGAGCCCCGTCAGGATCCGGCGGGCGAGGCGCCCGCGCCGGAAGCGGCCGAGGAGCCGCCGCCGGAGCCCGCTTCGAGGCCGCTCGCGATCAGGGTCGTCCGCGTGACGCCGACGTCGCCCTTCTCGGCAACGGTCGTCTGGCGCACGAGCCTCCCCGCCCGGACGCGCATCGCCTACGGCCCCGCCGACGGGACACCGTCGGTGTGGACGCCGTCGGAGGCGCCGGAGCTGGAGCACGAAACGACGGTTCACGGCCTCTCGTTCGCGACCGACTACGAGCTCCGGCTGCTGGCGGAGGACGAGTTCGACCGGACGACGGACGCGATCGTGGAGGTCACGACGCCGCCGCTCCGGCAACGCACGCGGGCGACGGCGGCCGGTGGCGTCGTCCTGCTCGATGGCGAGCCGTTCTTCCCTCGGATGGTGTGGGCGCAATGCGCCGGAGGCTACGAGGCGAATCTCGCGGTCGGAGTCAACACGTTCATGGGCAACGACTGCGAGGCGGGCACGGAGCACCTCGCACGGCTCGAAGGGCGCGCATTCTCGATCACGCGCGCGGGTGACCCCAGCGAGGGCAAGGGGTTGATCGGGTCGCACCTGCCGGACGAGTGGGACACGGGGATGCCGGGCGACCTCACCCTCAGCGCGCTCGAGCGGCTGATCCCGCCGAAGGCCAAGGACGGCGTGAGCTTTCTCACCCTCTCGAACCACTTCTACAGCAACGCCGAGCCGCTGCCCGAGGGTCGTGGGATGTACCCGGCGCTGATCGCTGCGGCCGACGTCGTCGGGTTCGACCTCTATCCGCTGCAGAGCTGGTGCCGGAGGGAGGGATTCAGGCACGTCTACGCGGCGCAGCGCGAGCTCGTGGCAGCCGGCGGCGGCAAACCGACCTACCAGTGGATCGAAGCGCGCGACTTCGACTGCCACAGCGACCCCTCGGTCTCGGTGACCCGCGAGACGGTTCACGCCGAGACGTGGCTTGCCATTGCGGGCGGCGCGCACGGGATCGGCTATTTCCCGCACAACTGGCCCGCATCTGTCGGCGAGGAGATCGCGCGCCTCAACTCCGAGATCGAAGCGTTGGCCCCGGCGCTGCTCGAGCCTGCGACGGAGGCGGCGGTGACACCGACCGGCGCCGTCGAGGCGAGCTTCCGCCGCCACAACGGCGCGCTGTACGTGATTGCGGTGAACACGACACGGCAGCCGGTAAGCGGCGCGATCGCCGTTCCCGGACTCGGTGATCGGGCGCTGCTGCCGGTCGGCGGCGGCGCGGCCGTGACGGCGTCACACGACGCCTTCTCACAGTCGTTCGAGCCGCTCGGCGTGCGCGTGTACATCGCGGCACCCGAGACGACGTAGCGCGGGGTGGCCGCGGGGACCGGGAGATACGGATTCGATGACCGAGCGCAGTACAGGGGCGGCAGGACTCGAACCTGCAACCCCCGGTTTTGGAGACCGGTGCTCTGCCAATTGAGCTACGCCCCTCGGTTCGGCTCGGGATTGTACCCGCGGCTCCTCCGGCGCTCGCCTCGGCCGCGACCGGGCGCCAGTAGGCTCGGCGGGTGCCGCTCGCGGTGCTGTTCACCGCCATCACGTTCGCGTTCGGTGGCATCGCCGTCGCGAGCGCGCTTGCGGGGCAATGGCCGATCGCCGTCGCCGCGGGCGCTCTCGCGGCGTGGATGGCGACGCTCGTCGCCGGCGCAGTGAGGAAAAGGCGCCGCTAACTCGTATTGTGAGTGGTCGTGGCAGCCGTGACCGACACGCAGCTCTGGCAGGAGTTCGCGCGGACGAAGAGCAAGGGTGCGCGCGACAGGCTGATCCTCACCTACGCGCCGCTCGTCAAGTACGTCGCGGGGCGCCTCGGTTCGGGGCTCCCGGCGCACGTCGACGAGGGCGATCTCGTCTCGTACGGCCTGCTCGGGTTGATCGACGCGATCGAGCGCTACGACCCCGGCCGGGACATCAAGTTCGAGACGTACGCGATCACGCGCATCAGGGGCGCGATCATCGACGAGCTGCGCGCTCTGGACTGGGTGCCGCGGTCGGTGCGGGCGCGCGCTCGTGCGATCGAGCGCGCGATCGGCGAGTTGGAGGCGAAGCTCGGCCGCGCTCCGACCGACGAGGAGATCGGGGCGAAGGCCGGCCTTTCGCAGGAGGACCTCGACGAGTCCCTCACCGACATCTCGCGCTCCTCGATCGGAGCGCTCGACGAGCTCTGGTCGACCTCCGGCGAGGGCGACCAGGTGTCGCTCCTCGACACGATCGAGGACGAGAGCGGGCCGCGCCCGGAGGCGGCGCTCGACGAGACGGAGATGCGCGAGGCGCTCGCGGACGTGATCTCACGCCTGCCCGAGCGCGAGAAGCTCGTGATCACGCTCTACTACTACGAGGAGCTGACGCTGCGCGAGATCGGAGAGGTCCTCGGCGTGACCGAGTCGCGCGTCTCGCAGCTGCACACGAAGGCGATCCTGCGCCTGAAGGCGCGCCTCTCGGGCGCCACGGCACGCGCCTGACGACGACCGCGCGAATAGGATGGCGGGCGTCACCCGCGAGCACGCGTAACACGTCGAGGAGGAGCGCCGAATGCCCATCGAGCCGGGGAAGATTCGCAACGTCGCCGTCGTCGGTCACCGCGGGACGGGCAAGACCTCGCTCGTCGAAGCGATGCTCTTCCAGGCGCAGAAGGTGAACCGACTGGGAGCGGTCGAGGCGGGGACGACCACCTCGGACTGGGACGAGGACGAGCAGCGACGACGGATGTCGCTGGCAGCATCCGTCTGCAACCTCGAGTGGCAGGGGCGCAAGATCAACCTGATCGACACGCCCGGCGACACGGGCTTTCAGGCGGACACCGTCGCGACGCTGCGCGTGGTGGAGGGAGCGTTGGTCGTCGTCTCCGGCGTGATGGGCGTCGAGGTGAACACGGCACGAGTCTGGGAGCGGGCGGAGGCGCTCGAGCTGTCGCGGATCGTGTTCGTGAACATGCTCGACCGCGAGCGCGCCGACTTCTTCCGCACGCTCGGCCACCTCCAGGAGCAGCTCTCCGACCGCTGCATCGCGATCCAGCTCCCGATCGGGAGCGAGCACGAGGTCAGCGGTATCGTCGATCTGCTCCACAACTGCGCCTACACCGATCCGGGCGGCGGTCGCGAGGGCGACCCGGTCGAGATCCCGGCTGAGATGGCCGACGTCGTCGCGGAGTACCGCGAGAAGCTCCTCGACGCGGTCGTCGAGACCGACGAGGCGCTGATGGAGCGCTACCTCAGCGGCGAGGAGATCGACCCGCACGACATCGCCGCCGCGCTGAAGAACGCGGTCACGCGCGACGAGATCTACCCCGTCAGCTGCGGCGTCGCGACGAAGAACCTCGGCACGCACTCGCTGCTCGACCTGATCGTCGAGGGGTTCCCGTCGCCGGCCAAGAAGCCGTCGCCGATCGAGACGGACGCAGCCACCGCGGCCTTCGTCTTCAAGACCGTCGCCGACGCGTTCGCCGGGCGCATCTCGGTCTTCCGCGTCTACGCCGGCGCCGTCGCCTCCGACTCGACGCTCGTCAACCATCGCGACCACTCGAAGGAGCGGCTCGGCAGCCTGATGGTCCTCCAGGGCAAGGAGCACGAGCGCGCCGACGGGTTCGGCGCCGGCGACATCGGCGCCGTCGCGAAGCTGAAGGACGTGCAGACGGGCGACGTGCTCGTCGACGCCGAGCACGACCTCGAGCCCCCGGCGCTCGACTTCCCCGAGCCGGTGATGAGCTTCGCCGTGACCCCGAAGACGAAGGGCGACGAGGACAAGGTCGCGCAGGCGCTGCGCCGCCTCCACGAGGAGGACCCGACGCTGCAGCTCCGGCGCGACCCGCAGACCGGCGAGCAGCTCCTCTCGGGGATGAGCCAGGTGCACGTCGAGGTGGCGGTCGGCCGGCTGAAGGGCCGCTTCGGTGTCGACGTCGACCTGCACCAGCCGCGCGTGCCGTATGTCGAGACGATCAAGGCGCCGGCGCGCGCGCAGGGTCGCTACAAGAAGCAGACCGGCGGCCGCGGCCAGTTCGGCGACTGCCACATCGAGATCGAGCCGATCGAGGGGAACGTCGGCTACGAGTTCGTCGACAAGATCGTCGGTGGCGTGATCCCGCAGGGCTTTCGGCCGGCGGTCGACAAAGGGATCCAGGAGGCGATGACGCACGGCGAGCTCGCGGGAGCCCCCGTCCAGGGCGTGCGGGTTCGTCTCGTCGACGGCTCCTACCACACCGTCGACTCGTCGGAGATGGCGTTCAAGATCGCAGGCTCGATGGCGTTCAAGAACGCCTACGAGAAGGCGCAACCGATCCTGCTCGAGCCGATCATGGAGCTCGAGGTGACCGTGCCGGACGACGCCGTCGGCGCCGTGAACGGCGACCTCAACTCGCGCCGCGGGCGCCTGCACGGGATGGATCCCAAGGGCGGGATGACGACCATTCGCGCCGAGGTTCCGATGGCCGAGGTTCTGACCTACTCGCAGTCGCTCACGTCGCTGACGGGCGGCCGCGGCGACTACCACATGCAGTTCGCGCGCTACGAGGAGGTCCCGGCGCACATCGCGCAGAAGCTTGTCGATGCGGCGAAGAAGGAGAAGGAGGCCGTTCCGGCTTAGCGCGGCGCAGGAACCGGCGCCGCCGCGCGGAATCGCTACCCTCGAACCATGCGCATCACGCGGGCGAGCGTCGAGCGGAGCTGCGCGATCTGCGAGCGCACGCTCCTGATGGGCGAGCGGCCGACGCGCTACTCGCCGAACGGCGGCACCGCCTACGTCGACGTCTGCCCGCTCTGCCAGGAGACCGCGCTCGAGTACGGCTGGGTGAAGGAGGGCGCGCCGACGACGCCGACCGTCTCGCCCGAGCGCCGCCGCCGGCGGCTCTCGCTCGCGGCGCTGATGGGGACCGCAAGGGCGCCGTCGGACCGGATCGCGCCCGAGCCGATCCTGCGCCGGCTCTCGCAGCCCGAGCTCGCGATCGTCGAGGCGGCCGACGCCTTCAACGCCTCGCAGTACCGGCGCACGATCGGCGGGATCGCGAAGAGCCTCGGCGACCCGAGCGTGTCGGTGGTCGCGCTATCGGGGGTCAGCCCGGACGTCGTCGTCACGATCGCCTGGGAGATCTCGTGGTACCAGTATCGAATCGCGCAGGACTCGGTGCAGCCCGTGCGGCTCGCCGACCGCGGGCACGATCCGTCCGAGCTCGAGCCGCCGTACACGTCGTGGAACGCGAAGCTCGGCGAGGGCGGCCGGATCGTCCCGAACATCGCACGGCTTTAGCGCGCGGCACTAGACGCGCGGCCCGCCGCTCATACACTGAGAACGTGATCTATTGCGTCGTCCCGCCGGAGCTCGCCGACGAGCTGTACGACCAGATGGTCGCGCACTACCGCGACAACCCGAACGTGACGGTGATAGTCGACCGGCGCGAGGGCCCCAATCGGCGGAGCCGCGGCGCCGCGGACGACGAGGCCGCACACCGCCGCGTGATCCGCGACCGCAGGCGCGCTCGCGTCCCCGGAACGTTTCCCGGCACCGACGCGCCGGACGCGGCGTAGCTCCGCCGTCGCCCGGCGCCCGGCTAGGATCGCCGCGATGGCGACGGCGACGTTCGACTCGCTCAATCCCTCGACCGGCGAGCTCATCGAGTCGTTCCCACGCTCGACCGCGGACGACGTCGACGGCGCGGTCGCGACGGCGCGCGCGGCGTGGGAGGACTGGCGCCTCGTTCCGGCGCCCGAGCGGGGGAACATGCTCTTCCGCTTCGCGCAGCTCCTCGAGCGCGAGAAGCCTGCGCTCGCCGACCTCATGACGCGCGAGATGGGAAAGGTCAAGGCCGAGGCGGGCGGCGACATCCAGGAAGCGATCGACATGAGCTACTACATGGGCGGCGAGGGCCGGCGCCTGTTCGGCCACACGACGCCGTCGGAGCTGCGCGACAAGTTCATGATGAGCGTGCGGATGCCGGTCGGAGTCGTCGGCGCGATCACGCCCTGGAACTTCCCGATCGCGATCCCGGCCTGGAAGCTCTGCCCGGCGCTCGTCTGCGGTAACACCGTCGTCCTGAAGCCGGCCGAGGACACGCCGCTCCTCGCGCAGCGGTTCGTCGACCTACTCGCGGAGGCGGGCGTGCCGGAGGGCGTCGTGAACGTCGTGCACGGTTTCGGCGAGGAGGCGGGCGACGCGCTCGTGCGCCACCCCGACGTTCCGATCATCACCTTCACGGGCTCGCGCGAGACGGGTGTCCTCGTGACGAAGGCGGCAGCAGACGGGCTCAAGCACGTCCACCTCGAGCTCGGCGGCAAGAACGCGATCATCGTCATGGACGACGCCGACCTCGACCTCGCCGTTGACGGGATCGTGTGGTCGGCGTTCGGCACCGCCGGCCAGCGCTGCACCGCGGCGTCGCGCGTGGTCGTCCACGAGGCGGCGTACGGCGAGCTGCAGTCGAAGCTCGTCGCGCGCGCGGAGCGGATGCGGATCGGGAGCCCGTGGGAGGACGACACCGAGATCGGGCCGGTGATCAACGAGGCGGCGGTGGAGAAGATCCACTCCTACACCGAGATCGGCAGGGACGAGGGCGCGAAGCTGCTCACCGGAGGCGAGCGCGTGGACGGGCAGGGCTTCTACTACCGGCCGACGGTGTTCGCCGACGTCGAGCCCGGGATGCGGATCGCCCAGGAGGAGATCTTCGGGCCGACCACGTCGCTGATCCCGGTGCGGTCGTTCGAGGAGGCGGTCCGCGCGGCGAACAGCGTGCGCTACGGGCTGTCGTCGTCGATCTTCACGCGCGACGTGAACAAGGCGTTCAAGGCGATGCGCGACCTCCAGACGGGGATCACGTACGTGAACGCGGGAACCACCGGCGCCGAGGTGCACCTGCCGTTCGGCGGTACGAAGGAGACGGGCAACGGCCATCGCGAGGCCGGCCAGGCGGCGCTCGACGTGTTCACGGAGTGGAAGTCGATCTACGTCGACTATTCGGGCAAGCTCCAGCGCGCGCAGATCGACAACGTCGCGCACCCCGCGCCGCAATAGCTCCGGCAGCCGCCCCGCGCGGAGCGGCGCGGCGCGGGCGCGGCCGGTCAGAGCCGTCCCGGCGCGAGCGGCCCGCGCGGCGACGCGGGTGGCCGCTCAAGACATGTCCTTTCCGCCACTCAGGGCGCGCGCACCCCAGGGGACTCCCGTCTCCCTACACGAACGCTAGCGAGCGAAGTGCCACGCGCGTGTGCCGAAACCGCGAAAAATGTGGAACGGCCGCCGCCCCCGAGCTGGCGGCCAGCTCTTACGTGAACGTGAGGATGTGGAAGAGCTCGACGTCGAGCCCGGTGGCGCTGCAGCGGACGAGCTTCGCGATCCCGTCGCGCTCCTCGAACCGCAGCACGAGCTCGTCCTGGGCGTCGGTCGCCCCGTCGAGCTGGTCGAGCCGGAACGCGACCGACGACGTCTGCGAGCCCGATACGAACAGCAGGCGCCCCTCGACGTTGTTGGTGCGCCCGAAGTCCGTCCCCTCGTGCACGGTGAACTCCCACTCCTGGCGCGGCGTCGTCCAGTCCTCGATCGTCTGGACGAAGACGGTGAGCGCCTCGTCGACCTCGACCTCGACCGGCGCGTCGTGGCGCTCCTCCGGCGTCGGCCTCGGCTGTACCTGAATCGTTGCCATGCCCCACGCGTTCCCGGGCGCTAGCCTCCGAAAACGATGGACCGGAAGCTCGTCGTCTTCGTACCGCCCGACGCGCTCGACCGCGTTCGCGACGCGATCTTCGCCGCGGGCGCCGGCCGGATCGGCGACTACGAGCGCTGCTCGTGGTACGCGCCGGGAACGGGGACGTTCCTCCCGCTCGCCGGCGCGGACCCGGCCGTCGGCGAGGTGGGGGAGGAGGAGCGCGTGCCGGAGTTGCGGCTCGAGACGGTGTTTCCCGCCGCGCGGCGCGACGACGTCGTCGCCGCGCTCCGCGCCGCCCATCCGTACGAGGAGCCGGCGTTCGACATCTACGAGCGGCTGTGAAGGTGCGCCTCTTCACCGACGGCGGGGCGCGCGGGAACCCAGGGCCGGCGGCCTTCTCGTACGTCCTCGAGGCGGACGACGGAACCGTCCTCGCGTCCGATGCCGAAGCGATCGGGATCGCGACGAACAACGTCGCCGAGTACCGGGGCCTCGTCGCAGGTCTCGCGAGGGCGGTCGAGCTCGCCGTCCGCGAGGTCGAGGTCGTGTCAGACTCGGAGCTGATGGTGAAGCAGATGCGCGGCGAGTACCGCGTCAAGAACCGGCCGCTCCAGGAGCTCTTCGCCGAGGCATCGCGCCTTGCGCGACGGCTCCCGCGCGTGAGCTACACGCACGTGCGCCGCGCCGACAACGAGCTGGCGGACCGGCTCGTGAACGAGGCGCTCGATGCCGCCTGAGACCTCGCACCCCGCGCGTGGCGCGCTCGAGCGAGGCGACGCGGGCGCGCTCGCGGAGCTGCTCGCGCCCGAGGTCGAATTTCGCAGCCCGGCGGTGTACCGTCCCTACCACGGCCGCGAGACCGTCGTCGGGCTCCTGCACGTCGTCGCGCAGGTGTTCGAGGACTTCCGCTACCTCGCCGAGTGGCGCGACGGGCCGACGACGATCCTCTGCTT
>Ga0126304_10000955_pt1 | contig 12907 bp, 12 predicted proteins | sample Plot25_FD_92538 | JGI IMG/M metagenome (GOLD analysis project Ga0126304, IMG submission 92538) | Serpentine soil microbial communities from UC McLaughlin Reserve, CA, USA - Plot25 | ecosystem: Environmental > Terrestrial > Soil > Grasslands | place: USA: UC McLaughlin Reserve, Lake County... | reverse complement strand
CCTGCGTCGCACGCGTGGCAGTGTGCGTCAGCGCCGGATCCACAGCGACTGACACCGGCCTGGCCAGACCGAAATCGAGAATCTTCACGCCGTGCGGCGTAAGAAAGATGTTTGCCGGCTTCAGGTCGCGATGGATGAGACCCTGCTCGTGAATGACCTGCAGGGCCTTCAATGCCTCGACGGCGAGCGGAATCGCCTGGCCGATTGCCAGCGGGCCGCGCCGGATCCGATCGGCCAGCGTCTCGCCGGTGAGCAGTTCCATGGTGATGAACAGCGTGTCGTGCTCCTCACCGATCTCGAAAACCTGACAGATGTTGGGATGGCTCACCGCGGCGGCGGCGCGTGCCTCACTCAGCATACGGCGGCGCGCCTCACCCTCGTCCGATGCGGCGATGATCTTGAGCGCCACATCACGACGCAATCGAACGTCGCGGGCGCGATACACCTCGCCCATGCCTCCCGCGCCGAGCAGCGCGACAATCTCGTACGACGCCAAGCGCGTGCCGGGTGCGAGCGACATTGAATCGCCATTTTCTCGCGCATCGCCGCCGCCTCGGTCAACTGAGTCGGGGTGCTGACGCGCGCCGTGGAGAGTTAAGATCGACGATTGGTGGCCGATTCGAGCGACAAAACCGGACGCGGACCGCTGCGCACGCTGTACGAGTGGCTGACTGGGACGACACCGCCATCGCTGGCGGGGCCGCCGGGGGACGATATGCCGTCCTCCGGGCCCACGCGTCTCGGCCACTACACGATTAGGCGCAAGCTGGGTCAGGGCGGCATGGGCGTCGTCTACGAGGCCCGAGATGAACGCCTCGACCGGACAGTGGCGCTGAAGACACTGCCGACGCTCGCCGGTGACGAGACCGCGCGCAAGCGGCTGTGGCGCGAAGCGCGCGCCGCGGCCAGTGTCAATCACCCGAACATCTGCCAGATCTATGAGATCGGCGAAGACACCGCGGGACTCTTCATCGCGATGGAGCTGCTCGAAGGCGAGCCGCTCTCCGACCAGTTGCAGCGCGGGCCGTTGAACGTCGCGGAAGCGGTGGGCGTGGGCCTGGACATCCTGTCCGCACTGGCTGCCTTGCACGCCCGCGGCATCGTGCATCGCGATCTGAAGCCATCGAACGTGTTCCGCACGCCGCACGGCGTGAAGCTGCTCGACTTCGGCCTGGCGCGCCCTGAGCTCGAGAGCGCAATGTCGCCGGCGACCGACATCACGCGCACGGGAACGATCATGGGCACGCCGCGCTACATGGCACCCGAAGCGATCCGCGGCGAGACCGTCGATGCGCGCAGCGATCTGTTCGCGGCCGGCGCCATTCTGTTCGAGATGCTCGCTGGCCGTCCGGCCTTCGACGGCCGCACCATTGCGGACGTCATTCACGCCACCGTCTACGAACAACCGCCGGCGCTGAGCGGGTCGTCAACGGTGGCTGCGGTCGATCGCGTCATTCGGCAGGCACTCGCCAAGCAACCGTCGGACCGCTTGCCGTCCGCGGAGGTGATGGCCGAGGAGCTTCGCTGGGCCGGCGGTCTCGAGACCGAGGCCAGCACGTCGCAGGCACATGCGCTGACACGCCTCGTGGTGTTGCCCTTCCGCATTCTCAGGCCCGACCAGGAGACCGACTTTCTGGCCTTCAGTCTTCCTGACGCGATCACCACGTCACTCTCCGGCACCGGATCGTTGATCGTGCGCTCAAGTGCGGTGGCATCGCGCTTTGCCGGCGACGTACCAGACCTCAAAGCGCTTGCCAGCGACGCCAACGTCGATCGCGTCGTGATGGGCACGGTGCTGCGATCGGGCGATCAGCTGCGTGCTGTGGTGCAGCTCGTCGAAGCGCCCGGCGGCACGGTGCTCTCGTCGCACACCGTGCAGGTACCACTCGGCGATCTGTTCCGCCTGCAGGACGATATCGCGCGACGCGTAGTGGAAGCGCTGTCGCTACCGTTGACCGGCATCGCGCCGCACACACCGGACACGCCGCATAACGCTCACGCCTACGAGCTATACCTGCGCGCCAACGAGCTGGCTCGTACCTACGAGGGCATCGTCCAGGCGCGTGACCTCTACGAGCAGTGCCTCGATCTCGATCCATCGTTTGCGCCGGCGTGGGCGCATCTCGGACGCTGCCATCGCGTCATCGCGAAGTTCATCGACGGCTCGTCTGACGAGGCGCGCGCCAAAACCGCACTCGATCGCGCGCTCGCGCTCAGCCCTCGCTTATCGGTGGCGCATAAGTATTATGCGCAGCTCGAAGCCGACATGGGCCAGTCGACGAATGCCCTGGTCCGTCTAGTCGAGCAGGCGGGGCAACACGGCAACGATCCAGAGCTCTTCTCTGGGCTCGTCCACTCGTGCCGCTACTGCGGGCTGTTCGAGCAGGCGATCGCCGCGCACGCCGAGGCGAAGCGTCTCGATCCCAATGCCCCGAGCACCATCGAGCAAACGATCCTGATGACCGGCGACATCGAGCGTTTGCTCACGCTCGGGCCGCGCTCGTACAGCCCTGGCGGAGGTGATCAGGGCATCAGAGTGATCGGCCTCGGCCTCGCCGGCCGGCGCGACGAGGCGCTCTCGGTGCTGAATACCATGACGCAGATGGCGCGCATCCAGACATTCCACACGTGGATGATCTATCTGCGCGCGTGGCTCGATCGGCGCGTACCGGACATGATCGCCGCGCAATCGTCGTTGAGCGAGTTGAAGATCATGAACGATCCCGAGGCGCTCTTTCAGATTGGCATCTTGTTCTGCGACGTGGGCGAATACGACCCGGGATTGAATTACGTGCAGCGCGCGATCGAGAAGGGCTATTACGTGGTGCAGACGCTGGAACGGCGCACGCAGTTCGACGCGCTTCGCGACCAACCGGTGTTCCAGTCAATTCTCGCCGCGGCACGCGAGGGCCGCACGCGGTCGCTCACTGCGTTCCGCGACGCCGGAGGCGAGCGCCTCCTCGGACGACGATGAAAAACCTGTCGCAAGAGCAGGACAAAGCGGAGATTCTGCGGCGACTGAGAACCATCCGTGCCGACAGCCCGCGGCAATGGGGCCGCATGTCGGCGCATCAGATGATTTGCCACTTGAGCGACTCGTTCCTCGCCGTCACGGGACAACGTCGCGCAAGCCCCGCATCGGGGCCGCTGCAACGCACGGTCATCAAGTGGCTCGCGCTCTATGCGCCGCTCAAATGGCCGAAGGGCGTTCCGACCCGCCCGGAGGTCGATCAGGAGGCGGGAGGGACCAGGCCGGCGAACTTCGCGGCTGACGTCACGCAACTGGAAATGCTCGTCGAGCTGATTACGACGCGGGCAAGCTGCTTCGACGGGGAGACGCATCCGATTTTCGGTCCACTGTCGCGTCCGGCCTGGATGCGCTGGGCCTACCTGCACATGGATCACCACCTCCGTCAGTTCGGGTGCTGATGGAGTGTCCGGTTTGAGCCGGACCACAGGCATGTCTCTCCACGATCTCGTCACAACGAGCGGTGCGGTCGCGGAAGCCAGCAGCCGTCTCGCCAAGATCGGCTTGCTCGCCGACCTGCTCCGTCGCACCGCGCCCGACGAAATCGAGATCGCCGTCGGGTTTCTCTCCGGTGAGCCGCGCCAGGGACGCATCGGGATCGGCGGCGCCACGATCTGGAGCGCGAAGGACGTTGCCGGCGCCGAGACGCCGACGCTCACCCTGCACGACGTGGACGAGGCGTTGACGCAGATCGCCGCACTCAAGGGCGCCGGGTCAACCGCTACACGCCAACAACGACTGCGCGATCTGCTCGGACGCGCCACCCGTGCCGAACAGGATTTCATTGTCCGCTTGCTGTTTGGCGAGCTGCGTCAGGGCGCGCTCGAAGGCGTACTCATCGAGGCCGTCGCCAGGGCGAGCGGCGTCAACCCTGCCGCGATTCGCCGCTCGGTCATGATGGCCGGTGCGCTGGCGCCAGTCGCGCGCGCGGCGCTCGTGGATGGCGAATCTGCGCTCTCCAGTTTTGGCGTCCAGCTCTTTCAGCCGGTTCAACCGATGCTGGCGCAGCCAGCGGAAGACATGAACGACGCGCTGGTGCAACTCGACAACGACGTGTCGCTCGAGTGGAAGCTGGATGGCGCGCGCATCCAGGCGCATAAGAGCGGCGATGAGGTCAGGGTCTTCTCACGCAATCTGCGCGACGTGACGGCCGCCGTTCCAGAGGTTGTGGAAGCGCTACGCGCCCTCGACGCACGCGACGTGATCGTTGACGGAGAGGTGATCGCGCTCCGTGCCGATGGCTCGCCGCATCCATTTCAGGTCACGATGCAGCGGTTTGGCCGGAAGCTCGATGTGGACCGGTTGCGCTCCGAGATCCCAGTGACGCCGTTCCTCTTCGATTGCCTGTTCGCCGACGGCGAGTCATTGGTCGATACGACGCAGGATGCGCGCGTCGCCCGGCTCGAGACCATCGCCCGGGGTATCGTCGTACCTCGTCTGGTGCGGCCGACATCGGAATCCGCCGCGCATTTTCTCGACGAGACCTTGCGCCGCGGCCACGAGGGACTGATGGTGAAATCGCTGACCGCCCCGTACGCCGCGGGCCGGCGCGGTCAGCAATGGCTGAAGGTGAAGATCGCGCGCACGCTCGACCTGGTGATCCTCGCCGCCGAGTGGGGCCATGGCCGGCGAACGGGATGGCTCAGCAACCTGCACCTCGGCGCCCGGGATCCAGTGCACGGGGGGTTCGTGATGCTGGGCAAGACGTTCAAGGGACTGACCGACGAGATGCTGACGTGGCAGACCGAGAAGCTGCGCGCGCTGGAGATCTCACATGATCGCCACACGGTGTACGTGAAGCCGGAACTCGTCGTCGAGATCGCGTTCAACGAGGTGCAGGAGAGTCCCCACTATCCTGGCGGGCTGGCGCTCCGCTTCGCGCGCGTGAAGGACTATCGAGCGGACAAATCCGCGAACGACGCCGATACCATCGAGACGGTCCGCGACATCTATCTGCGATCGATAAGCAGCGAGCCGCGCTAAGCACCAAGGAGCAAGGACTCCGGATTACCGGCCGGCGCCTCCGGCCTCGCGACCGCCCCGCGCTCCCGGCGGAAGCGGCGCGGGTGTCGGCAGCGGCGGCTGATTGATCGTGTAGTCTGCGGGAATCGTAAACAGATCTGCAGGCGGGTCGGCTCGGTTGATGTTGGTCAGACGGTACTCGACGATTCCGGTTCGCGGATCTGAGTTACGCGAGTAGACCAGCATCCTCAGGTCGGGCGATTCCCATCGCTCGTCGGTGATCTCGATCGGCCGATCGTTGCCGATGCGGCCTGTCGGAATGGTCGTCGTCGTCTTGCGCCCCAGTGCCCTCACACCCTCGAACTGCCGCGTCCCGAGTAGCTCTTCGCTCGGGCTGCTGCCGGCACCGAGGATTGGTGTTCCACGCCCTTGCACGAAGATCGTTCCGACATTGCTCCGAACCATCATGTTCCCGGCGAGAGCGATGGCCATGCGTGGCACGCGGCGAGCCGTGTGCGTCGTCGGATCGAGCGTGAACGCAGTGCCATCCACCGGGTCGGGCGCAATGGTAATCGTCTGCATGTTTGCACCCGCATTGAGTGCACCAAGCCCGAGGATCGTCTGTTCGCGACGCACGCGTCCGGCGCGATCGCGATAAAAGCGAGCGGTCGTGGTCTGTTCGATGCGCGTGCCGTCGCCGAGCACCTGCGTCACTGTGGTGGTCGCGTCGGCTGAGAACGGTGAATCGGTGACGACAGGTCCGGCGAAGACATCGGTCGTGACCGGGGTCGATCGGGACGCCCGAGCGACAACACGCTCAAACTCACGGGCGCGGTCGGGATCGCCAGTGCCCGTCTGACGTCCCTGCGCAGTGACGCCAGCCGGCAGACCCAGCGCAAGACACATCCAGATACACACATGTACCGATCTCATGGCCGTCGCTCCTGCAGGCTGTGGCGGACTGGCGTCCGTACGAACCGGACCGCACGGGCAAGCCCGTCTTCGCCGACGATGACGTCGGCGAGGAGGACGTCGGTTGGCGATGTGTTCACGTCGATCGTCTCGACGCCGAGCGCGGCAACCGCTTCGGGCGAGATCACGACGCGAACGACGTTTCCCTGCGTTACCGGCAGTGCACCATACGCCAGTGGATAGAACGCGGTCGTCACTTCAGCGTCGCCCGCCGCTATACCCGAGGAGGGTTCCACCGAGGGTCTCGTGGTCAGCTGCCAGATCGGCAACGCTGTGGCGATCACGAGTCCAGCGGCCAACGCGTACATCTTGATCGCCGAAACCCGACGCGCGCGGCGTCGCGCGCGCACTTCCTGGAGCAGCCGCTCCTGCACAGCGGATGATGCGCCGCCGCCAGCGTCGGCGTCCGCAACCTGACGCAGCCACTCCACGAGCGCGTGTTCCTGATCCACGTGGTCCTGCATGCTCACACTCGACTCATCGCAGCCATTGACGGCACCGCCGACAGCTTCCTCAGGAGCAACCCTCGCGCCCGGTGCAGCCTGGACCGCACTGTTCCGATCGGACACTGAATGACCTGCGCGACGGTAGCGTAGTCCATCTCCTGCAGGTCACAGAGCGCAACCACTTCGCGATAGGCCGCGGGCAGCGACTGCACGGCCTGCCGCACGACGTCAATCATCCGCTCACGCGCCATCGTCTCGAGCGGCGTGTCCTGCGGTGTGACCGCATCGGATGCCACGAGCTCGACCGGTTCCGACAGCGTCATGCCTTCACGGTCGAGACGCTTGATCACGTGGTGCCGGGCAATCCCATATAGGTACGCGGCCGCCGTGCCCTTTGCTGGATCGAACCGTCCGCCCTGACGCAGCACCGCGAGAAACGTCTCCTGTACCACGTCGTCTCCAGCGGCGACGCCGCACATGCGCGCGGCGTAGTGATAAATCTGCCGCTGATACCGGGCATAGAGCTCGCCAAAGGCGGCTTCGTCACCTTCGGACGCAAGGGTGAGCAGCGCCGCCTCGTCCACCTTGGTAACGCGCAATGCAGAATGCCCAATGCTCAATGGGATTGCCTCGTCATTGAGCATCGAGCTCTGGGCACTCGGCATGGTGCATTCCACGGTCCTACCCATGTATTGCCAGGGGGCGCCGCGAAAGTTTCATAATCTCTGCGTGCTCGCGCGTCGCGTGCTTTTTCAGCTGCATCTCTGGATCGGCATCATCACGGGACTCTATATTGCCGTGGTCTGCATCACGGGTGCGGCCCGCCTTTCCGGCCGCGTTCCGTGCCGTGGTCAATCGCATCTCGCCAATCACGCTCGCTCGTACGCCGCAATCAGGTCTCGATACCCACGCCCGCGCGCCCACCTGGCGCGCGCTGGTTGATATCGCTCGACAGCACGCACCCGCCAGCCACCATGTCGCGCGCGTCGTTCTCCCGTCAACGCCGACGGCGCCATTCCTCGTGATGTTCTCGGCTGTAAGCCCGACACCGCTGGGCGCGGCGTTGAGGCCCGTGTATCTCGATCAATACACGGGAACGTTGTTGACTTCGCCACCCGCCCCGACGAGCGTCGGCGACACGATCATGGCGTGGGTGGCTCCGCTGCACGTGGGCAACTTCGCCGGCAACGGTGTGCGAATGCTGTGGATGCTGTTCGGCCTCGCGCCGCCGCTGCTTTTCGTCACCGGCTTCGCGATGTGGTGGACGCGAGTGGTGCGTCGCCGCTGGCGCGACTCAATGGCCCGGAGCAATCTCGGCTTCGAGCGATGAGTAGCGCAAACCGAAACTGTCGAACGTGTATTGGGTGCGATCGCTTTCGCTCAGCGCACGGAAGAGTGCATTCCAGTCGAAGCCCGGGCGCTGAAACAGTTTGGCGACGACGACAAGGCTTTCGTCGTAGGCCAGTAACGCCTGAGCCGCAGTGAGCTGGCTGAAGCTGCCCTCGAGGTATTGCAGCGGAATCACGCCAATCTTGTCGACCCGTCGCCGTGCTGCTGCCGCATCATCACCCTCGAAGTACTGGGCCAGCCCCTCGTGCAGCCAGGTTGGCACGCCCCGCGGCGCGATGCTCGCGATCAACGCGTGGGCAAGCTCGTGGATGAGCACGCGCTCGAAGAGTTGCGGACTCTGCACGGCGCCGGCCGCGGGCACGCGGATGCGGCCATCGTAGATGCCGCCAGCCCACGTCGGCGCCTGGGTGATATCGCGGAACTGCTGTTCCGTATAGAGCATCACCACCACTGGCTCGGATGGATAGCTGCCGAGGGCCTTGCCGATCCGCCAGAACGCCGCTTCGAGAATCTCTGTCGCGCGAGTCGCCAGCACGTTGTCGGCATGCCCCTGGAACATCACGCGAAAACGATCGAAACGCCGCTCGGTGAATCCCGTGCTCGCGTCGGCGTCAGCACGCCACGCCTTGAGCTTGGCGGCGAGATGCGGGTGGTTCGGTGCGTGTGTGAGTGCCTTCTCGTAGATCGTGATCGCGGCGGCGACATCGCCATCGCTGTACGCAATCTGGCCGAGGAGGATCGAGGCGAACGTCAGACGTGGATCGAGATCGAGCGCGCGTCGTAGCGGAACGGCCGCCTCCTTGCTCTGTCCCAGCAGGTGCGCGGCGACTCCAGCGCCGAGCAGGAGTGCGGGTTGATCGGGCTCTTTGGCCAGGCCTGCTGCGAACAGCTTGCTTGCCCCGGCCGCGTCGGCGCTATCGAGCAGCTTCCATCCGGCGTCGTTCAGCTCGCGTGCGGACTGGGCGGCCGATCCCGCCGGTACACAGAGAAGAACGCAGAGCACACCCGTCGCGAGCCTGACACCCACGGCCTCTCGCGAGGCAAGCGTTGTACCGGCACGTCGTCCGCGCCAATTGCATGGTGTCAGCCGGCACGGTTACAGGTTCGCTGGGTGGATCACAGGATTCGCGTCATGATGTCTTCATGCCTGAAAGCGAGCCGCATGCTGCCTTCATGACCGCAGCGCTCGTCCTGTTGGTGATGCCGATCGTCTACGCAATTGGGTTGGCGGCCACCATGCTGCTTCTGCAGATCACACCATGGGGCGAGATGCGCACAGTGATGTTCGGCGTCGCGATCATCTGGGGCGTCGTCGTGATGACCGGAGTGCTCGTCGCGGCCAGGCGGCTCAATCGGCGGTCACCTCGCCGGTGATCAGCCCTGCGAGCCGAACCGGCCAGATCAAGATCTGACCCCAACTTCTTCGCGCGCGGGAAGTGGACGATGGCCTGCCGCAAGCTCGCGCGCGAGGGTAGCTGAATCGAGCTCGCGCTCCCAGCGCGACACGACAATGGCCGCAACACCGTTCCCGATGAAATTCGTCAACGAGCGCGCCTCGGACATGAAGCGGTCCACGCCAAGGATGAGTGCGAGCCCGGCGACAGGGATCGAGGGCACGACGGCCAACGTCGCCGCCAGCGTGATGAAGCCGGCGCCGGTCACCCCCGACGCACCCTTGGACGTGAGCATCGCGACACCGAGCAGCGTCAGCTGCTGCATGATCGTCAACTCGATGTTCAGCGCTTGCGCGACGAACAGCGCCGCCATCGTCAGGTAGATATTGGTGCCATCGAGATTGAACGAGTAGCCTGACGGCACGACAAGGCCGACGACCGACCGCGGGCAGCCGAGCCGCTCGAGCTTCTGCATCAACGGCACCAGCGCAGACTCGGACGAGGACGTGCCGAGCACCGTGAGCAGCTCGTCGCGGATATAGAGAATGAATCGTACGATGCTGAAGCCGGTGTATGCGGCGATCGAACCCAGCACGATGAACACGAACAGCAGGCAGGTCAGGTAGAAGCTGCCCATGAGCACCGCCAACGGCCGGAGCGCCTCGATGCCATAGCGGCCAATGGTGAAGGCCATCGCTCCGCCGGCGCCGATCGGCGCCAGCTTCATCAGCGCGTTCATCATCGCGAAGAAGATGTGCGAGGCGGACTCGATGAACTTGTGCACAATCTCGCCGCGCGAACCCATGTGCGTCATCGCGTAGCCAAAAAGCACGGCGACGAACAAGACCTGCAGCAGATCGCCCGAGCCGGTGAACGCGTCGAGGAAGGTCGCGGGAATGATGCGGAGGATGAACGCGGTCGTGGTTTGCGTCGTCGCGCGCTTGGCGTAGTCGGCGACGGCATTCGCGTCCAGCGTCGCGGGATCGGCATTGAAACCCGCACCGGGCTGAATGACGTTGGCAACGACGACGCCGATCGCCAGCGCGATCGTCGAGACGACCTCGAAGTAGATCAACGCCTTGCCGCCGACGCGGCCGACCTTCTTCATGTCTCCCGCGCCGGCAATCCCGAGGACGACGGTGCAGAAGATGATCGGACTGATCAGCATCTTGACCAGCGCGATGAAGCCGTCGCCGAACGGCTTCAAGGCCACGCCCATCGCCGGGTCGAGATAGCCGAGTGTTCCACCCGCGACGATCGCGAGCAGCACCCAGAAGTAGAGATGGCTGGTCAGTCGTTGCATGCGACTAGTAACGACTCACACGTCCTTCACCCATCGAGGTCGAGACGCGCACTTTGATGACGGGCGCTTTGGGGTCCTTCGTTTCATCAGCATCCGGCCCGACGTTCTGGGCCTTCCCTTCCGCATCGCGCACGTCGGCCTGCAACCGTACCTTGGTCGGGACGTTGACGTTCACCTGGCCCATCGACTGCGTGAAGGATAATTCGGCTTCGCTACCCGGCTTCCACTCGCCGCCCAGATCGGCGGTCAGGTTGCCCATTCTGCCCGAGGCCTCCACGCTCTTGGCCCGCGCATTCCCGAGATTCTCGACCCTCACGTTGCCCATGCGCGTGTTCAGACGAAGCCGTGTGATGCCGTCCACGACCGGCTGCCGGAAATCGACCTCGTGGTTGCCCATCGACAGATCGAGACCGAGATCGCTCAGCGTGAGGCCGCCGAGATCGATCCGTGACTCGCCCATGCTGACGTTCAGGGATAACTCGATGGGCACAGCCAGCGGAATCAGCACCGTCAGCTTCGGCCGGTTGTTGTCGTCGTTGCCGATCCCGGCCAGCATCCGCGCCCACATCGGAGCCTTCGATCGAAAACGGATCGTCGTGCGCGGCCTGCCGTTTTCCGTGTCGGTGCGCTGTGTCAATTCGTACAGCGCCTCTGAGAACCGGCCGTCGACCTGTACGCGGCCGTTCGGCTCGCCCGGTTTGATCTCGAAGGTACCTTCCTGCAATTCCACGTTCAGCTGCATCGGTCCATTTGCCGTCTGCGCTGCCGGCTTCGTGCCCGGCGCGGGCGCTTCTGCCGGCGGCGTCTGAATGGCAATGGTGCGCTCGACCTGCGTCGGCGTCGTATCGCCGAGATCGGCGAGAGTGGACTTCGCGTAGAACACCGCGATCGCAAAGCCCACGACGAGCAGGGCCACGAATGAGAAACATCCGATTCCGGCGAACAGCCCGACCTTCTGCCAGCCGCTCAGTTTCTTCATAGACGCACTCTCGAACGACGCGACATGTTAGCGCGTTCAAGACTCCACTTGAGTGCCGGCGGCGTGACCACCGTGGTCACAATCACCATCAGCACCACGGCCGAAAAGCTCGAAGGCCCGATGACCGGGAGGCCGTCGAGCGTCAGCGCGGCGCCGACATTGGCAAAGATCAGCCCGACCTCGCCTCGAGGAATCATGCCGATGCCCACCGCCAGACGATTCACGCCCGGCATGGTGACACCGAGGGCGCACGCCTGTTTGCCGATGATGGCTACTACGGTGAGGGCGGCGGCCAGTTCCAGTGAGCCTCCTGAGGTAAACGCGCCCAGGTCGGTGCGCAGCCCCATGAGCACGAAGAAGATGGGCACGGTGGCATCGGAAATCGGTCGAATCAGTTCCTCGAGCGACCGCTCGCCACGGCCGACGAAATCCTTGAAATGCACGTCCTCGAGAACGAGACCGGCTGCAAATGCGCCGACGATTGGAGCCAGCCCAATCACGCTCGACGCCCAGGCCAGCACGAAACAGAAACTCAGGCTCAGCGTGACCAGCACGCCTCGCCCCTGCAGCAATGACGCCACCGAGAAGAGCCGCGGCGCAGCAAATACACCGATCAGCAGCGCGCCGATCAGAAAGGCCGCCGCGGCGGCGGTGATTCGCGCGATCGAGAACACGGAGAACGGCGCGCCCTGCGACGCCGCAACGATCGCAGCACTGACTGAGCCAAGAATGACCAGCCCAAGCACATCGTCTATGACCGCGGCGCCAAGGATGATGCGAGCTTCCGGCGTCCGTGCGGCGCCGAGATCCTGAAACACGCGCGCCGTGATGCCAACACTCGTCGCCGTCAGGGTGGCGCCGATGAAGGCGTGCACGTACGTACTGGCGGATGGCAGCAGCCATGCGCTCACCGCCCAGCCCAAGGCAAACGGCACGACGACGCCGAGTAGTGCGACGAGCAGAGACGAGAGCCCGACCTTCAGCATCTGTCCAACCGTGGACTCGAGGCCGACCTCGAAGAGCAGAATCAGCGCGCCGATTCCGGCGATGATCTCAATCGTCTCGTTCTGAGCGATCGCAGGAAACGGCGACGCATCGCCGAACGACAGATTGCCGAGGAGAATTCCCGCAACCAGCTCACCGAGGACTGCCGGCTGCTTGACGCGAATGGCCAGCTCGCCACCGAGCTTGGCGGCGAGCAGCATCAGCGCGAGGCCCCCGACGATGGAGGCCACTGGATCGACGTGGGGCATCTACTTCGTTGGCGAGGATCTCGACATGCAGCGGTTCGCCTTGTTCGACGGGTCTGTCGGATCCGGCGCCCGACCCCCTCGTCCGCGGCCTTCTCGATAAACCCCGTGACAGGCGGCGCACGCGTCTGAGAGGTCGCCGGTCGCTTCCGCGACCGCTTCCTGGTTTCGCGTTTGCGAGAGGCGATACACGCGACGCGACACGGCAATCAACTCCTCGGTG
>Ga0126304_10000954_pt1 | contig 12911 bp, 13 predicted proteins | sample Plot25_FD_92538 | JGI IMG/M metagenome (GOLD analysis project Ga0126304, IMG submission 92538) | Serpentine soil microbial communities from UC McLaughlin Reserve, CA, USA - Plot25 | ecosystem: Environmental > Terrestrial > Soil > Grasslands | place: USA: UC McLaughlin Reserve, Lake County... | reverse complement strand
TATAAAGGCGAGCGCGCCCCACGGGTTGCGCGCGGCCGAGATCAACTTCGAGTATCCGAGCGTCGGCGCCACCGAGAACGTCATGATGGCCGCCGTGCTCGCCGATGGGGTCACCATAATCGAGAACGGAGCGCGAGAGCCGGAGATCTCCGCCCTCGCAAACTTCCTCAACTCGATGGGCGCGCGCGTCAAAGGCGCCGGCACGGGTCGCATCGTGATAGAAGGCGTCGAGGAACTCCATCCCACCGAGTGGACGGTGATGCCAGACCGCATCGAAGCCGGCACCTTCTTGATGGCCACGGCGGCGACAGGTGGAGACGTCACGGTCACCAACGCCCTCCCTGAGCACCTGAAGATGGAGCTCGATAAGCTGCGGGAGATGGGCGTGCTAGTAGACGCCACACCAGGCTCTCCCGGCATCAGGGTGCGGGTCGACGACCCGGCCTCGCTCTCCGGGGTCGACGTCGCGACCCTTCCTTTCCCCGGCTTCGCGACCGACCTCCAGGCCCAGATGATAGTCTTGCTCACCCAGGCTTCGGGCGCTGGCATCATTACGGAGAACGTCTACGAGAACAGGCTGCAGGTGGCCGAGGAGCTGAACCGCCTCGACGCCGGCATAGACCTCTTCGGCGGCCACAGGGCCCTCATCCGCGGTCCGCGGCGACTCTCGGGATCCATCGTGCAATCACCCGACCTGCGTGGTGGCGCCGCCCTGGTGATGGCTGGCCTCGTCTCCGATGGCACGACCGTCGTGGACGGAGCGCAGCACATCCTGCGGGGCTACGAGAATTTCGAGGAGAAGCTCACCGCCCTCGGCGCGACCGTCGCCTTCGAGGTAGGGGCCCCGGTCCGCCGCTAAGGACTTCGCACCTTACCAAGGATTGCCACGGCGACACCCAGGGTAAAGAGGACTCCCCATAACTTATAGAATAGACTGCTCTTATGGTGTCCGAAAAGAGGGGGATCTTCTGGCGGTAACATCCGAGAACACTGAGGTCTTTGCGCTCACGCAGCAGCTTGTGCGCTACAGGTCTTACACGCCGGGCGCGGCACAGTCCGCGATCGACTTTATCAACGGCTGGTTCGGGGCGCGGGGGCTGGAGCCGACGCGCTACACGGGGGCGGGGCCGCGCGGAGATTTGACGTCGCTTGTGGTGCGGGTGGGGGAGGGGGAACCGAGGATCCTGCTTCACGGCCACGTTGATGTAGTGCCGGGCGAGGAGTCGCAGTTCGAGCCGCGGGAGGCGGGGGACGAGCTCTACGCCCGTGGCGTCTACGATATGAAGGGCGCCCTCGCCGCGATGATGTACGCCGTCGAGGATCTGCGGGACATGGAGTGCGAAGCCACGGTCGAGCTGCTCGTAGTCCCTGACGAGGAGGGTGAACACGGCGCCAAGACAGGCGCTGAGGTCTTGATCTCCCACGGTCACGTGGGGGACTTCTTGATCACGGGCGAGCCGACGGATTTCCATATCGGTACCCAGGCCAAGGGTGTGCTCGACACCCGCGTTACGCTGCGGGGCAAGAGCGCCCACGGCTCCCAGCCCTGGCTGGGCAAGAACGCCGCGCTACTCGCATACGAGCACTTCCGCAAGGTCGCCGAATTGCCCTTCACCACGGAGCGAAGCGATCTTTTTCCTTACCCGAGCGTGAACCTCGCGCGGATCATCGGAGGGGATGTACTCAACCGCGTACCGGACCGCTGCACGTACGACCTCGACGTCCGCTTCCTCCCCAACCAGGACCCAGAGGAGATCGTACGCCAGATACGCTCTGTCGACCTGCCCGCCGACGTCGAGGTCCTGTTCTACCGCGAACCCGCCTACGTGACGCGCAAGAACCCTTACGTGAAGGTGCTCCGCGAAGTCTCGGCGCGTCACTTCCGCGGCAACCCCGTCGGCGTGGGCCGCCACGGTGCCAGTGACATCGTCTACTTCCAGCGTGCCGGGGTGCCCGGCGTCGAGTTCGGTCCCGTAGGCGGGGGACACCACGGTCCCAACGAGTATGTCGTCATCTCGTCCCTGGAGACCTACAGGCAGATGATCGTGCAGTTCGTCCAGATAGTCGGCCGCAACGGCAAGGTGTTCTGATGCCGGAAGCCTGGAACCTCAGGAGGCGCCTCGCGCTCTCGGGGGCCGAGATCGCCTACGACGTGCTCGGCTACGGGCCGCCCCTGATCCTGGTCCACGGCACGCCGAGCCGGTCCTACATCTGGCGCGACGTCGCCATGAGGCTGGCAGACAGGTTCACCGTCTACGTCTACGACCTGCTCGGGTTCGGCCAGTCCGAGCGCAAAGAAGGACTCGACGTCTCCATCTCGGGCCAGTCACGACTGCTCGCCGAGCTGGTAGAGGCCTGGGAGCTCGAGGCGCCTTCGGTTGCCGGCCACGATATAGGGGGTGCGATCGCCCTGCGTGCCCACCTGCTGGAAGGCGTGCCTTTTGGATGCATCGCCCTCCTCGACAGCGTAGTCCTCCGTCCGTGGATAACCTCCACGACCAGGCACGTAAGGGCGCACCTCGACGTCTACGCAACCATGCCCGTCGAAACATTCGAAGCCGTTATCGCCTCGCACCTGCGCACAGCGACGCACAGGCCCCTGGATGAGGGCGCCTTCGCGACCTATCTCGAAGGCTGGAGGGGCGAGTTGGGACGGAAGCTCTATCTCCAGAAAGATGCCCAGCTAGATGAGGGCGACACCACCCAATTCGAACCTCTCCTTTCCTCCATCAGCGTTCCCGTCAGGATCATCTGGGGCGAGCAGGACGCGTGGTTGGACCCCTCTCTCGCCGAACGCCTACACCAGACCATCCCGGGCTCCGACCTCGTGCTCTTGCCCGGGACAGGGCACTTCGCCATGGAAGACAGCCCGAAGGAAGTCGCCGCAGCGCTCTTCGAGTTCTTCTCCGGCTGTAGCAACTTCGCTGCTACGAAATGACCGTTGATACGGTTACCGTACGATGACTCGACATAACCGTCGTTCCCGCGAAAGCGGAAATCCCCGATGCTTCGCACCTCCAACCAGGAGCGATCTATGGACTTACCCGTTGCCCCTGCTGGATCCCGCCTCCTGAAAAGGCTCGCCTTCCCCCCTGGGTTGCGCGCCGCCGGCCATGGTCGGCTCGGCCTCGGCTTCGGCCTCCTCCTGGGCTATCGCGCCGCCGGAGATGGCGACGATGCCGTTCTCAAGGGAGGAGATCTCTCCTCCCAGGCTAGCCCAGACGCCGACGGAGAAGCCCTGGTCGACGGGTTCGCCTATCATCTGCTCGTACTCCACCTCGTCGCCCTCGGAGACGAGAGGCGTAGCCGGCGTGAGTAGACCTCCTCCCAGGGGCACGTTGACGCCCGAAATCTCGCCAACCAGGGAGACGATGCCTTCTTCGGGGCACTCTGTCTCTATCTCGGCGTACTCCTTGCCCTGCCTGCCCTCCGCTATCACGAAGAGAGAGTTCGTCATCCGCCGCACGTAGGCGTCGCCCGTGCCCAGCTGTGCGATGGCCATGTCGTGCAGGTAGGGGCCGCCGTCCAGGACCGTGAGGTGGCCGGAGTTCTCGACGTCGAGGCCCGCGATCCCGAGTACCTCACTCACCGAGGCGCCTATCGGGACTTCGTAGACCTTCGTGTCCACCTCCTCGCCGTACACGGTGAAGAACTTGGTGGTGAGGGGTTTGCCGAGGAAGAGCGCGTTGTAGACGTTCAATAGCGTTTCCGTATTGTTGACTATCTTGCCCACGTCCGGCGGCATCCCGGGGCGCCTGGTCCCGTCGGGATTGTCTACGAACCGGGGCACCTTCGTCTCTGTGGCGTGCTTGACCAGGGTCTTCTCCTCGCCGAGGGCGTACGTGTCAGGCACGTAGCGCACGTCGAAGACACCGTCAGCATGCTCCTGGTAATCGGCATACCATTTCCTGTCCTTCTCGTGGACGGCCAGGGTGATCTGCTCGAAGTCGAAGATCGTCTTCATGGCCTCGAAGAGCTGGAGGAACTCCTCGAGATGTTCCTTGTGTACGAGTTTATCGCCCCAGTAACCGGGCTCACTCTCGGTGGCATTGACGAGTAGGTGCGGTAGGGGCTTCATGTACTTGAAGTAGGTTGGGAAACCACCGCCCCCCGCGCCGACGATGCCGGCCTGGCGCATAATCTCCACGGCCTCTTCGACGCTCAAGCCCTTTACTTCCTCGAGGCTGCGCTGCTTTAAATCGGTCATGTTCCCCCGTCCTCGAGAGTCGTCCGGCTAGTTGATCTCTACACCAGGCGCGATGCCCGAGTAGTCGAACTCGGCCGCCTTGGTGGCGTATTCCTGCAGGTATTCGGGGACCTCGTCGCCGGGGTAGATGGCCTCCACCGGACACTCGGGCATGCACATGGAACAGTCGATGCACTCCGCCGGGTTGATTATGAAGTGGTCACCGGCGTCGTAGATGCAGTCGACCGGGCACGCCGTCACGCAAGCCGTGTTCTTCGTGCCGATGCACGCTTCGGTTATAACGTAAGCCACACGCTCTCCCTTGTGTTAGTGCCGGATTCTCCGGAAATCAGTCTAACCAATGCGCGATCGTTGTCAACAGATAGGAGAACCCTCGGCAATGGGGAATGGCGACACCTGTCCAGGTCCTTGGCAGAGGTCATTATTCGCCGATTGCTACCGTTAGTAGCTCCTTGAAAGTTGCTGCTTGCGAGGGTATATTGCGACTGGATTATCGGGTAGAAAGGCTAGGTTTGGCGCTAGGTCTGTTACAACAGGGAGCTTCCTACGGGATGGTGTATCTGTACGTGGGGATCTTCATGTTGCTGGTCACTGGTTTCGTCGCGACCACGCTGGTGCTCGCGCGTCTGATCTCCCCTGGCCGGAGGTCGAGCGCGAAGTCCCAGAATTACGAGACGGGCGAGACAACGGTAACAGACCCGTGGCGGCCTTTCCCCGTCCGCTACTACGTCTTCGCCCTGCTCTTCCTCATCTTCGACGTGGAGGCGGCGTTCTTGTACCCGTGGGCGGTCATCTACGATAGCCTCGGCGTCTACGGTTTCGTAGAGATGGTCGTTTTCGTTTTGATCCTGGCTGTGGGCCTGGTCTACGCTTGGAAGAAGGGGGCCCTCAAATGGGTGTGATGCAACAGTTCAACGAGCCGAACCTCATTACTACGAGTACGGACAAGCTCTTTAACTGGGCCCGCAAGAACTCGCTCTGGCCGCTGCAGTTCGGCCTGGCTTGCTGCGCCATCGAGATGATGTCGACGGGCATGGCCCATAACGACCTCGACCGATTCGGGGCGGGTTTCTTCGCGGCCTCCCCAAGGCAGGCCGACGTCATGATCGTCTCAGGCACCGTCTCCACCAAAATGGCCGAGAGGATGACCCGCCTCTACGAGCAGATGCCGGAGCCAAAGTGGGTCATAGCGATGGGGGCCTGCGCGATCTCCGGCGGCCCGTTCCTGGATGGGTACTCTGTGCTGATGGGCGCGGACAGGGTGATACCCGTCGACGTGTACGTGCCGGGTTGCCCGCCGCGTCCCGAGGCGCTCATCTTCGGGATCATGACGCTGCAGAAGAAGATAGAGCGTGACCAGCAGGTAGGCTACGATAGGCCGCGTCCCGCGCTCGTAAACGAAGACGGCACCATCAACGAGTATCTGCCCGAGCGGGAGTACACGGGCATCAGCGAGGGCAAGGCCCCCCGCCTCGAAGGGATAAGGCCGCTCCAGCGCACCTACGTCTTCGAGCGCGCGGGCATGCCCCCCGCCTCCCAGACCGACGTCGGTTGGATCCCCGCGGAGGTCAAGCAGAAGCTCAAGGAGGAGGCGAAGGTGAAGAAGGCCGCCGAGAAGGACGGCGCCGGCAGCGAGATCGAGAAGGCCGCGGCGGACGGCCAGAAGAACGGCTCCCCTGAGGAGCCCGCCGACCCGAAGGGAACCGCCTAGGTGGCCGTAACGCTGCCGGAGGGGGATCTGGATGCCCGTCTCTCGAGCTACCTGGACGGCCTCAAAGACCGCCACGGGCTCGAAGACTCGTCGGTCGACGGGAACATCGTACTAGTCTGGGTCCGACCGGAGGACGTGCCAGCGGTGCTGGCGACCGCACGCGAGACCCTTGGTATCCTGCACCTCTCGTTCATCACCGTGGTCGATTGCCAAGGCTCCTTCGAGCTGACCTACGAGCTGCTGGATCTGCGCGGTGGGCAGGTAAGGGTCAAAACGGTCGTCGAGGGCGAGGAGCCGGTCATCCAGACCGTCACCGGCATCTATCCGACGGCCAACTGGCACGAGCGCGAAGCCTACGACATGTTCGGGATCGCGTTCAGGGGCCACCCCGACCTCAGGCGCCTGTATATGTGGCAGGACCACTTCGACCACCACCCGTTGCTAAAGAGCTTCGAGATCAGCACGAAGCGCACCTTCGAAGGGTTGAGGTAAGAGTATGCTTGGAGAGGAACGCCGCGCCGAACACGAGGGTGCGCTCACCGAGCCGGCGAGCGGCCGCCTCGTAAGCCCCGACATCAGGGACGAGTTCGGGCTGGAGACCATAGACATGAACATGGGGCCACAGCACCCCGCGATGCACGGCCTCTTGCGCCTCATCCTGGAGCTCGACGGCGAGACGGTCGTCCGCTGCGACCCGGTTATGGGTTACCTGCACCGCAGCAAGGAGAAGATCTCCGAGAACCGGATGTACCCCGCGGTCATCCCCATCACCGACCGCATCGACTACATGCACAACATCGCTATGGAGTACGGGTACTGCCTGGCGGTGGAGGAGCTGCTGGACGTGGAGATACCCCCGCGGGCGGACGCAATCCGCGCTCTCATGAACGAGTTTGGTCGCATCATGAGCCACATCCCCTCCATAGGCTTCCTCCTGCTGGAGCTCGGGGCGTTCACCCCGATCCTCTACGCCTTCAGGGAGCGCGAGCGCATACAGAACATCTTCGAGGCCGTTACCGGGGCCAGGATGATGTTTCACTACATCCGCATCGGGGGCCTAAAGGCCGATCTCCCTGAGGGGATGCCAGAGACGATGTGGAGCTACATAGAGGGGCTCGAGAAGCGCCTGCAGCCCGACTTCGTCGACCTCATCGAAGGGAACGAGATCTTTATATCCCGGACGCGGGGCATCGGGAAGATAACCCAGGAGAAGGCCGTGGAGATGGGCCTGACCGGGGTACCGCTGCGATGCACCGGGGTCGAGTTCGATGTGCGCAAGCATTACCCCTACGGTTGGTACGAGAACCTCGATTTCGACGTGATCACCGACGAGGCCGGCGACGTGGAGGCCTCCTACCGGGTGAGGATGGGTGAGGTCCGGCAGAGCATACGAATGATAAAGCAGATCCTCGAAAACCTCCCAGAGGGAGAGGTGCTCGGGGATCTGGGGCGCCGCCTACGCCCCAACGAGGGCGACGGCATAGCGCGCGTCGAGTCGGCGCGGGGCGAATACGCGGTCCACGTCGTCTCCGACGGTTCCGATACGCCCTACCGGGTACACTACCGCACCCCCTGTACCGTTAACATGCAACTCTTGCAAGAGATAGTCCCGGGACACTACCTGCCCGACATAATGCCGATTATGGGTCTCATAGACCCCGTCTCCGGGGCATGGGATAAGTAATGCAGACGGTCCTTAACCTTCTAGAAGTAGAACCGATCCGGCTGCTAGTCTCTTTCGGGGCGGTCCTGTTTCTCGTGCTCAACCTCGCGGCCGTCCTGACGATGGCCGAGAGGAAGGTCTCGGGATACATCCACCTGCGCTTCGGGCCGAACAGGGTCGGCCCGCGCGGCTTGCTGCAACCAGCCGCCGACGTCTTCAAGCTGTTTACCAAGGAGAACGTCTCGCCCGGAAGGTCGGACCTCTGGGTCTTCCTCGGGGCGCCTATCGCCATGTTCATACCGGCCGCGCTCGTGTGGCTCGTCGTCCCGTTCGCGCCTGACGCGGTCGTCGCCGATTTGAACGTGGCGATATTGTTCTTCGTTGCGATCACCTCCATCGGGGCTTTAGGCGTGGTAATGGCCGGGTACGGGAGCCGTTCCGCGTTCTCGCTGCTCGGCGCCTTGCGGGGGGCGGCGCAGATGATCTCCTACGAGGTGCCGCTCATACTGAGCCTCCTCGGCGTCGTCATGCTCACGGGGAGCCTCTCGCTCGTGGACGTGGTCCAGGCGCAGGGGGATACTATCTGGACCTGGTACTTCCTGCCGCAGCTCCCGATGTTCGTGACGTTCTACATCGCAGGGCTCGCCGAGGTAAAGCGGGTGCCTTTCGACCTGCCCGAAGGAGAAAGCGAGATCGTCGGCGGGTACATGATCGAGTACTCGGGCATGACCTGGGCGCTTATACAGGCAGCCGAGTTCGCCTCGATGGCTGTTATCTCGGCGGTCACCGTGACGCTGTTCGTGGGCGGCTGGCAGCCGCCACTGCCTTTCCTCGATCTCGGACCTTTCAACTGGGTCTGGTTCGGGATAAAGACGGCGCTCATCATGTTTACTTTCCAGTGGATCCGTTGGAGCGTCCCACGCCTCAGGATGGACCAGCTCATGGACCTCGGATGGAAGGTTCTGGTCCCGGTCACCCTGATCTGGCTGTTCGTCACAGCCGGAGCTATGCTTGTTTTTTAGGAGGTTTCGATGCCGCAGGTAGGACAGGGCATTTTGAAGGGGATGGGGGTGACCCTGCAGCACCTCTTCGGGCAGAAGATCACCCGCCAGTACCCCGAATACAAGCGCGAGCTCCCCGAGCGGAGCCGCGGGATGCTCACGGTCGACATGGACCGCTGCATCGCGTGCCTGCAGTGCATGAGGATCTGCCCCGACCACTGCATCTCGATCGAATCGACCAAGCGCGACGCCGACGGCTCGGGCAAGCCGAAGCCCTTCGCCGTAGGGTTCGTGATCGACGACTCGCGCTGCATGTACTGCTCGCTGTGCGTCGAGGTCTGCCCGGTCAACTGCATCTACCACACCGAAGAGTTCGAAGCGCAGGCCTACAACCGCCTGGAGCTCGCCAGGCAGTTCGGCGAGCTTCCCGTCGACCCTACAGTGGATCCCAAGCCTGCCGTAGGAAAGAAGAAAAAGCCTACCGGCAAAAAAGCTCCCAGGACCGTAGAGCAGCCCAGAACCGGAGGCGAAGCGGCTTGACGGTCGCGTTCGTCTTCCTTGCCGGGATGACGCTCGTCTCGGCGCTCGGGGTGGTGCTGAGCCGCAGCGTCGTCCACTCGGCGCTGTTTATGTCTGGGTCGTTCCTCGGTATCTCCGGGTACTTCGTGATGCTCAACGCCCCCGCGCTCGCCGCGTTCCAGGTACTGATCTACGTCGGGGCGGTAACGGTGGTGATCCTGTTCGGGATCATGTTCACCCAGAAGCCCCAGGCCAGGCGCTACCGCACGATAATCAATCGCCAGTTCTGGGCCGGTTTCTGCGTGGCCGCGGGCGTCGGGGCTTTCCTGGCCTACGTGCTCGCCGCCGAGGACTGGGCAGGGACCGAGGCGGGCAACGGGCCGCGTGAGGTCGGCGCTTTCGGGCGAGACCTGCTCGGCGTAAGCCAGGGGGCTGAGATCTTCACCCTGCTCTTCGAGGTCGCCTCGGTGCTCCTGCTGGTGGCCGTCGTCGCGGCCATCGTCGTGAGCCGGCGCAAGATCGGAGAAGGGGTCGACAGGGGCGTGCGCGAGTAGTGCCCCAGATCCCCCCACAGGTTCAGCAGTTCCTGGATGCGCTGGTCGCGGCGCCGCCGCTCGAAGGGTACCTGGTAGTGGGTGCGCTCCTGTTCGCCATAGGGGCGTGGGGGGCCCTGATCCGCCGCAACGCCGTCGTCATCTTTATGTGCGTCGAACTCATGATAAACGGCGTCAACCTCACGCTCGTCGCCTTCGCGGACTATCTCCCGAACGCCGGGGGACTCGGCGTCAGCTACGCCGTGCTCGTTATCGCTATTGCGGCGGCGGAGATCGCGGTGGGGCTCGCCATCGTGCTCGCCGTGTTCCGCTCGCGGCGGACCGTAAACGTCGACGAAGTAACCTCCATGAAGGGCTAGAGAGGAACCCGTGCAGACCGTAGGCCAACAGCTGATCATCGCGGCCATACCGACGCTCCCCGCGCTGGTCTTCCTCGTCCTCGCCCTCGCCGGGCGCCTCCTCAAGGAGAACGCCCAGTACGTCGCCATCCTCGGGGTGACCATCTCGCTCGTGTTCTCGGTCTTCGCCCTTCTGTTCGTCGCCGGCATCGTCCCCGGCGGCGGGGAGCCCATCGAGTTCTCGGTCAACTGGATCGACCTCAACCAGGGCGGCTCGTTCCCCATGGGGGTCTACATCGACGGGCTGGCCGCGGTGATGCTTGTGGTCGTCAGTTTCGTGAGCCTCATGATCCAGCTCTACTCTGGCGCCTTTATGGAGGGCGACAAACGTTTCGCCTGGTTCTACGCTGTGCTCAACCTGTTCACAGCCTCGATGCTGGGCCTCGTCCTCGCGCCGAACTTCATCCAGCTCTACGTCTTCTGGGAGCTCGTCGGCCTGTGCTCTTATTTGCTCGTCGGGCACTGGTTCGAGAAGCCTTCGGCCCGCGACGCCGCGATAAAGGCCTTCGTCGTCACCCGCATCGGGGACGCCGCGTTGTTCGTCGGGATCATCATCTTCTGGGCGACGACGGGCTCGACCGCTTTCACGGACATCTCGTTGGCCGCCGAGTCAGGCTTTATCGGGGGCTCTCTGTTCACCACGGCCGTCATACTCGTCTTCGTCGGCGCCGTGGGCAAGAGCGCCCAGTTCCCCTTGCACGTGTGGCTCCCCGACGCGATGGAGGGCCCGACGCCGGTGAGCGCCCTGATCCACGCCGCCACCATGGTCGCGGCGGGCGTCTACCTCGTGGCCCGCACCTACGACATCTTCGTCCAGAGCCCGACGGCCATGCTCGTCGTCGCTTACATCGGCGCCTTTACGGCACTCATGGCCGCGACCATGGCGCTGGTCAAAAAGGACATAAAGCGTGTGATCGCCTACTCAACCGTCTCGCAACTCGGGTACATGATGCTCGGCCTCGGAATAGGCTCTTATACGGCCGGCATCTTCCACCTCTACAACCACGCCTTCTTCAAGGCGCTCCTGTTCCTGTGCGCCGGCAGCATCATCTACGCGATGGACTCCTACAACCTCTTCGACATGGGGGGACTCCGGCGCAGGATGCCCATCACCTTCTGGACCATGGTTATTGCGGGGCTCTCGCTCTCGGGGATCTTCCCCTTCTCGGGTTTCTGGTCCAAGGATGCGATCGTGGCCTCCGCCTACGAGGAGCACTACTACGTGCTCTTCGGCATGGCGCTGCTAACCGTGTTCCTCACGGCGTTCTACATCTTCCGCGCCATCTTCCTGGCCTTCACCGGCGAGCCGCGTACCGGGCCTGCCGGCGAGGCCGTAGAGTCGCCCGGGATCATGACCGGGCCGATGATGATCCTGGCCTTCCTCTCCATCGTGAGCGGCTGGGTCGGGATACCGCAAGGGTCGGGCCTACCCATTAGGGACTATTTCGGCGCTTTTGTGCATCCGAGCGAGTTCGCCGTCTCGACCTTCCACATCGAAGAGCACGCCTTCAGCTTTCCGCTCGCCATAATCTCGGTCGCCGCCGCGCTCCTCGGGATAGGACTCGCCTACGCGCTCTACGTCGCCAGGCCGGAGCGGGCGGGAGAACTGGCGGCCAGGTTCCCTTGGCTCTATACGTTCCTGGACAAGGGATGGTACTTCGACGCGCTCTACGGCGCGACGTTCGTGCGGTTCGCGATGTGGCTGGGGAGGGCGACCCGAGGGTTCGACCGTAACGTCATCGGGGCCCTCGTGCGCGATGTCGGACGCGGGACGCTCGGGACGGGCGGGCTGTTGCAGCGCCTCCAGAGTGGTGGGGTCCAGAGCTACGCCCTGTTCATCCTGCTGAGCGTCCTGATCATCGGCGTCATCGTAGGTACCCAGTACGCGGTGATCGTCGTCGGCCTCATCGCCCTGGCAACCATCGCCGCCTTCGCCGTGGGGACCAGGCTGTGATCACCACCATTATGATTCTCGTCCCGCTGGTCGGCGCCATCTTGATGATGCTCGCGCCCGACGAGGAGCGCTGGTTGCGCTACGCAGCCCTCGGCGTAGCCGCCGTGCCCTTGATCCTCTCGACCTACGTCTACTTCGCCTTCGGGGACGATCTCGGCGTTGCCGTGCTCTCGCAAGACATGACCTGGATACAGTCGCTCAACATAGGCTACCGGGTCAGCCTGAACGGTCTCGGGTTCGGGATGTTCTTCCTCTCGACGTTCCTCACGGTCATAGCGATTCTGGCCTCCTGGGACGTGCGTACCAACCTCAAACAGTATTTCGCCGCGATCTTCGTCGCCGAGGTCGGGATGCTCGGGGTCTTCGCCGCGCAGGATCTTATCCTGTTCTACGTCTTCTTCGAGATCACGCTTATCCCCATGTACCTGCTGGTCGGTGTGTGGGGCGACGAGAACAGGCGTCCCGCGGCGATCAAGTTCTTCATCTATACCTTCCTCGGCTCGACGGTGATGCTGGCCGGGTTCCTCGCTTTCGGCATCCTCGCAGGCACGTTCTCGATGAGCCTCCTCGGCGGTGGTGGCGACCTCTCGCGGACGGCCCAGGTCGCCGTGGCTGCCCCCATCCTCTTCGGGCTCCTGGTCAAGGTGCCGGCCGTGCCGCTGCACAGCTGGCTGCTCGACGTGTACGTCTCGAGCCCGACCTCGACCAACGTGTTGCTCTCGGGCGTGCTGCCCAAGCTCGGCACCTACGGTCTGATCCGGGTCGCCCTACCACTGCTTCCCGAAGGAGTCGACCCTTTCCTGCCTTACATCGCAGCTTTCGGCGTCATCAATATCATCTACGGGGCGTTCGTGGCCTTCTTGCAACCCGACCTCAAGGCGCTCGTCGCCTACTCCTCCATAGG
>Ga0126304_10000953_pt1 | contig 12911 bp, 13 predicted proteins | sample Plot25_FD_92538 | JGI IMG/M metagenome (GOLD analysis project Ga0126304, IMG submission 92538) | Serpentine soil microbial communities from UC McLaughlin Reserve, CA, USA - Plot25 | ecosystem: Environmental > Terrestrial > Soil > Grasslands | place: USA: UC McLaughlin Reserve, Lake County... | reverse complement strand
CTGCGTGCGCTGGTGACCCAGGACACTGTGCTTGGCGACCTCGTACTTCGTGCCTATCTGCTCAGGCGCGAGATGCTGATCGGGCTTGGGGCCGGATTTCAGATCGTGGGCTCGCGCTTCTCGCCGGACTCGCGAAGTCTTCGCGAGTTCGCCGCCCGCAACCGGCTACCGCACCGCTGGATCGATCTGGAGGAGGACGAGGCGGCGGAGGCCCTGCTAAACGGATTGGGCCTCGCCCCCGCGGAGACGCCGGTGGTGATCTGGCGCGGGAACCAGGTGCTTCGCAACCCGAGCAACGAGGAGCTGGCACAGATGATCGGCCTGCGGGCGCGGAGCGTCGCTGAAGACGTCTGCGACCTTCTGGTGGTCGGAGCCGGACCCGCCGGGCTCGCCGCAGCCGTCTACGGTGCCTCGGAGGGCCTGGGGACGGTCGCGCTCGACGCGGTCGCGACGGGCGGGCAAGCCGGCACCTCCCCGAAGATCGAGAACTATCTCGGCTTCCCGTCTGGGATCTCTGGCGCGGAGCTCGCTAACCGGGCCGAGATCCAGGCCGAGAAGTTCGGCGCGCGCATCAGCGTGCCCGCGGAGGCGACAGCCCTCGACGAGCGTGACGGCTACTACGTCGTGAGGTTCGACGATGGATCGGAGGCGACCGCAAGGACGGTCCTGATCACGACGGGCGCCCGCTACCGCAAACTCGACGTGCCCCGGTTGGAGGAGTTAGAGGGAACGTGTGTCTACTACGCCGCGACCATGATGGAGGCGCACCTGTGCCGTGGAGATCCGGTGGCGGTCGTGGGCGGCGGCAACTCGGCAGGGCAGGCGACGCTGTTCCTTGCCCAGCACACCACGAAGGTGACTCTCTTGATCCGCCACGAAGACCCGGGCAGAGACATGTCGCGCTACCTGGCCGACAGGATCGAGCGTAGCCCGAAGGTAGAGGTGCTTCGTACTACGGAGGTGCGCGAACTGGTCGGAGACCGGGCGCTCGAGGCGCTAGTCGTCGAGAATAACCAGACCGGTGAGCGCCGCAGGATCGAGGCGCGCGAGCTCTTCGTCTTCATCGGCGCGAAGCCTCATACGGGCTGGCTCGGGGATAAGCTCGCACTCGACGACCGCGGGTTCGTGCTCACCGGGCGCGCCGCCCGCCCCGCGGAAAATGGTGAGGGGCAGGATGCCGGACACGAACCGTATCTGCTAGAGACCAGCCTGCCGGGCGTGTTCGCGGCAGGGGACGTTAGGAGCGGATCGATCAAACGTGTGGCTTCGGCTGTAGGCGAGGGGGCGATGGCCATCCGCCTCGTGCACGCGCGGCTCCAGGACAATAGGCATCCCGGACATACCTCACACGGTGGATAGATGCCCAGAAGACACGGCGGCCATAGATGGAGGGTAAAGGGATGACGGACGACAGGCTCGACGGAGACTTCATCGCCAAACAGAAGCGCCGGCTGTTAGGCATGAAGGCGGAGCTCGAACGTATGCGGCACGGGCTCGAAGGAGACGCGCGATGGTGGCGCGAAGAGGAGGAGGACTTCACCCAACACGATTCAGGCGACAGGAGCCTGTCGCTGTTCACCCGCGAGCTGGATCTGACCCTCGAGGAGCGGGTAGAGAGGCGCCTCAAGGTCGTTGAGCGAGCGCTCCAGAAGATAGATGAGGGAACCTACGGCATCTGCGACGATACTGGGGGCCCGATCTCGAAAGAGAGGCTAGAAGCCGTGCCTGAGGCGATCTACACCATCGAGGCACATAATCGCAGAGAAGAACTGAACCTACCGCCACTCTAACACCTTCGTGTCTACGTGCCACGCCTTCGAGCCCGTCGTCCTGATGTGAGCAAGCGAAACGAGTCCGCATCAGAGCAAGCCGCGCCTGCGAAAGTACAATATCGCCAGAATCAGGAATATGAACTGTATCCCGATGAAGGCCCAGAAACCCCACAGCGCCTCCGTACCAGGCGTGGGGAAATTGGTTGCGTAGATCCCGTTGAGCAAAGTGAGCGGGCCGATGATCCCGGCGAGGATCGTGAGCCTCCGTATCCCGGCGTCGCTCCGTTCGTCGCGACGCACGCGGTAGGCCTCCACGGCCCCTTCTATATAGTCCCGGGTCGCGTCGGCCATGTCCACGGCTTCCCGTTGATTGTCGGCGACATCCGAGAGGTACTCGCTCACCTCTGGGGAGATTCGCGCCAGGCGCCGAAGGATCTCGCTCTGGGCGACCGCCAGGCGACGGAACGCCAGCAAGTCCCTCCGCAGGGTAATGAGCGCCTCCAGCGCCGAAATAGAGGCCCGTTCGTTTCGGGGATCCAGCACCTCCTCGAGCTCCTCGGCAATCGTCGAAGCCCGTACCAAAACCGGCGGATGACCGTCGACGAGGGCATCGAAGGCGGCGTGCGCTAGTGCGGCGCCGGAGGCCCCCGGTTCCGGAGAACGCATCAGGACGTCCAGCCGCCTCTCGACCTCATCCACGGGCCCGTCGCGCAGGGTAACCAGGTATCCGGGAGCCGCCACGAGGTCTACCTCTGAGGCACTCAGGCGTGGGCCGCGGGCTTCGTCCTCCAGGCGGGCGGCGAACGCCGCCACAAACGCTCCCTGTGCCCCGCCAGAACCGTCGCCGGGCAGGACATCCATCTTGGGCATCCTCAGGGGCTCCATGCAGTCCTCGACGGTCAGAGCCCCAAGCTCCAGGGAGTCACGCAACAGAGCCGCGGCACCTTCTCGCGGATAGAGAACGTCTATCCACACCAGGAGATCCGGGTCCTCCACGGCTCCTTTGAGCTCTTCCCTTGAGATCTCGTGGTTCTTTCCCTTGCCCCGCAGTAGGCGCGTCACAATGCGGATCTCTTCCTGGCCCTCCTCGACCGGGAGTCCGCTCCCCTCGCGTATCTCGCCGCCCGCAGGGTCCCAGACCCCGAGGTAGCTCTGCTCCGCTCTATCCTTTTCGCGCTTCATCTATTGCAGGATCAGCGGCACTTGTCGTTACGCTGCCTGGCCTCGCAATCGGGGGATAGCCAAAGCGAGGCGTGCGCCGGTTGCATCGCCTCCAGTATCGAAGATGCTGGAAGCAGCGTCCTTGGTTATCTGCCAGCTAGCTTGGCCTTGAGCCTTTCAATCTTCTCTCCGACCTTCCCCTTCTGTTCTCCATTCTCCTTCTGCTCTTCATTGTGCTTCTCGCTGACGAGCCTCCGGCGCGCTTCCTCCTCGGCGGCCCTGGCGGCATCTGCCGCTGCCACTAGCTCGGCCTCTACCTCGGCCACAGGACGCCGCAGTACGATGCCCCCAAGGTTCTCCATCTCCTCGTCGACCACCTCGGGCGTCGGCTCCGTGACTTCAGCGATCACCGCTGTGGTGCCTGGCTGGATCGCCCTGGCCATCGTGGCGAGTACGCTCTCCTCTTCCTCCACGGCGCTGAGGTCGACCAGGGAGCCAAGCAGCATGCCGTAGGTGCCTCCCAACAGAACCCCTAGTGGTCCACCAAGAACGCCAAGGGTGAGGCCGATGATCCCACCTGTTGCGGCGCCGAGGGCCGTCGCTGTCCAGGTTGCGGCGGGGAAATCGTCGACTTCGCCTTCTTTGACCCTGAGCGTGCCGTCTTCCATCCTCTGCACGATGGCGACCGCGTGCACATCGATGCGCCCGTCGGCGTCGGCCTGCCTGAGGACGCTGGCCGCCTGGTACGCTTTGGCTTCTTCCTCGAAGGACACAACTATGACGTTCTCTTCGGCCATGATCCTACCCCTTTCCTCCATTTTCCCGAGCGAGTAACCCGTCTTCACGCTGGTACTTCCTGAGAGGCGCCCCGCAGGCCTCAGTATGCCTGGGGACCGAACTCACCCTTTTTCTCACCGGGACCTTGGAGTCTAAACAGGGCGCAGAGCAGAAGCAAGGGCAAGACTCACTATCTTTGGGTAAGCAAATTTCTCTACCCTACAGTGACAATCGCGTAATCGGGCTGTGCAGCATCGGTAGGAGCTGTGGATCGGACCCGTGCGGTGTGGGGAATATGACTTAGTAAAAAACGAGTCATTCAGACGAAGCCCGAGTCTTACCTGCTTGCTAGCCTCCACAGCATAAGAGGTCATCCTGCAAGATGCGGCGACGCTCACGGCTCCTGTACTTGCTTCTCGTGAGCCGGGAGTAGTGTTGGCGCAGTGCCTCGGCGGGCCGAGAGGGCGACTGGACGAAAGAGAGGTCGGGTCGTTGCTAACAGTGGTAGAGTTCGGACTCGCTCTGGCCGCGATCCTCGTTGCGGCCTCCCTCTTTACCAACGCGGTAGAGATTCTAGGGGCAAGACTGGGCCTGCAACAGGGAGGGGTAGGCAGCGTGCTTGCTGCCGTCGGCACCGCTCTACCGGAGACCATAATCCCGATCGTGGTCATCTTGGAGTCCGTTTTCACGGGCAAGGAACCCGGCAGGGCCGCGGAGATAGGGACCGGTGCGATTTTGGGGGCTCCGTTCATGCTGGTCACGCTGGCTTTGTTCGTGATCGGGGTCTCTGTCCTGGCCTTCCGTCGGCGCAGGACTTACGGAACGGGAGTGCATGTCGACGAGGCGACCGTGGGCTGGGATGCTGGGTTCTTCCACCGGCACAAAACCCACGGGACGGAGGTGCGCATAGACAAGACGACCATCAGCCGGGACGTAGGATTCTTTTTGGTTTTCTTCACTATTGCTGCAGGGGCAGGAGTCGTGGAGTTGCCTTTCCCCTTGAGAGTGGTCATAGCGGTCCTGTTGGTGGTAGCGTACGCCTTTTACGTTCGGCGAACCCTCGCCTCCGGTGGAAAATTGGAGGAGGTGCCAGGGAGGCTTACGCTCTGGCGGTTCCCTTCCCGTCCGCCGATTTGGGCTGTCGTTGCTCAGGCGCTACTGGCGTTGGGGATGATCGTGGGGGGTGCCCATCTCTTTGTGGACGCCGTGAAGCACGCAGCGGTCGCGATAGGACTGCCCGCGGGCTTGATCTCGCTGGTCTTGGCGCCGCTCGCTACCGAACTCCCCGAGAAGTTCAACTCCATTTTCTGGGTCAAAGACGGCAAGGATACCCTAGCCCTCGGGAACGTAACCGGGGCTATGGTCTTCCAAAGCACGATACCCGTGTCCGTAGGCCTCCTGTTCATGCCGTGGGATCTCGCGCCCTTGGATCTGCTGGCCGTGGTGCTGGCCCTTGTTTCCGGTGCGTTCTTCTTCGCGATACTAAAGCATCCCGTGCAGCTTCGAGCCAAGCACTTGCTGGTCTGCGGTGTATTTTATCTGATCTACCTTGTGGTGGCCGTCTTTGCCGTGGTTTAGCGCAAACGGGTTCCGCAACCGCGGCCACCTTTGATCGAGGAGAGAGGGGGGTGTGGCCGGAAGGGGCTTAAGGCTGCGCGGGTAACGGTTTAGTCTCTGGGGCGGTTCGCCGGAATCTCCCGGGGCTGGCGTGGCGAGGGCGCGTACTCCACTGAGGATTGACGCCCCTGCGGCTGAGGGTACAGTCGCATCAACTCGCGCACACCCCGCGGGACCCCTACCTTAACCGGGAACCCCAGCGCCTCGAGTTCTTCAAGGCCCAAAGGGTGGTCGTGGGTCCAAGTACCGGTGGAGAGTATTCGGGCGACCTCCTTCGCCTGGGCGGACTTCATGTACCGCTCCAAGAGCTCTCGCACAAAGCGCTCTACCTGCCAGATGGCTTTGCGGCCCACGTCGGCCAGGATAAGGGTGCGGTCGTCGGGGTCCTTCGCCTGTTTCGCGGCGGTGACTATGGAGGCTGCAGGATACTCCCCGAGCTGGGGATCCACAGGGCCCAAAACCGCGTGGGCGTCCATGTTTATCTCGTCGGCGCCCAGGGTGATGAGGGTACCCCCGCTCATCGCGTAGTGGGGAACGATCGCCCTAACCGGACCATCGTGCTCGGCGAGGGCGGAAGCGATCTGGCTCGCTGCCAGGACCAGCCCTCCCGGAGTGTGCAGGACGATGTCTATGGGAGTGCCAGAAGGGGTGGCGTGGATGGCACTTAGCACGCCCTCAGAGTCGTCTATGTTGATATAGCGGACTATTGGGATCCCCAGGAAGGACATCGTCTCCTGGCGGTGGATAAGCGTGACGACCGTCGAGCTACGCTCGGAGGCGAGCCGGGAAAGAGCGCGCTGGCGCGACACTTCCAGGAAGCGCCGCTGGATGGCCGGCTGCAGTGAAGCCAGAATTATGAAGAGCCACAGGATAGTTATGGGGTCCATTACAATCCAGTATACTCTCTCTCGGGTCGGCAATCCCTTAACCGAGAAGCGGCCTACCTCCCCGAACGGCGCGACCACTCCTCGGAAGGCTGCGGCCGGATCCCTTCGCCTGCCAACCGCTCCAGCTCGGCTCATGGCCAGGAGAATTAGAGCACATTACTTAGAGAAAAATGAATCATTGAGACGATGGCCGGCGCTTGCCCGCTTGCTACGCTGGGCACCCTTAAGGAATTGTCTCCCGTAGACGCGGCTCTCCCGAAGAGAGCTTCGGAGCTGACGAGCCGAGGAGGAGTTCAGAGGTATAAGTACAGCAGCTGGCGCAGACCATAGAAGAGAAGCGCAGTTAGGTGGAGGACCAAGACGGGCTGCTGAGACAAGCCACGTAGTCCGGGATGGCCAGCCCGTCAGCCCTACCTGGATCCTCTTCGCCGTGGACCCTCCCGAATGTGGGACCCTGAAATAGGAGGGAATGAAACGGAACACGAAGACACCGTGACTCAGATCGAGACAAACACCGTCAGAAGTAGACCCTTTTTGATCTGTGAACCCAGTCAGCTGCGTGCGGGGAAGCGTGGTTGGAGGTAAGTTGCCGTGCTGAGCCCCGCTAAAGTGATGCTCGCCGATGACCAGACCATGTTCCGCGAGGGGCTCGCAGAGTTGCTAAACTCCCGCGGGGACATGGACGTGGTGGGTCAAACGAACATCGGCCCTGTCTGCGTAGCGCTTGCCCAAAAGATCAAGCCCGACGTTGTGATCATGCAGGTGGAGAGTGCCATCGAGAAGGCTAAGGAGATCCTCTCCGAGCTGCTCCGGATTTCACCTCAGCCGATGGTGATCATAGTGACCATCTTCGTGGACCTGCGCGCGGTGAAGGAACTGATGGACCTGGGAGCGAGCGCTTGCTTGCTCAAGAGCTCTTCGGCAGAGCAGTTGATCGGCGCGATCCATACCGCCGCCCTCGACTCCAACGGGAAGAACACTATCGTGGCCCTGCCCAGGCAGGCGCTTGAGTGGGCAGAGGCGGGATCGGGCGGGGTGCTCTCAGGCAGGCAGTTGGAGGTACTTGTCCTTGCGGCCCGTGGTTTCAGTAACCGCCAGATAGCCGTGTCCCTCCACCTCTCGGTGGGCACCGTAAAGCGCCACCTAGTCAACATCTACGCCCAGATGAATGTCGGCTCCAGGGGGGAGGCCGCGAACAAGGCGCTATCGGAGGGTTGGATTACACCGCGCGACATCGCGTGGCACGAGGAAAAGGGAGTCTAGCAGCCGGCGCTGTATATCGGTCAACCCTCCGAACATGAGATCGGTTACTCCGTTGAGTCGACGACGTTGAGCAGGTCAACTATCCGTATGCCTGGGTTCTCGGAGTAAGGTCGTGGGCCAACGCGGATCGTCGCAGCCGAACTTTTCGCTGACAGGACAGGAAGCGGCAAGGCCTTCGGGGTGAGTATTCTTGGGAACCTTCTTGAAGGCCTCGAGGCCAAGCGATACGAAAATATCTTTGGAGGTTGTCATCTGATGGGACGGAGTGGGAGTTTTTCTTGGCGGGAAGGGATTGACTTCTCTACCCGGGTTCGTCACCGTCTGCGCTCAGGTATACATCGTGTTCGGGCCGGATGGTGGCCGATTCTCCAGACAGCAGTGGCAGCAGGTGTTGCGTGGTTCTTGGCAGTATTGATCCTCGGACATGAACGGCCCGAGTTTGCACCGATAGCGGCGGTCATCTCACTGGGGTTGGCTGTCGGCGAGCGCAGCAGGCGCGTACTCGAGTTGACGATAGGGGTGGCTTTTGGAGTCACGATCGCAGACGCTCTCGTGTCCGTGATTGGTGTTGGAGCGGCACAGACCGGGGTCGTGGTGGCTCTGGCGATGGCGGCAGCCGTATTCTTCGGTAGAGGAGATCTCGGTGTAAACGAAGCTGCCATCTCGGCCATGATCTTGATGATCACCTTCCAGCCCTTGGGGACTGGCTTCCCGCCCGAGCGCTTCTTCGAAGCGCTGATCGGCGGCGGCACCGCATTGGTCGTCAACGCACTCCTCCCTATCAATCCCGAGCGCATGGTCAGGATGGCTGCTTACCCGATCTTTGACGAGTCGGTCACCGTGCTCGAAGAGACGGTCGCCGCCCTGGAAGACGGTGACTTCGAGCGGGTTCAGAATGCGCTTATGACAGCCCGAGAGATCGACGTGCGGGTGAGCAGCTTCAAAGAAGCGCTCAGCGCCGGCCGCGAAACTGCAAGGATTGCTCCGTCTCGGCGGCGAGCCCTCAGGCACCTCGACCTCTACGCCGGTGCGGCCGACCAGATAGATCTGATCGTCCGCCATGTAAGAAGATTGGCCCGCAGTGCGCTCGGCGTAGTACGCACCGGCGATCCGACCCCGGAATCGCTTGTGGTAGCACTGAGCGACCTGGCTCGGGCAGTGGAGGCCTTGGCCAGATATCTCGAGGCATCCGAGAGTCCCGAGGAAGTACGCCGGCTCGCCCTCGAAGCCGCAGGAGGCGCCGCTGCGTTGCTCAGAGAGCACGAAGACTAGGCAAAGGACTTGGCCACCAACGCGTTCGTCGACGACATCTTCTCGGCAGCGTACGACCTTCTGCTGAGCACCGGCATGGATCAGGCAGCGGCCCTGCGCGCACTCGAGGAGTCCGTGGGTCACCTCTCAGAACCCGGCTAGTCTACCGATGAGGTAGCCCGAACGGCCTCTGTTTCTACTTCTCAGAGTCATACCACGGCGTTGCAACTCGACGAGCTGTCGTACGACCTCCTCCCTGCAGGATCTGGTGGCTCCGGTGGCCGTAAGGAAGCCATAGACCTGGTCGTCCTCGCCGGAGTGGTCGAAGCAGGCGTAGCGAGCGCTGGCCTCCTTCGCCGCATCCGGGTCCACCTCCTCGAGAAACCTCAGGACGGCTTCCATCGAGGACCGGAGGCTGTAGAGATCCAGACCGTAGAAACCGGTTCTTGTGGCGCCAGCCGGGAGCGCGTCGTTGTGGGCGCGCAGCCACTCGACGAACTCCACCACATCGGTGTTGCGCCACATCCACGTCGGGAAGCGCTTGAAGCCGGCGAGCGCCTCTGTAGCATCGGCGTCGTCGCTCACGCCGCGTACGTAGCGGTCGACGCGGTAGGCGTCTGGCCAGTCGGCCTCGACCGCCACGGCCGTGATGCCTTTCTCCTCGATGAGCCACTTCGTGATCTGGGCGCGCTCGTGGTAGAAGTTGTGCGTACCATGGGAGGCCTCGCCGAGCAACACCAAGCGCGCGGCGCCTGCGAGATCCATCAGCGGATCGTAGTCCTCGGCGGCGCCGCTCAGCGGGTGCGCGGCCTCGCGTACCGCATCAATCACTATGGGATCGACCGTGTGTTGCATGGCTTTCTTCTCCTTCCGTTTCCGTCGACGCACGCGCGAGCAGGTCGCGTACTTCCTCATCGGAAGTCTGTGAGAAGTTCTCGTACCAGAGGCCGACGGCATAGAACGGCTCCGGCGTAACGGCGCAGATCACGTCGTCAACCTCCTCTTTCAGCCGCTCGCAAGTCTCTGGTGATGCGGTCGGTACGGCCACGACGATCCGGGCGGGCTGCTGCTCTCGCAGCGCCTGAATTGCTGCGTGCATGGTGGCCCCTGTCGCCAGACCGTCATCCACGAGGATCACGGTCAGCCCCCGCACGTCCGGGGGCTGATACTCGCCGCGGTAGAGGCGCTCGCGCCGCGCCAGTTCCCGCTCCTCCCACGCCGCGACCGCGTCGATCACGTAGTCCGGGATTCCCAGAGCGCGCACTACCTGGTCGTTTAGCACGCGCACGCCGCCCGTCGCTACGGCTCCCATCGCCAGCTCCTCGTGACCCGGGACACCCAGCTTGCGCACGAGAAAGACATCAAGGGGCGCGCCGAGCTCACGGGCGACTTCGTACCCCACAGGTACGCCGCCACGCGGCAGGGCGAGCACGACTACGTCGGGGCGGCCAGCGTACCGCGCGAGCTGCGCAGCAAGCTGTCGACCTGCATCGCTCCTATCACGAAAGGGGGGCTTGATGTCTGCTGCTGACCTCATGGCCATAGCTCGCGTAGCTCGGCCGGCAATACGTGCTTGACGTCCTCGATCTCGCCTTCGGTGACCCGGTCCGAAAGCACGCTGAAGACTGCCCGGGCGACCTGCTCGGCATCGACCTGGTTATCGCCGCTGAATTGCTCCTCTATCCCGGCGAGGAACCCTTCCTTATGCCGCTCTTTGAGCGGTTTTCCTGTGGGATCCCAGCCTTCGTAGTAGAAGCCGCAGATCAGCATCGGAAGCTGGGCTCCGAGCTGCGCCACCTCCTCTATGGTGAGCCTGTCGCGCAGCGCATGCAGGGTTACTCTCAAGGCCAGGTACGCCTTGTGTCTGTCGTGCCAACCCAGCGCCTTCATAAGTTCGTTCAGCCAGTTGTTGGTCTTGTGAATCGTCCTGTCGAAAACGTCCAGACCCGTCATGCTCATTGCTTCGTCTCCTTCTACGAGAAAGCCGATCAGCCGTTTACCTGGATCTACCGTCCGATCGCCTCGACCATCCCATGCAGGTGGGCCGCGGCGTTTTCGATGTCATAGTATTTGTACTGTTCCGCCCTGCTCTCGGCGGAGAGAACTCCGCAGCGGTGGACATCCTCAAAATCACCGTAGGGGAACTTGTACCTTCCTTTGGTCTGCTCGCGTTTCTCGTCGTCGATCCCCAGGTGCCACTTCCCGAACTCATTGAAGCCGTGCAGCTCGATGAACTCATTCTCTTCTTGTGTGGAGGGTTGGTGTTCGCTCCAGGCATCCCTCTCATCTACTACGATGTGTCCTTCCCTAGCCATCTCCTTAGCGTGCTCGAATCCTTTCTTGTTTAGTTTCACCGCCATGCCTTTCTACCTCCTCTCGAGGTTGCTGCAGGAAGCGCCGCTTGTGCACGGCGAGCTCGGTGGCATGATAGCCGGTGGGAAGATGTCGGCTACCATCACGTAGTCGGTCCGCTTCTCCTGCGCATCCTCACGCAGCTGAAGTCGCCGTAGGGGACGCTGCCTGCCTCCTTTCTTCACGGATTAGTGGCGCAACGATCTATTTCTTCTACGCAGGTCGGGTCGCGTAGATTCTACGTGGATGCAGGGTCCACACTTCTTATATATTACTCTGGACTGTACACTCCCCGCTTGGGCAAGCCAAGATAGCTGCACATTGAATGTATCTAAGAGTGCAATGGAGGTTATCCAAGGATACACTCTGTTACGTCTTGGGACGTAATGTTCATTGAGCCGTTGAGTGTAGGCCGCTACGCACTTCGACGTGTTTGCTTCTCCAGCGGTATTCATAAGTTCTGAACCTCGACGTGGTAGCCACAATGATCGAACCATCCGGCGCCGCCCCGCGCTCTGCGACTACCTCCTGCGCCAGTAGCAAAGCTACCCGGGCGAGCACCACCGCCAGAAAGAGCAGCATCGGATCTCGCACATCTGCAAGGTTTGCCTCTTTCAGAAACACCTGGTCCACGATCCTGCCCAGCGAGCCCATCTGGAAGACCGTCGCCGTGGCTGCCAGAACCCCGAGGGCCACGGTTGCCGCGATAAAGAGGCGCGCAGAGCGGGCCTGCCGGAGGAGTTCTCTATGTGCGTCGGGCGCTCGGCTCAATATCCCTCATCATCCAGCTTCACCTTGCCGCGAAAGAGACGGTAGATGAGGACGAAGTAGATGGCGGCGAGCACCATACCGATGCTCCACCAGACCAAGCCGACGGTGAGCCCGTAGGTGGAGCCGGAGGCGTTATAGATGGTGAGGCTGTTCGCTGGCTGGACCGCGGGCAGGACGTCCGGGTAGACGGCGAAAGCGGTGGAGGCTATCATGCCAATGATGTAAGCACCGGAGGAGAGGAAGGCGGCCCTGTCGCGCTCCTTGAAGCCGAAGTACCCCACGAGGGCGAGACCCGCGACGGCGAGGGCGGGAAAGACGAATCCCCACGGGTGCTCGTAGAAGCTGGAGAGCATTCGCGGGCGCAGGGCGAACGTCGCCACGGTGGTCATCGCCGTCAGGACCACCACCGCTAGCCAGCCGATCCGGGCGGCGCGCCGGGCTCGGGTGTTGAGCGCTCCCTCAGTCTTGACGGCCACCCAGCCAGCGCCGTGGACCACGAGGGCAGCAAGCGCGAGGATCCCCGTGAGCACCGTGTACCAGTCGAGGATACCGGGCTCCGGGTTCGTGGGGCTGAAGTTCGTCCAGAGGGGCTGGAAGAAGTAGCCATCTTCCCCGATGGGAACGCCACGCACCACGTTGCCAAGAGCAGCCCCGTAGAAGACCGCGAGGAGGGAACTCCCGACGAAGAAGGTCCCATCCCAGAAGGAGGCCCACACCTGGTCCTCTATGTGACTTCGCAGTTCCACGGAGAGGCCGCGGATCATTAGCAGCCACAGCACGATGATCAGAGGCAGGTAGAAGCCGGAGAAACCCGAGGCGTACAGTAGTGGGAAGGAGAAAAAGAGGGTGCCCCCTGCGGCGATGATCCAGACCTCGTTGCCGTCCCACACGGGACCTATGGACCGCAGGATGAGGCGCCGCTCGGCGTCGTTCTTGGCCACGAAAGGGTGTATGGCCCCTGCGCCGAGGTCGAAGCCGTCGAGGAGCACGTACATGGTGAGCATGAAGGCCACCAGGATGAACCAGAGCGTCTCTACCTTCCTCTCCTCTCCCTAGGTGG
>Ga0126304_10000952_pt1 | contig 12913 bp, 10 predicted proteins | sample Plot25_FD_92538 | JGI IMG/M metagenome (GOLD analysis project Ga0126304, IMG submission 92538) | Serpentine soil microbial communities from UC McLaughlin Reserve, CA, USA - Plot25 | ecosystem: Environmental > Terrestrial > Soil > Grasslands | place: USA: UC McLaughlin Reserve, Lake County... | reverse complement strand
TTTACCATTAACTATTCTCTGAACTGTTCCCTTGTCCTTCTCCAAAACTAATATATCATTTGGGCCCAGAAAAGCCATAGTAGTAGGTAGATCCAGTCCTTGAACTATCAATTCTACTTTTAAATTAGGATCATTAATAATGGGAAGATCGTCACCGTCGGAAAAACTCACAATATGCTCTTGTGCATGAGCATTATATCCTATAGGCATAGTAACCAAAATTAAAAACAAAACCAAAATTAAAAACAAAACCAAAAAAAAATATAATAATTTAATGTTTAATCACGTAACCAATCTATTAAAATGTATATAATATATATGCCTTCTAACTAAGGTTTATGTTATACATTCATATAACAAATGTTGCATGCATACTTATGATTTGAAGTCAGTCAGGTCATTGACGTCTATAATACAGATCCCTTGAGGCCATTGTTAATGTTTTTGTTTTCTAAACCATTAAAGGCTACTCCAATGAGACGACATGCTCCACCGAGCAGAAATAAAATGCAAAAAATTTCATTGCTCAATTAAATTCTTGATAAGATTTTATAGCTGTAAAGATCTCATAAAGAAGAATCCTAATGACATGGGTCAAAGTAGGCGATGAGAGAGATATCAAGGAGAATCATGGAAAAGAGATAAACGTAAACGGAATAAGAATTGCTCTATTCCACACAAATGGTAGATATTATGCTATTGAGGCGCTTTGCCGTCATCAGGACGGGTCTTTGGCCCCAGGAAAAATCGACGGTGAAGTAGTTGAATGTCCATTACATTCCTGGCACTATAATATCAAAACTGGTGAATTGTTAGACTATCTAGAAGGAGTAAAACTAACAACGTATAAAATTAAAATAAAAGATAATCAAATTTTTATAGACATTTAAATATTTATGAGAGAAAACTTTGATAAATCAGATTAAAAAGTATTCATCAGTAGAGGTCTTGTAATTTGAGATTATACAATACACTTACAAGAATGATCGAAGAAATTAGCACGCAAGACAAAATTATTAGGATTTACCTGTGCGGAGTTACGGTCTACGATGACTCTCATATAGGTCATGCAAGAACGATAATTATTTTTGATGTTTTACGCCGATATCTTGAGTTTAAAGGATATATTGTAAACTTTATTCAGAATTTTACTGACATAGACGATAAGATAATTTATCGTGCTAAAAGAGAAGGATTGGCTGCAAAAGACATAGCAGCAAAATACATTGAAAATTATTTTACTGATTTCTCTCATCTAAACGTACTGCCTGCAAATCAATTCCCGCGTGCCACTGAGCACATGAAAGAAATGATAAATCTGATTGAAGGGCTTATCAATAAGAATTATGCGTATATCACACTTAACGGCGTCTATTTTCGCGTCAGGTCCTTTTCGACATATGGTAACTTATCAAAAAAATCTATCCAAGAATTAGAATCAGGATCAAGAGTCGAAATAGATCAGTCTAAGGAGGATCCTCTTGATTTTGCTTTATGGAAATTTTATTCAGAGGAACCAACATGGGACAGTCCATGGGGAAGAGGCAGGCCTGGATGGCACATTGAATGTTCTGCAATGGCTTTGAAATATTTTGAAAGTCCTTTTGAGATACATGGAGGTGGAAATGATCTTATATTTCCACATCATGAAAATGAAATTGCTCAGTCAGAGGCCTTTTCTGAAACTCTCTTCGTCAAATTATGGTTACACACTGGCATGGTTACTATTAATTCGGAAAAAATGTCAAAATCTCTTGGCAATATCATAACCGTTCGAGAAGGTCTTGATAGGTGGGGAGCAAATTCTCTGCGGATTTTTTGTATTTCTGTTCAATATTCTAAACCACTCGATTTCTCAGATAAAATTCTTTTAGAATCCATGCAAAGATGGCGCCAGATAGAAACCTGTGCATATGAGTTACGATTTGCGAAAGGATGTGGAGGACAGCTCAAAGCCATAGAATTGTTAACTCACGAGTCTATTAAAGAATTTACAGCTGCATTAGAAGATGATTTGAATACATCGCTTGCTCTTACAATTTTTATGAAATTTGTTGCAGATATTAATCGCTATGCAGCAAATGATAGTCTTACGTCTGATATGTCTCGGATAGCTCTAGTAACTTTTAACCATTGTATGGAAATACTAGGTCTTAGAGTATTAGAACCTACAGATACTGAAAGAAAAGAAATTGAAGATCTTGTTGTAATCAGAAATAAATTTAGAACTGAAAAAAAATTTGAAGATTCTGATTTTATTAGGAAACAATTGATTGATAAGTATGGTGTTGAACTTATGGATCACAAAAACAGAACACTATGGAAGAAGGTTGAAACTCCTTTAAGCGTATAAAAGATCTCTCCAGTAATGATATAGGGCAGATAAGAATAAGGGTAAATATAATAATTAAGGGAAGAATTCAAATATCCTTTTTCATTTTATGTAATCATATTGGTAAGGGAAAATCTAAATGGAAAAAACGAACAGAAGAAGAAATGTGCATTATGCGAATGCTCTCTGCCAGAAAATAATGAACTTAATATTTGTGGTGAATGTATAAAGTCTGCAGACTGTTGCATTGGCCTGGAAAAAATAAGTGAATGAATTTTATTCTACCATTTTTAGAGTGTCAGTTACAGTTATTATCCCTATTACATCTCCTTTTTCGCTGACTAAAACGCATTTGGCAAATCTCACTAGGGGGACAAGAGCCTTTGCAGGTGTTGATACGTCAACAACTGGTGGTGGTGGCTCCATTATTATCATGATCACGATATTTCTTAGCTTCTTTTCATCTTTTTCTACCATGCTTTTTGCAAGAGCATCCTCACTTAATATTCCCACGACTCGAGAACCATCAAATACAGGTATCTGGCTTATCGAATTACTTCTCATTTTATTAATTGCAGCATGAAGAGTTTCGTGCTTTTGTACAGAAATCAATTTGCGACTACATATATCGCCGGCTTTCATCGAGGATTGACCTTCTAGAGAACTCAAAATCTCAAATATCTTTCTAGCAGTCTCATAACTCGGTTTACATCTACCTGATTCAATCTGATTAATCATGGATGTGCTGATTCCCGTAAGTAATGCTAATCTGCGCTGTGTGATACTTAATCTAATTCTCGCTTGTTTAATATATTCAAGCTTCGGAAGCATTGTATATAGATTTATTTTCTTTTGATGCCGATTTATAATTTCGCATCAGTTACTTTTTTTGTACATTCTCTTAAAGGAAGATAATAATTTACTAAATGTCTTCTAATTCCATGGAATCTTCGAGTCTGCTAATAGCTTCAGAAATAGAGTCATTTTAAACATCTTTTACTTTTCGATCCTGAATATTTGATAGCCTTATATACTTTACAAATCAATTCCGTTGTTATTAGCCGCAATGAATTCAAATACTAATAATCAGTCCAAATGGGACTCCGTTAAAAGATACAAATTGACAAAAATGCTTAATGAACTTTCAAATATATCAGGTCATGGAACAGAGTTAGTGACTGTATATATTCCACCACGACGCCCAATTTTTGATATTATATCACAATTACGAAATGAGGCAGGAACTGCATCCAACATAAAGTCTGACTTAACTAGGACACATGTCCAAGACGCGTTAAGTAGAACCATAGAGCATCTTAAACTCTTTAAGGAACCCCCTGAAAATGGTCTTGTCATTTTCTGTGGAGCTATTCCAACTGGCAAAGGTTTCGGTACAGAAAAAATTGAACTCTATTCTGTTATTCCACCTAAACCCATTCAAATCAATCTTTATCGATGTGATGATCATTTCTGGATAGATCATCTAAAAGATATGATGAAAGATGATAAGGTAATAGGAATATTGGCTTTAGATACCCAGGAGGCCGGTCTTGGGATTTTAACTGGAGATAGATGGGAGGTCATAGATACTCTAACTTCTGGTGTCGCGGGAAAGCATAGACAAGGGGGACAATCTGCTAGGAGATTTGAACGCCTTCGCGATAATGAATTAAATGAATTTTATCATAGAGTTGCAGATCATGCTCAAAAAGTCTTTGTCGACCAATTCAAAGTAAGAGGTATCATCATAGGCGGACCTGGTCCCACAAAGGATAATTTTCTGAAAGAGGAGTATCTCGATTATAGATTGCAGAATAACATTATTTCTACACTAGATTCCTCATATTCTGGAGATGAAGGAGTCAGGGAAATCATTGACAAAATAAATGAGCAAGGCGTAATGACAGAATATCGCCTAATGGAAGAAAAAAAAATATTAAAAAAATTCATGAGTGAGGTATACTCGGGAAAAGGTTTAGGCATATATGGGATCTTCGATGTTATAAAAGCATTGAAAAATGGTATTGCTGACCTCGTAATAGTTACTGATGATATTGGGTATTTGAAATTGGATGTAAAATGTAAAAGATGCGGTAACATTCAAGAGCATTTTATGGACAGGCCAACATTGATTTCAGCAAGGCAGGAGATATTATCAAAACCTTGTCCTTCTTGCGGAGCAGTTGATTTTGAAAGTAGTGAAAAAGATATTGTCGATTACTTGGAGGAAATGACTATCATGACAGGTAGTAAGCTAGAAATTATATCAGGTAGGACGGAGGAAGGTGCACAGTTGGCTAGCTTAGGAAAAATCGGCGCGCTCCTGCGATTTAGGCCGACGTCTGTATAAAAGATTATAAAATTCATAGTTATCACTAGCTTCGTGTATTTTCATAGGAATCACACAATTCTTCAGTCCTAAATGCAGATTATGTATATTATATAGAAAATATTTTTACAAGTCAGAAAATATTAATCCCACAATTAGACTGTTATAGTAGAGAGAGAAATGTACTTTCTTACATTAGGGATGCATTAGAATAGCTATAATACATAGAATTTTCCGTATTGCAAAATGTATAATGTTGAAGAGTTACGTTAATGCGTATCTTAAGGTTTTGAGTATGCCTTTTCTTAATTGTTAGTTACAAATATCGCGTATCAGGTCCACATATAGTTCTCATTGAAAACCAATATATGCAGGGGTAGTTAATTGTGATTTAGTATCACTTTATACATCAATTCTTCTATTTTATTAATTATCTTGGAATGAAGAAACAATGAAATACAACATAAACAACAAAATCAAAATGTTATTACATCATGTCATATAGAAGTGTTCATATGGTCGATAATAGGCTTTTAAAATTAATTTATACTGTATAATATCTTTTTTAGGAATTATTTCCATTATAACCTATGGATATAGATCGGCAACAAAGACAAATTCGCAAAGTTATGATAGTCGAGGATGAACATGATATACTTCTATTATACAAGGATTATCTTAAGACTAAAGGATATTCTGTAATTGCAAGCTCAACAACGGCCGATGAAGCTTTGGTAGATTTCGAAAAATACAAACCAGATCTAATAATAATTGACTATAAACTTCCAGGGATAAAAAATGGTCTCCAAGCTGCAAAAGAGATCTTGACCAAATTCCCATCTGCCCGAATATTGATAATAACAGCTCATGAAGATATAAAGAATGAATTGAATAATGATGACTTTTTCCGGAATAAAAGGATCGAAATAATAATAAAACCTGTTAGGCTCGCTAGACTAGCTTATATTATTCAAGAAGTTTAACTAGAAATCAACTTAGTAGAACATATAATTTGTAAAGGATCTGGTCCATCAACAAGTATAATGCAAATGAAAGAATTAACATTGAACTATGTGCTTCTTTTTAATCTGTTAGTATATATATAAAATATATTCATTGGATTGCAATGTTTAGATAGGAAGTTGAAATTTTTACTTCCAAGGTTTTGCAATACTGTTTAAGCAATCAGTATCGACACATTAACCTCCAATAAATCGAAGTATGTTCCTCTGCCATAGTTCAAACTTTAGAAGAAACCTAAATACTTGTTGTTGGTTATTCCAATGTTTGCTGTTCAAACGAGATCTATCTTTTATTATTGCAATTCTATTAATAAAGATGAAGATGTATGTCGTGAAAAGACTTGGAAAAAATGGAACTTGGAACACTATTACTCTAATTGATAAAAATGGATCATTTAGAGGAGAAGCACGATTTGAATCTGAGAAAGAGGCGTTTAAGTATCTTGAGGAATATAAGAAAAGGATGAAAAGTCATCAAGAACTCAAAGTATTTCCAGAGCCATAGAGATAGCATATAATCTAACAAGACATTATGCATCTACTTTTTCAATCTTTTTTGATCCAGTTATTCTAACTGGGATGTGATTACATTTCAACTCTACTTGCGCTCGATGGATGGTGATAAATCTTATTACATCATGGGGTAAGAGATATGACTCGAGCACTACTTTTGTGTACTAATCGAGATATGTTGCCACAGCTGTCAGTATTTAAAGCGTTTTTTTGAGTTGCAGATAATCGACCAAATAGTGCTGTGATGTATCTCCTTTGGATTACTTAAAATAATGAATATATGAGAATAGTTTGGATTTAGGAGGATAGGGAACCCATAAGATTGGTGTTGAATTCTAAAGTCTATATCAAAGAAGTGATACGATAAGATTATGTTTAAGGAAGATGCTACTATTGAGAAATAAATAAATGAATCAAGAAAGTTTAAGATAGTTTATTCTCAAAATAAAACAGCTAACATATAGAATTATATCAAAGATTGTTAGAAGTACACTACTGCAATTAATGCTAAGGTACATTTTACGATTTAACAAATAATATTTCTGGTACAATTGTAAAATTGGAAATCAAGATACAAGCTGGGAAAGGCAGCTTGATATTATCTTTAGACATGATCTAAAATTGACGACGAGCTATACAAAGTAGTTGTGTCGCAAGGCAAACAGCAGTCTTCGCTACCATATCTTTAGTATTTCTAACAATTACGATGACAAAGTAGATTACTTCATTTTTGGGTGACTAACCCATCTGGTTAATATACTACACGCTATGTTAAGGGGCTCTGCTGCATTTTCAAAGATAATAATCGATAGTAATTCCTAGTCTACTTTTATCTACACTCAAGTCTTGTACTGCTCATACAGCACATTTGATATAGACGTAAATGATCGTAGTATTTCAATTAATTTAGTTTCAACACATATTGGAAGTACATAATCTTAATAGGCTACCATACGTTATGTGCTGTCTCGTATAGAAGTTAATAATCGACAGTCGGTTATCGATTGGGAGAATAGTAATAGTAAACGCAGCGTTGTCGAGCATATCATTTACCCTTCATGATCTGAATGCAGACGATGCTACAAGTGTATATTATAATATCTAAACATTATTATTAATGTGTAAAATAATTGTTAATTGACTGCCCACCACCAAAAGATCCTTAGTTATTGATTTGTTTCTGACCTTTATGGAAAGACCAGTCACATCAGATCAGTAACAGGACAGGCAAGGCATAATAAGAATAATTCCTGCTTTTGTTTTCCAATACTAAAGAATATAATAACAAAATATCACATTGTGGATATCTGAAGCGAAAAATTATTATCATAGTAGCCTATAGACTTAAATTATACTAGTATTGTTCTGTTCATTACTTTCTATTGATATATGTATTCATAGTAATTGAAATCTTCATTTTAATTAATGTACAACTGGAGAAAGTTTGCTCTTCTAAATATAATTGGGCAGCACGACATTAGACTTGTTGTTGTTCTACCTCCCCTCAGTCATCATACTCAATTTTTACCTCCCGATCCGCCAGTCTTATTGGTTCTGATTGTATTTTCTGCTACCAAAGCATCATCGTATCCAACTTCGCCTTCAACAAATGTTAGTTCTTGTGCAAAATGAGATAATAGTTGAGATACAATACCATTGGGATATCTAGCAACCTGCGAAGCGATCTGCCTAATTTCCCTGTTGACCTCTGCTTTGCTAGAATTCTGAGCGGAGTGTTTAGATAATTGTTCAATTATTTGCTTTACGTGAGTTGAATTTGTATCGGGATCTGCACTTGCTACTTGTTGTGCAATATCATTAATTATTTTTCTTATACCAATTTTTTGCTGTTGTTCTTGTTGCCCATATATCCCTACTTGTATTGAAGGTACAATAGATATCCCGCTTAGCAATACTATTAATGATATAATAACTCCTAAATTTGACATGCTTTTTTTGAACATAATTATACAATCACACCTTATTCTCACCCAATTATAAGACTATGTATAGTTATCAATTATTTGACGATGTAATTGCTTTAATAATACAGATATATAAGCAAAGACTTGTTGTCATTCTTTCCTTAAGTGAAAGTACTTGCATTATCTTAGTTGTTAATCAATTAGCAAGTAATATTAGCAAGTAATCAATCCGCCTTTAATAGACTAACTTAAGGTTGCATTTACAGTTATCCTTATAGCAAACAACACTTAATAGCTACATTGCAAGCATTTTCATAGATATGTTGACTTAGTATCATAAGAGCGTTCTACTCATCACTATTGCTAATTCATTTTTCAAATACTAGTGGATTATTCCTATGGTGTAGACCTGAGATAGGTTTCTTATCTATTGATATAAAACTAGGAGTAAAAATTATTCTTAATTTGTCTAAATATATATATTGCAATAAAATTTTGTATAGCGCATATGTTCTTGTACATAATGGAGACAACTCATGCTTAACCTATAGAAGTGAATAAGAAAAATAGAGCATTTAGCTAATTTTTAATTATATACATTCTTAATATTTTTCAATTTTAGTTATAGAACAGATGCTTGTTCTTTGCAGATTACAAATGAATCTTATGCTAATAGTTTTCCTGAAAGTAAATCAAACTTCGATAATATTGAATGTCCAGTCTTATCTTTGTGATCATCAACATCTGAATGGAAAACAAAACTAGAATTACACTCATGGCATGTCCACAGGAAGTTGAGATCATCAGGATGCATTGTAATTTTGATGCTCGCATTTATGCCATTTAAACACTCTGTAGCTATGTATCATTAATTTTTTGATGTATATTATGATATAATAAACAATAAGAGAATTTATGAAGTTCTTTATTTTAGAGCTTTAAGGTATATGATTTAATGTTATTCATTATATAGTTCATGATATTTAGGCTTATAGCAAAAATAACAAAAGAGTAGTTTCTGATTGTTCGATAAGCCTTAATATTTACTCATATTTATGAAACAAGTTATTATATGTTTTTAATCGCTATTTCTCCTCATCGCTAACCATCAAGCTCTCAAGAAATAACCAGCATTTTCTAACGGAATATTATGTATATACCCTGCCAACTTAACCGATACATACGGCTAAATAATCACAGCAGATTATTGACTGCTAATTCGCATTTCTTGTTGATATAATTTAGCACAGAGTAGATGCAACCTTAGCAACAAAATTCGATTACGAAACCAACAAAGAAGTTAATTAAAATTTGTTAAATGCATAGCAGATATGCCTTAACTTCAGTTTTCATTGAGACTATTTCTTGCTTTTATCATTGCAAAGACCATAAAAAAGCTGATGCATATGAGAACATTAGTTCTTCTTTTAGAAAGAATCCTTACAAATGGATATCATGTAGTGATAATAAGCTATATCTTATGGTCTGATGCTAATATTAAAAGCAGAATATTCCTTATCCAGGTTTGTTCATGCAATTACACGAAACAATGGTTTCAAATATAGATATTCTATAATGAATTAACTAGTAATTTACTGATTATTTTTAAGGCTAACAATTGTGCATTATATCAGTAGATCTGAGTCACATTACATTTACATATTCCATGAGTTAATATATTCTTAAATGACCTCATAATAATAATATTACCTTCTATTAAAAAAAACCAAAAATATCATTCATCAAGAATTTATTGTAATCCATATTATCATACTATATAATGTGCAAATTTATTATCATTGTGTAGAAGAGAAATAATTGAATTGAATTCGATGTTATTGTCTAAAATTATTGCTTACTTAAAGGCCTATATGTAGTCATTTTCCTCAATTTTTTATATCAATGATAGAATTGAAGATGTATTGCTTAAGTAAGATTTTTTATACATAAAGACTAAGTAAACTATGTATGGGTAAAAGATCATCATATGATACACCTTCATATGGAATGGAAGCTATCATAAGCACAATAGATAATGAAAAAAAACTGATTGAGGCATTCAGGACAGAATCTGAGAACCAACGTAAGAATATTAACTATTTGAATGAGCAGACCAGTAGACTAGACAATACAATCAAGAGAAAGAACAGAAATATTATAAAGTTACCAGCTGTTAGTAACGTATCTATGGATTGATCTCTTCAATGATAATCTATCATGTAAAATAAGAGTATGCTGATCTTATTTTAATTTTCAAACAGATGCTATTAACATCTTATATCGACATACATCAATAACACCATACAGTTATAGTAAATCTTTGAATTATAAAGGGCCAACTTTCGTTTTGAATAGAAAGATTTACTAACGTAAATCAATTAATTTTTGCCTAAAATCTTCTCCCTGCCTATCTCTGATCTATGATGTTTTGATAATGTCTACAATGACCTAAGCATGAACGGCAAAAATGTAAGAATGATAACTCAAAGATATTTGTCCTACGTGATGAGGAAATTATAAATGATATTCAAAATAACATAACAGTGATGATACATTCTTGAAATAACCTATGAGTATTTCTTCTATTGAGTATTTCTTCTATTGAAGTACTAAAACAACGAAAATCACAAGACTGCAGATGATCTCCGTAGTAAGAATGATGTCTTTTATTTTTTTAAAGTACCCTTTGGGTTTTACTGTTCTTTCTTGGGCTGCTCTAATCCATTTCTGTTCTCGTATAGTCACTAAAGCATATAACTTCACAAATGCTAGTATAAAATTTACTCCGACGTATACTGGAAGCAATAGTATATCTTTTGGATGTCGTCTCAAATGCGGTATTATTTTTATTCCTCTGCCACAAATCCACAATCCCAAAATAGACAATGTAACAACCCAATCATTAAAATACACTGAAATTGAAAAGAATATAGGGCCAAAGAACAGTGTAAAGATTGTGATAAATCTATCTATCATATAAAAAGCAAGATACGGATTCTTCCATGCCCAACCATCCCATAAGCTGATAATATCAGAATTATGACTATTTCTCGACCAGCGAAGCCTCTGACTCCAGAAGGTCTTAAAGTCCGAAGCTGCCGAGGAGAATACTGTTGCATTGCTTTGATAGTATGTTTTCCAGCCGTCTCTCTGAACTAATCTTGTAAGACATTTATCTTCTCCGGATTCCTTTTTTCTTCCAAAAAGGATCTCATTTAAAAATTCATTTAATTTGGGCAAAATTATTTGCCGCCTATATAAGGAGGTTCTTCCTGAAAGACATGTCAATGCTTTTGCCATTGCTGTTTGGGAAGGCAAATCATAATAATTTCTCATATCCCAAAAGATATCTGTCATCTTTTGCCATACAGTATGACGCTCTATAGGATGCTGTCGTGTGGTTACTCCTCCTATTATAGGATTTTGAAATGGCGCAAGCAATTTATCTCTTATATTATGATCCCATATTGTATCTGAATCTACTAGCGCCAAGATGTCGCATTTTGATGCTAAGATCCCATCTGCCAATGCTGGTCTTTTGCCAGCTTTTGAAGTAACTATGAGTTTTGCCCAAGGTTTGTCTTGAGCAAACTCCCGAAATACTCTGATGCAATGCGTATCTTTTTGGTCTATTACTGCAATCAATTCGTCAGGGTTATTTGATTGCCATGAATCCAATGCTGTTCTGAAAACCCTCGGATCTTCATTATAGACCGGCGTTATTATACCCATAGTAAAATTTTCCACTTTATTTTCTGGTTCGATTGGCTTATAATATAATGAACATAATTTCTTAAATATCCATATCCCCCATCTCCAAATGCCGATTATTCCTAAAGGTATATACAGCGAAAATGTTTGAGCACCTCTAAGAATTGTACTACCTAATTCATCGGTGAATGACGTAGCCAAACTTAAAATGTCATTTCCAAGTGAGTAAGAATCAAACCAATAGGGAAGAAATAGGGATAAGGAAATAACAGCTATTATGATAAGTGCCAGAGCAATTGTTGGAAGAAGTATTAGAGAAGAGAAACTTATTCCAAGGCTCATTAAACAAATTTTCTTCATTTCTTCTTTATATATCCATTGCCTATGAAGGATGAACATAGTATTTATCTAATGGAAAAATTCAGTTCTAAATACTTCTCTATCATACATCTAAAAGATATTCTGCTGAGATAAATAGGAACCTTATAAAATAAAAAGATAACGGACAATATATATATCATTTTGACACTCGATAAGAAGGCCTGATTTGGGCCAATGACTAAAAAATATGATTATGAAAAAAATTGGAATCATCGGATCCGGTGTTGTTGGAAGCGCAACAGGTAAGGGTTTTCACAGACTTGGTCATGATGTACTATTTTATGATATCGCTAAACAAAGACTACTTACTCTTAAGGAAGAGGGCTATCAAATTGCATCAAGCGTTAAAGATATTATTGATAAAACGGACATTTCATTTGTTTGTGTAAATACTCCTAATAACAGTACTGGCGAGCAGGATTTATCACAACTCATGTCTGTTCTCTATGACATAACAAATGCGCTTCGGAGGATAGATAGACGACATGAGCAGGAGCAGCATCCTCATCTTATTGTTTTCAGAAGTACAATGCTTCCTGGAACCATGAGAAGTGTAGTCATTAATTATTTCCAAACAAATTGTTCATCATCAAGGATTGGAAGAGATTATGATGTATGTTATAATCCAGAGTTCTTGAGGCAGAATACCGCTTTTGATGATTTCTTTAGGCCGGATAGAGTAGTTATAGGCGAAGACGGT
>Ga0126304_10000951_pt1 | contig 12927 bp, 12 predicted proteins | sample Plot25_FD_92538 | JGI IMG/M metagenome (GOLD analysis project Ga0126304, IMG submission 92538) | Serpentine soil microbial communities from UC McLaughlin Reserve, CA, USA - Plot25 | ecosystem: Environmental > Terrestrial > Soil > Grasslands | place: USA: UC McLaughlin Reserve, Lake County... | reverse complement strand
CTGTGCTTCGTTTTCCAACACCGTACAGCCGAACCGCTTTACTACCATCATAATATCATTCATCAAAGTATAGTCAAACTGTAACTCATAAGTCATCAATACCGGTTTTGTGATTATAGGTGTTAGTTGTAAGGCCAGAGAAGTTACTGTTTTGTAAGCATTGATTAAGCCGGGAACACCTAGCAGTGTACCACCAAAGTAACGAACCACTACCACCGCCACGTTGGTTACTTCCTTACTATTAATTTGTCCCAGTATTGGTTTACCTGCAGAGCCGGAAGGTTCCCCGTCGTCGCCTGTTCTAAAATTATTTCCGTCTATTCCAATAACATAGGCAAAGCAATGATGCGCTGCTTTAGGATGTTCTTCCTTCAGTGCTTTCAGCCTTTTTTTAAAATCTTCTATCCTTTGAACCGGAAATGCATAAGCAAGAAACCTGCTTCCCCTGTCTTTAAACTCTGCAAAAGAAGGTTTCTCTATGGTATTATAATGGTTCATTTTAGTATGATCCGCACGGTATCTGACAGGATGTTTTCTTCATTTATCAGTTGCCCGCTATTTAAAAAAGGTGCAGGTAAGCCATCATCTGCTATTAGTTGTTTATTGCTGATCACCCTTGCTTCATCCCACAAGCCTTCATCAATAAAAGACTGCAATAAACGGGTTCCTCCTTCCACTAAAACAGATTGAATACTCATGGCGTATAATGCATTCAGCATTTGATGCATAAGGCTTACATCTTCGGTTACCTGGTAATAGTGAACTCCATCCTGAATTCGTGAAATCTTTACATCTTCAATTGTATGTTTCCTTGAATTGAAAACGATGGTTGCGGTTTTACCATCAAATAATTTCAAAGATGGTGGCAACCGCAAGTTCATGTCCACAACAATGCGTATAGGATTTTTTCCCGGCCACAGGCGTGTCGTCAATTCGGGATCATCTAATAACGCAGTATTCGTTCCAACAATAATTGCCATTTCTTCACTTCTCCATTTATGTACAATACGATTGGTTTGGGAATTAGTAATAAGAAGACGGCCATAACCTTTGTTAGCAATTTTGTGATCGGCTGTTTGCGCCCATTTAAGGGTAATGTACGGCCGGTGTTTGGTATGAAAAGTAAAAAACCTTTTGTTCATCTCTTTACACGGCTCCTCTAATATTCCCAATATGACCTCCACTCCTGCCGCTTGCAATTTTTCAATCCCTTTTCCATTCACATGTACAAACGGATCGCGGCAGCCAATAACTACTTTCAGAATTTTTTTTTGGATGATAAGATCAGCACAAGGTGGTGTTTTTCCAAAATGAGCACAGGGTTCAAGGGACACATACATTGTTGATCCATGAATCAAATGCTGGTGTTCTTTTTTTACAGAGTTAATGCAATTGACTTCTGCATGCGCTTCACCATATCTTTGATGATACCCCTCTCCTATAATATTATTGTTCACCAGTACAGCACCTACCATAGGGTTAGGCGCTACAGTTCCGTTGCCAAGTTGGGCAAGCTCCAGGCATCGATGCATATATATTTCGTCAGCTGAAAAGTCCATCCTGTGCAATGGACAAATTTATGCCAACATGATTTAAGTTTGGTCTATGAAACTGGGAGAAGCAGAAAGGCATATTAAAGAACAGTTGGTAACTGTTTATGATGAAAGTGAAGCTGCTACTATTGCGGCCCTAGCTCTTGAACATATCACTTTCTTATCAAAAGCAGACCGCATCGTTAAAAAAGATAAACTTCTCTCCCCTCATCAACTTGAACAACTGAACCAGGATATTCAACGCCTGCTACAACATGAGCCCATACAATATATTATGAATAAGACCTGGTTTTATGGAATGGAACTTTATGTTAACAATACTGTTTTAATTCCAAGGCCTGAGACGGAAGAACTGGTTGACTGGATTGTGAAAGAGGTCAATGCTTCAGGTGCCGACGTTTTTGAACGCAGGCCTATGAAAGCAGATGAAACAAAGCAAATAAAAATTCTGGATGTGGGCACTGGTAGCGGGTGTATTGCACTTGCCTTAAAGAAAGCTATGCCCAAAGCAGAAGTGTGGGGGTGTGACATAAGCGAGGCAGCATTGAATGTAGCCAGGAGGAATGGTTCAGCGTTGGATATTCGCGTAGACTTCCAGGGAATGGATTTCCTGGATATTGCTCAACAGAAACATTTACCGACTGTAGATATTGTAGTGAGCAATCCTCCTTATATACCAATAGCCGGCAAAAGCGCAATGAATCCAAATGTAGTAAACCACGAACCCCATACCGCTTTGTTTGTCCCGGATAATGATGCATTGCTCTTTTATAAAGCCCTCGCAAAATTTGGCAAACACAGGTTGTATAAAAATGGAGCTATTTATATGGAAATACATGAAGGTTTAGGAAAAGATGTAGTGAAGCTTTTTGAAATGGAAGGGTACAGTAATGTGAAAGTAAAAAAAGATATGCAGGGGAAGGACAGGATGGTGAAAGTGGTAAATGGTTTAAGAATATAAATAATGTGCAAATGAGCTGGTGCGACAAACGAACGCATTGACCATAAACTACCTTACTTCACATGCACCCCGACTTTAGCATTATACTTTTTGGCAATGCTCATGATTTTGAATACTTCACCCCAATAGGCAATAGTATCAGCATTTACTACAACCGAAGGTGTATCTACCATTCGCCGTGCATTTTCTATTTGTGTTTTAAGCAGGCTATCCATATGAGTATAGTCAACCGGCTTTTGACCCAAAAAATATTGGTGTTCTTTATTGACTGAAACAATAATATTTTGCCGTGCCCTCATATCCTTTGACCCTTTTGGATTATTGACCTTTACCAGGTTAGGGTTGGCCAAGGTAGCAGCAATCAAAAAGAAAAGCAACAGGATAAAAAGGATGTCGTTCAACGGTCCTGTATGTATTTCAGTGTGGGCTCTTAATTTTCTTCTGATGTTCATGAGAAATGTTTATTATTTCTTTTCCCGTTGTGTTGCATAATGCGCCGAACGTACAAGAGTGCGACGCAACAGGTGTTTCAAAGTAGTACCATAACTGGTAATCAAAAATTAAAAACTACCTTGTCGGCTCCTGCAAAACATCAATGAATTCCGCACTGGAAGCTTCCATTTTATTTGCCGTTTTATCAACCTGGGTACTCAAAAAATTATGTGCAATATATGCCAGCAAGCCAATGATCAAACCCGTTGCTGAAGTGATCATTTTAGTGTAAATACCATTGGCCATAGTTTGAATAGTGAAATCGCCGGTGGCCGCTAAGCGATAAAACAACTGGAACATACCTACTATGGTTCCCAAAAATCCAAACATAGGTGCAATACCGGCAATCAAAGACAACACGGAGAGATTTCGTTCCATGTTGTACAGTTCCAGCTTACCTACGTTCTCCATGCTTTTTTCAATACTGTCAATGGGTTTGCCAATACGCTGAATGCCTTTATCAATGATACGAGCCACCGGATTATTAGTATTCTTGGCGAAACTGCGGGCAGCACTTACATTCCCTGTCACAATATGATCGCGGATGATATTCATAAAATTTCCTTCAATTCTGGAAGCCCTGCGAATAGCAATAAAGCGTTCAAAGAAAACAAAAAGCGTAACCAGGAAAAGGGCAAGAAGCGGGACCATGATCCATCCGCCCAGCGTTAAAAGTTCGCCCAAACTTATATTTCCGTCCTTGTTAATGTCGGCCTGTGAGGTAGCAGCCTGGTTTAGTGTGTCTACAACTTGTAGAAGGTTTATCATACGATTTTCGTCTTTAAGCGGTAAATGTAATATAACGTGATGAATAACGTTAGGCTTCGCCTAATATTTTGTGGCCTGCAAAGAAGCGCTAAAAGAAATGTGATTGTTTGGGCGACAATTAACTTTTTGAGAGATTTAACAGGGCGATGAATAGTGAGTGGTGAGTGGTGAATAGAAAGACCTTACTATTTGAAACTTTCTCGTGTGCAGGCGGACTTCAGATTAAGACTTGTAATGATTATGTACCCGGCGCCATTAATACTGTCGCCGGTGGTTGCGTCGCACACTTGTACTCTTTATAGCTATTGAACATATTGTGTGCTAACTCCTGAACGCAAGCTTATATATTGTGTAATCTATGTTCGACTCCTACGGAGTCGCAATTAAATAATAACTCACCTGGCTCTACCAACATTTGGCTCTTAAGAAGCAACGCTTTCTTAAAATGCAAACCTTTTAAGTAGTTAGTAAGTTAGTCGTGCCTGGCAAATTTTTTGATCAAATGCTCTTTATCACTCCTTCCGTTCCCGCAGGCTTTATCATCAATGCCTGTATTTGTCTCATTGTCTTTTCCATTCCTTCTGAACTACCATCTAAAAAGATGACATTGCCTCTTCCATATTCGGCAAAGTTTTTAATGGCTTCCGTCCACATACTGAACAGAATCACGTTTGTATCAAGATTGGCCTGCTTCATTTGCTCGGCCGCTTCGGTCATACCACGGGCCACTTCCTGGCGGAAGAGCGCTACACCCTGTCCACGAAGACGTGCCGCTTCTCTTTCGGCTTCCGCCGCAATTTTAATGGCGTTACCCTCCGCTTCGGCGCCCTTTGTTTTGGTGATCAATAAAGCCTGTCCTTCATTTTCTGCAGCCGCTTTCAGGTTGTTAGATGCTACAACCTTGCTCATAGACTCCATGATAGCCTTATCAAATGTAATGTCATTGATTTGCAGATCCTGCAAATGATAACCCCATTGTTCCAGTGTATGATCAATCTGGTCTTTTACATAATCTACAATTTCTTTACGTTGGCCCAAAATTTCCGACTGGCGTTTGGTTGCAACAAAAGCACGAATGGAACCTTCAATGGTCCTGGTCAAAGCCTGCATCAGGTCCCGGTCACTGATAAATACAAAGGCTACCCGTTTAATCGTTTCTTCATCTGTGTTTTGTACAGAATAAAGTAACATACTTTTAAAATAGACATTGGCCTGGTCAATAGTCACGGCCTGGAACTCCATTTCCACGGAGCGATTTTGCACAGAAATCTTTTTCATGACCTGTTCAAAAAAAGGAATTTTAAAGTTCAGCCCCGGCCTGGCCGCGCGGCGATATTTTCCAAACATAGTGATGACACCAACATATCCCTGGTTCACTGTAAATAGCCCGCTAAAAACAATAAGAAAAAGAAGAATGAGCCACCAATAATTAATCACGAAGTTCAGAACACTGTTTGTTTCGGTTGCCTGTAGAAGGAACATATATTTTAGTTGTGCGCTAAAGATAGAAGTTATTCATATCTCTGCTGTATCTCCTTTATTGTTTCACATATAAATAGATTTCTACCCGCCTGTTTTTTTGTCTTCCCCAGGGCGTCTTGTTGTCCGCTACAGGCTTGGCGCTGCCCCACGCCCTTGTTATAATAGGCTCCTTAAAGTAAGGCATTATAAAATCATACACTGCTTTTGAGCGGTTTGCTGAGAGCATTCGATTTGCTGTTGCTTTACCTGTGCTATCCGTGTGTCCTTCTATGATCACCGAATCAATTAACAGCCCTTTTGTTTTACGAACAAAGCTGTCAAGGATAGAGTAGGCTGTGTTGCTAAGCGTATAGCTATTGACATTGAATAAAACGTCAGGAATAATAAGCGTATCGATTCGTAAAAAGCGGGTATACGATGTGGGAACTTTCTCTTTAGGCTTGGATTTATTCAGCCTCATTAGCCTTTGAAGGTATTCGTGTCTTGCATTCTCGCCATAAATTTCATCACGCTTCTGTTGCCAATCTGAACAAACTACTTCTTTTGGATCGATTGGGCGAAGAGAGATATCATCCAGGAAAACAAAAAAAATATTTTCTCTGTCAATACGTGTCAGTCCCGTTAAATCTCCTTTTTTAAAATTGCCTAAACTAATAAATGCTTCACCACCCCTGGCCACATAATTTATAGTAACCTGCTGCCAGTTCGTGGTTTGCAAAGGCTTCTGTTGGGCATTCTTTAAATAAACAGAAGGCACTACTTTATAGTACGGTTGTTTTTCAAACAAGAAATCGTAATCGCTAAAGTAAACACCTATGCTATCTAATACCGGATATGCTGACTTAATATAAAACCGGAGCTGATAGGTTTGACCCTTTCTTAATCCACATAAAAGCCTGCTTCTGACAAAGCTGCGATAGTAGGGTTTTTTAGCGTGACCTGCAATAAGAGCAATAAAGTGTTCCCCGCTATGTGCTAATTCCAGGTCTTTAAAATAATACGTAAAAGAAGGTACTGTATAGATCCACGCTTCCGGCGCACAATTCACACTGTACTCGCTGCAAATGTTTTCTTCCTCAAAACCTCCATTTAATAAAAGGTCCTGAGAAAAAGAAACCAGGGGCACTAATAAAAGAACCAGAAATCGCATTAGTTATAATATTAACGACATCGTAAAATAGATGTTGCAGCGGCATAGTATTTCCTCCTGCTGATATGAAAGTTGTCCCCGAATTCAGCTTCTTTCTTCCCAGATGCAGGCAATATGCACAATAGTTTCCACTGCCTTGTTCATATCCTGCACACTAATAAATTCAAGTTTTGAATGAATAGCCTGTTCACCTGCAAACAAATTAGGGCAAGGTAGTCCCATAAACGAAAGACGGCTGCCATCTGTTCCACCGCGAATGCTTTCCATTTTTAATTGTAAGCCACTCCTGCTGATTGCTTCTTTTGCATATTCCACAACATGGGGATGCTGGTCCAGCACTTCTTTCATGTTACGGTATTGCTCTGTAACATTAAACTCAAAGCTGGCTTTGGGGTAATTCTCCATTACCATTTCGACAAGACTTAATAAAAATTCTTCTTTCTTTTTCAATCCATCCGTAACAAAATCGCGAATGATAAAATCGATGGTGGCTTTTTCTGCCAGTCCGTCCACCCGCACGGGATGAATAAAGCCCTGCTTACCATCAGTGGTTTCGGGGGAAAGTTCTCCTCTCGGCAAAGAAGCCAGGACATCACCCGCTATTTTCAAAGCATTTACCATTTTATCTTTTGCATAACCAGGGTGAGTGATCACTCCATGAATAATCAATTTCACGCCGTCTGCGCTAAAAGTTTCATCTTCAAGGGAACCTGCCTCTCCACCATCCAGGGTGTACCCGCAGTCCGCTCCCAGTTTCTGAAGGTCAACTTTATCTGTGCCCCTGCCTACTTCTTCATCCGGTGTAAATAAAATTTTGATGGTGCCGTGCTTAACTTCCGGATGTGTAACAAAAAAATTGGCAGCGTCCATAATTTCTGCCACACCAGCTTTATCATCAGAACCTAATAATGTTTTGCCGCTGGCAGTTATAATATCATGACCAGTTAGTTTTTCCAGGTAAGGGAAATCTGCTTTGCGCAAAACAAGTGAAGGATCATCCGAAAATACGATGTCGTCACCTCTATATTTTTTTTGCATAACAGGCTTTACTCCTGTCCCGCTGGCATCGGGCGCCGTATCAACATGGGCGCAAAAACAAATTGTTGGAACTGTTTTGTTTGTAGTGGCAGCTATCGTTGCATATACGTAGCCATATTCATCCATATGGGCGTCCTTGATTCCGATAGTCTTTAGCTCTTCGACCAACAGTAGGGAAAGGTCTTTCTGCTTTTCAGAAGTTGGATGCGTAGAAGAAAGCGGGTCGCTTTGTGTATCTACCTGCACGTAACGCATAAAACGTTCTGCTGCGGTAAAGGGATAGTTTTGAAACATGACCAAAAATAGGAAATAGGGGTTAGGTAAAAGGTAGTAGGTAATGGGTATAGGGTAAAAGTTTAGGAAAGCATAATGAACTTTTTATTACCTTAATAGCCACCAAAACTTCATGAAATGAAAAAGACAATTATTGGGGCCCTTGTAGGCGGCCTGATTATTTTCATTTGGCAATTTCTTTCCTTTGCTTTGATCAACTTTCACAAACCTGCACAAAACTATACGGAGAAGCAGGATGCTATTTTGAGCTATTTAAATAGCCAGCAACTTGCGGAGGGAGGCTATATCATGCCTAACCTGCCAGAGAGTGCCACCATGGACGATCATGAACAATTAATGAAAACGGCAACCGGGAAACCGTGGGCTATTGTTCAGTACCACGCTTCCCAGGAAAACGATATGGTGATGAATATGATTCGGGGTTTTTTAGTAAACGTGGTTATTGTTCTTCTTTTTTGCTGGTTGCTGCGGCGAATGATTGCACCCGCTTTTTCAACCATTGTAACAAGTGCTTTGGTTGTTGGCTTAATCGTTTTTCTAAATGCACCTTATACTGGTTTTATTTGGTATAAAAACTTTGATATCTGGGCTTCCCTTGCCGATGCCGTGTTTAGTTGGGGATTGACAGGAATATGGCTAGCCTGGTGGTTAACAAGGGGCAGCACAGGGGTAAATTCCGTTAGGGCTAGAGAACGACCTGCTGAAATGGCTAATTGATCAAACCTGAAATAAAAAAATCGCCATTCAGTGTGGCGATTTTTTTATTGCTAATATAATTTGTCATGGCATAATTATTCTTGAAGTTGGTTCTATTGACACTAATTCTAAGTCGAAGATGAGATCCTGTCCTGCCAGGGGATGATTGGCATCCAGCACCACTTTATCTTCTTTTACCTCTGCCACGGTCACAGGAAAATTTTGTTCAGTTCCATTGCTCATCATCAGTTGCATTCCTACTTCCGGATCCATATCATTGGGAAATTGCTCCTTTGGAAACTCAATCATCATTTCCTGCTGTCTTTCACCATACGCATCACTTACGTGAATTTCCACTTTCTTTTTTTCACCCACCTGCATGCCTTTCACACCTTCGTCAAATCCCTTAATTACCTGCCCGCTACCAACTGTAAATTCCAGGGGTTCTCTTCCGTTCGAGCTGTCAAATATTTCGCCATTGCGTAATGTACCATGATAATGGACTTTTACTTTGTCGCCATTTTGCACCTGTTGCATAATCAAAATTTTTTTAAGTCAACTAATTAATTCTTTTGATCCTTCCTTCCGCCATCGGGCGGACATTTGTACTGCAGAAACCAGGTGGGGAAAAAGCAGAAGATGTCCAGATGCAGGGAAACCCGGAAGTTACTAATCTTTCACATTTTGGTGCCGAAATTTTCATGACATTTGAAAGATGAAGCCCATCCTTATTTTACTTGCTACCACGCTGAGTTTATGTGTGCTGGCACAAAAATCAACACCCAATTCCATTCGTGTCGGGGCCGAACGGATAAATGTTTATTTACCGTTATTGAAAGGTAAAACCGTAGGCATATTTGCCAATCAAACCTCGATGGTGGGCAATACACATCTGGTTGATACACTTAAGAAATCAGGTGTTAATATTAAAGTGATTTTCGGTCCTGAACACGGCTTCAGGGGTACTGCTGATGCAGGCGAAAAAGTGGGAAATTATATCGATAAACAAACGGGCATCCCGGTAGTTTCACTTTATGGAAGTAAGCGCAAGCCATCTGAAGAAGATGTGAAAGATGTAGACATCCTGATCTTTGATATACAGGATGTAGGTGTTCGTTTTTATACGTTCATTTCTTCATTGGAAGAGTTTATGAATGCTGCCTTTGAGTACGGCAAACCTTTGCTTGTCCTCGACAGACCTAACCCAAATGGATTTTATGTAGACGGTCCCGTCCTGGAAACACAATACAAGTCCTTTGTAGGAATGCAAGCTGTTCCTGTTGTATACGGAATGACCATTGGCGAATATGCCATGATGCTCAGCGGGGAAAGCTGGCTGAATGAAAAAGCTAATACCCGGGCTGAATATTACAAAAGAGCACAAAATTCGCCACCTGATACCATGTTTCACTTCCTTGTGATCAAGTGTGAAAACTATACACACAAAAGCAACTATGTATTACCTGTAAAACCATCACCCAACCTGCCCGAAATTCAATCTATCTATTGGTATCCATCCACCTGTTATTTTGAAGGAACTGTTTTGAGCGAAGGCCGTGGAACAGATAAGCCTTTTCAAATCTTTGGCCATCCTTCTCTTCCAAAAAACTTATACAAATTCACACCCACTGCCAGAGACGGAGCCAGGGAACCAAAGTTAAAAGACCAGTTGTGTTATGGATGGAACATCAGTGGCACACCGCAGCTGGTATTGAAAAAAGTGGACAATAGAATTCAACTGAAGTATTTATTAGACGCCTACAAACTGTTTCCCGATAAAGAAAACTTCTTCATCAAACCAAAGTCGGGAAATTTGGATGAATCTTTCTTCAACAAATTGGCAGGCAATGCTACTCTTATGCAACAAATTAAAACAGGAGTTTCAGAAAACGACATCCGCAATAGCTGGGAGCCCCAGTTAACTTCTTTCAAAAAAATAAGGAAGAAGTACCTGATGTATCCTGATTTTGAGTAGAAGTTAATTTCATTCAGTTGAATAGTTGATCCGTTTAAAATGAATAATGCATTTTTGCATCCAATCAACTTTCTATGGACTACAAAGACATCCGAATTGTCTTTATGGGCACCCCCGATTTTGCTGTAGCCTCATTGCATGCTTTGGTAAATGCAGGTTATCAAATTGTTGGCGTTATAACCGCTCCCGATAAACCGGCAGGCCGTGGTATGAAATTGCAGGAAAGCGCCGTAAAAAAATATGCAACTGAAAAAGGACTTAAAATTCTTCAACCCGAAAAATTAAAAAACGCCGAATTCCTTAAAGGGCTGGAAAGCTTAAATGCACATCTTCAAATTGTAGTGGCATTCCGCATGTTACCCGAAGTTGTTTGGAATATGCCTACAATGGGCACTGTCAATGTTCACGCTTCTTTACTCCCACAATACCGCGGTGCTGCCCCCATCAACTGGGCTATTATCAATGGAGAAAAAGAAACCGGTGTTACCACTTTCAAATTAAAACATGAAATAGATACCGGTGATATTTTATTACAGCAACGAATTCCGATTGACGAAAACGAAACGGCTGGCGAGTTACACGATAAGATGAAAGAAGTAGGCGCAGAATTGTTGGTGCGGACAGTTAAAGGGCTGGCGGACGGCAGCCTGGAGGAAAAGCCGCAATCGGCAGTAGCATACGGCACCGATCAAAAAAATTCCTCAACATTCAATGCTCAACATTCATCGTTGAAACATGCTCCGAAAATTTTTACCGAAACATGTAAAATAGACTGGAATAAAACAGCAGATGAAATACATAACCTGATAAGAGGTTTATCTCCCTTCCCTGGCGCTTTTAGCTATTTAGATAACAAGACATTAAAAATATACCGTAGCGAAAAGGAATACGTGCAGCATTCCGTAGAAGCAGGAACGTATGAAATGGATAAAAGAACATTTTTGAAATTTGCCTGTTCAGATGGATTTGTTCACGTGAAAGAATTGCAGTTGGAAGGAAAAAAGAAAATGAATATTGAGGATTTCCTGAGAGGTTATAGAAGCTCTGTTTAGTGCCAACTCCTTACCCCAACAGGTTGAAGAGGCATTCAAAAGCAAGCTTATTTAACTATACTAAAAAAACACTCAACGTTCTCTTTAGTGAGTGTTTTTAGTTTCTATAATAATGTTCGGGAATTGTCTTTGTGTGCTCCTATTCTTCCTCTGCAGCAATGCGGGCCTTAATAATTTACCCTGACAACAAATTTGTCCGTATCACTAATATTTAACGCAGATGCAGCAGCGTTACTCATGCGGATATTATAACCCTGGTTCTGACGTATACCACTCATCTCCCCCAATACTTTTGCATACACCGCTTTATTATTGGTTGGATTAATGATTCGAATAATGGTTCCGGGTTCCACATTATCCATCAGTGCATAATATTTCGCGTCCTGCCAACCACTGGCCGTTTTAAAGATCCCGGCTGTTGCAGTTTCATCACCTTTTGTTGGTTGCACTTTTCTTTGCTTGTCAAACAAAGGTTTAAAATAACCACCGTTGCCATCGTTTACACTAACCTGGGTAGAAGACGAAGTTGTTTTTTGTACCGGTTGTTCCGGCTTTTTTTCAGGCTCTTTTACAGGCACTGTTTCTACTTTTTTCTCTTTAGGAACTTCTTGTACAGCAACTTCTTTTTTAGGTGGTTCTACCTGTTTCTTTTCAGGCTCAGGTTGACTGGTTTGTGCAATGTTATTTGCTTCTGCTGAAACAAGGTAACCAACAATTAGTTTTTTGCCTGTATTGAGGTTATCACTGGCTAAATGGTTCCATTTGCGAACATTAGCCATCAATACATTATTGTTCTTTACACTTACGCGGTATAAGCCCTCTTTCTCTCCTACAACATAATAAACGGCACGGCCGGTACTACCCGACTGAGAGAAATTAATAGCATTTAATGGAATTTTTAGGGTTTGTCCAATACTCAAACCCTTATTCATATCAAGGGAATTAAAGGTTTCAATGTCTTTGGCAGAAACATTATAAAGACGGCCTATGGAATAAAAGTTTTCTTTGGCTGCAACCGTGTGGTTGAGAAACAGACCTTTGTCTGAATTGTGTACAAGTAATTCGTTTTGCGCAAAAACAGAAAAACTGCAACCTAAAATAACAAGCAGTAAAAGGTACTTTTTCATTTGGATATAATTAGTTTTTCAACGGACCATGTTCATACCCATGGCGTTTCGATCAGCCTTACAAATATGCTTATTATTTTTGAAAAGCAGAATCGTTAGACTGCTTTAAAATACGTATTTCTTTGGGATAATAGTTGTTGATTCGATTTGGCAAGGCATTTATCCAACCTAGATTGTGTTTTTGATAGTTTACGGTTTGCCATCCTAAAGCAGTCGGACGAATATTTAATTCCTGCCTTCGTAAGTATCGAATAGCCTCCTCATAACTCAATTCTGTAGAGGCAACCGAATCAGATAGAATAAGACTTAGTGCAAATGAATGTTCTGGAACCAGTTTAT